>MTBK01125507.1_pt2 | contig 44054 bp, 43 predicted proteins | sample 1535981 | NCBI WGS metagenome assembly MTBK01 (sample SAMN06109225, study PRJNA356200) | anaerobic digester metagenome | isolation source: biogas reactors fed with pig manure or primary and secondary sludge | place: Spain | collected 2016-06-30
CGGTTCAGTGCGGTCGAGTCGCTGGCCGATGTCGACGCGTTCGCCGCCTTGATCGGCGGCCCGGTGGTGGTCAAGACGGTGCGCGGCGGTTACGACGGCCGCGGTGTGGTGCTCGCCGACGATCTGGCCGCCGCACGGGAGGCGGTGAGCGGCTACCTCGCCGACGGTGTGCCGGTGCTCCTGGAGGAGAGAGTGGCGATGCGCCGGGAGCTCTCGGCGTTGGTGGCGCGTTCGCCGTTCGGGCAGGGTGCCGCCTGGCCGATCGTGGAAACCGTTCAGCGCGAAGGGATTTGCGTCACGGTGCTGGCGCCGGCGCCCGGGTTGTCTGCATCGCTGGCGGCCGAAGCCGAACAGCTGGGCCTGCGGATCGCCGAGGAACTGGGCGTGGTGGGCGTGCTCGCCGTCGAGTTGTTCGAGACGGTCGACGGTGCGCTGATGGTCAACGAACTGGCGATGCGCCCGCACAACTCCGGGCACTGGACCATGAACGGCGCTGTCACGAGTCAGTTCGAGCAGCATCTGCGGGCGGTGCTGGACTACCCACTCGGCGACACCCGGCCGCTGGCCCCGGTGACGGTGATGACCAATGTTCTCGGCGCCCCGGCCGCCCCGGCGATGGCCATGGACGAGCGTCTGCACCACCTTTTCGGCCGCATCCCGGACGCGCGCGTGCACCTCTACGGCAAGGGCGAGCGTCCCGGCCGCAAGATCGGCCACGTGAACGTGCTCGGCGACGAGGTGGGCTCGGTGCGTGAGCGAGCGGAGCGGGCGGCACACTGGTTGTCGCATGCGCAGTGGACAGATGGGTGGAGCGGGCATGAGTGACCCCAGGGTCGGCGTGATCATGGGCAGCGACAGCGACTGGCCGGTGATGGAGGCCGCCGCCGAGGCGCTCGCGGAGTTCGACGTGCCGTTCGAGGTCGGTGTCGTCTCGGCGCACCGCACCCCGGGCCGGATGCTGGACTACGCCCGCGGGGCGGCCGATCGGGGCATCGCGGTGATCATCGCCGGGGCCGGCGGCGCGGCGCACCTGCCGGGCATGGTCGCCTCGGCCACCACGCTTCCGGTGATCGGCGTGCCGGTGCCGCTGGCCAAACTGGACGGCCTGGACTCGCTGCTGTCGATCGTCCAGATGCCGGCGGGCGTCCCGGTGGCGACGGTGTCGATCGGCGGCGCCCGTAACGCCGGACTGCTGGCGGTGCGGATCCTGGCGTCGTCGGATCCGGCACTGCGGGTCCGGATGGAGAAGTTCCAGGAGCATCTCGAGGCCGAGGTTCTGACCAAGGACCGGGCGCTTCGGGAGCGATTACTCGGTCAGTGAGCGGGACGGTAAAGTTACCCGCTAGTAGCTTAGGAGGCAGTAATGGCTGGTGATCCGTCGTTCGATGTGTTCCGGTTGCCGGAGGAGCACGATGAGTTGCGGACCGCAATCCGCGCGTTGTGCGAGAAGGAGGTCGCGCCGCACGCCGCCGATTGCGATGAGCATGCGCGGTTCCCGCAGGAGGCCCTCGATGCGCTGAACGCATCGGGCTTCAACGCCATCCACGTGCCCGAGGAGTACGGCGGTCAGGGTGGCGACTCGGTGGCCGCGTGCATCGTCATCGAGGAGGTCGCCCGGGTCGACGCCTCGGCCTCGCTGATCCCCGCGGTCAACAAGCTGGGCACCATGGGCCTGATCCTGCGCGGCTCCGACGAGCTGAAGAAGAAGGTTCTGCCGGAGATCGCCGGGGGCAAGATGGCCTCCTACGCGCTGTCCGAGCGCGAGGCCGGCAGCGACGCCGCCGCGATGCGCACCCGCGCCAAGGCCGACGGTGATGACTGGGTGATCAACGGTTCGAAGTGCTGGATCACCAACGGCGGCAAGTCAGCCTGGTACACCGTGATGGCCGTCACCGACCCGGACAAGGGCGCCAACGGCATCTCGGCGTTCATGGTTCACGAGGACGACGAGGGGTTCACCGTCGGACCCAAGGAGCGCAAGCTCGGCATCAAGGGATCGCCGACCACTGAGCTGTACTTCGAGAACTGCCGTGTGCCCGGCGACCGGATCATCGGCGAGCCCGGCACCGGTTTCAAGACCGCGCTGGCGACGCTGGATCACACCCGTCCGACCATCGGCGCCCAGGCAGTCGGCATCGCCCAGGGCGCACTGGATGCGGCCATCGCCTACGCCAAGGACCGCAAGCAGTTCGGCCGTCCGATCGCCGATAACCAGGGCCTGCAGTTCATGCTCGCCGATATGGCGATGAAGGTCGAAGCCGCCCGGTTGATGGTCTACTCGGCGGCGGCGCGCGCCGAACGCGGTGAGCCGGACCTCGGCTTCATCTCGGCGGCCTCGAAGTGCTTCGCCTCCGATGTGGCCATGGAGGTGACCACCGACGCCGTGCAGATCTTCGGCGGCGCCGGCTACACCGTCGACTTCCCGGTCGAGCGGATGATGCGCGACGCCAAGATCACCCAGATCTACGAGGGCACCAACCAGATCCAGCGGGTTGTGATGTCCCGGGCGCTGCTGCGCTGACCTATCTCAGGTGGGTGATGTCGCCCGCCGAGACCGCAATGGTCTGCGAGCCGGTGTCGATGTGCAGCTGGCCGAGTTCGTCGAGATCGGTTGCAGTGCCGGTGATTTCGCGATCCCCGGGTAACAGTGCCCGCACCCGGCTGCCCAGGGTGACGCTGCGGGCGCGGTAGTCGGCCACCAGCGCGGCATCGGGGCCGCCGGCGATCTTCCAGCGGTCGATCCGCGCGGTGAGTTCGGCCAGGATGCTGCCCAGCAGTGCGCTGCGGTCGAGCATCGTCGAGCCCAGCATCAACAGCGAGGTCGCCCGTGGGTCGGGGGCCACTGCCGCCAGTTCGGGGGCGGTCAGCGTGACATTGAGGCCCAGGCCGACCACGATCGCCGGATCCGGTCCGGGCGCGACCTCGGCCAGGATGCCGCCGAGTTTGCCCTGTTCGTCTCTGGGGCCCGCCAGAACATCGTTGGGCCATTTCAGGCCGGGGGAGATGCCGGTGGTGGCGTGCACCGCGTCGACCACCGCCACGCCGGTGAGCAACGGCAGCCACCCCCATGTCGCGGGCGGTAGGCCGCCGGCGCCGACGCCGAGGGAGAACGCGATCTGCGATCGCGGCGGAGCCGACCAGGTCCGGCCGTGCCGGCCGCGGCCCGCGCTCTGATACTCGGCGACCAGAACCGTGCCGGCGACGTCCTGCCCGGCGGCCCGGCGTGCCAGCAGATCGGCATTGGTGGAACCGGTCGACTCGACGACCTCGAGATCGTGCAACGGACGGCCCGGGCCGACGAGGTCGCGCCGGATTCCGGTGACATCCAATGGGGCACGGGCAGTCATGGGCGCAAGCCTAGAGTGCTGGTGAGAGGCGGTGGGATAAGGTTCGGATCCGTGATGACACTTAATTCCCTGCGCAAAGCGGCCGTCGCCGGCCTGCTCACGATCACCGCTCTCGGCACCGCCGGCATCGCCGCGGCCGATCCCGACCCCGCTCCCGCGCCGGCCCCGGTTGATCCGAATGCGGTTCCGGCCGCCCTGCTGAACACCCAGTGCTCGGTCGACCAGTTGATGGCCGCCACCAAGGTCGTCGACCCGATCGCCTACGGCGCGATCGTCGGCAAGTACAACTCGGAGCCGCGCTGGCTGCAGGGTGGTGTGATCTACCACCTCAACCTGCTGATGCAGAAGACCCCGGATCAGCGTCAGGCCGAGGTCGACCAACTCGCCGGCATCTTCCCGGCCTACATGGCGCTGTTCCGCACCGCGGAGCCGACGGCCAATGCGGTGGCGGCCCTGTGCGGCACCTTCCCGGCGGAGAACCCCGCCGTGTGGGCGGCGAACATCGGCTGATTCAGCCGCTAATCCAGTACTCGGGTGACCTTCTCGGACTCCCGGCGCCGCGTCAGCAGCGCCGGGTCCGGGTTGGCCACTTCAACCAGCGACGCCCCGGCGGCCAGAACGGCCACCAGGGCGTCGACTGTTATCGGGGTCAGTGCCATCACTCGGTCCGACGCCGTCAGTCCCCATGACGCGGCCAGTTCCCGCCCGTCGGCGAGCACCTGCTCGGCCCCGCGGCCGCCCAGCGCCGCGCCCGGAAAACGTTCCGGCACAATCTGATCCCCGTGCACCCGTACCGCGGTCGCGTAGTCGGTGACTCCGATCGGCAGGTCGGGCACCGGCTTGCCGAACGCGTCCAGTGACAGCACGGCCACTTCGCCGCCGGCCACCGCATCGTCGGCCTCGGCCAGCCGGTCGGCGGTGCACAGGGCGATGTCGGCGGGTGAATCCGCGACCAACTCAGCACCGATCCACCACACGCCGAGCAGCACCGCGGCGGTCTGCCAGTGCGAGGGCAGCAGCACCGCGATCCGGCTGCCCGGTCCGGCGCCGAGTTCGTCGCGCAACAGGTTGGCGGTCTTGGCCGCCCAGTTCGCCAGCGTCACCGTCGACAGTTCGATCCGCTCGCCGGTGGCGTCGTCGTAATAGGTGATCCGCGGACCCTTCGGATCACGGGCCAGCAGCGGGTCCAGCAGGGCGTCGGTCAGGTTCATCAATTGACACACTTGGGGTCGGCCGACCCCGCGGTGATCACCGGCGACGGCGGCGGCGCCTGCTCGGCGGTGACATCCGAGGAGGCCTTGTCGACCGTCGCGGCGGTCGCGGTCGGCAGTGTGCCGTCCAGCCCGGAGCCCGGTCCGTCGTACTCCTCGGTCAGCACCACCCGCACCGTTCCCGGCGGCAGCGACGTGTCGGTCACCACCGGCAGCCCGCCGAGTTCCTTGGCCACCAGTGCCGCACCCTGATCGTCGGCCTTGGCGGCCTGCACCTGGCTCTCGCCGACCTTGGTCTTCTCGTTGTTACCGATCGCACCCATGGTGAATCCCTTGGGGCTCAGCCGATCCGCCACCGCGCTGGCCAGTCCGTTGATGTCGCTGTCATTGGCGACCTCGACGGTGGTCTGTTCGGGGGAGTAGGCCACCACCTCAACCTTGCCCTCGGCCTGGTTCTGCAGCAGGCCGGCCACCCACTCCTTGACCTGATTCGGGTCCACCGTCACCACCGACTGCGAACCGTCGTCGCTCCAGCCGTCCTCGGCGAGCACCGGGATGGTGGCGAAGGCGACGTTGCCGCCGGCGAGCTTCTGCAACTGCTTGAGGAAGTCCATGACGTCCCAGCCCGATGAGATCACCACCGAGCGCTGGATGGCATCCTGCAGCTGCCGCAATGTCGAGGGACTGCTCAGCGTCTTGCCGGAGATCACCTGATGGGCGAGCGAGGCCATCACCACCTGCTGACGCACCACCCGGTCGAGGTCGCCGCGGGGCAGGTCATGACGCTGCCGCACGAAGCTCAGCGCCTGCGGACCGTTCAGGCGCTGCCAGCCGGCCGGGAAGTCTGCGCCCGAAAGGGGTTCGTAGACAGCATCTTTGAGGCACACCTCGACACCGCCGAGGGCATCGGTGATCAGTGAGAAGCCCAGCAGGCCGATCTCGGCGTAGTGGTCCACCGTCACGCCGGTCAGATCGGCGACGGTCTTGATCAGCGCGTTGCGGCCGGCCTCGACGGCCTTCGGCTCGGCATCGGCCGGGTCCATGCCCTGGCCTTCGACGAGCTTCTTCATGGTGTCGAGCTTCACCTGGCCGAAGACGCCGTTGATCTTGGTCTTGTCCAGACCGGGCGCCTCGACGTAGGAGTCACGCGGGATGGAGATCGCGGTGGCCGAGCGGCCGTTGTCGGGGATCCGGACCAGGATGATGGTGTCGGTGTTGGTGGCGACCTCGTCACCGGCGTGCAGGTCGGCGAGTTCCTGTTCCGATAGCGCGTTTCCGTGCGCATCGGTGCGGCTGTCCATGCCGACCAGCAGGATGTCGGTGGCGCCGTCATCGCGGTTCCCGCCCAGCATCGGGATGGCGAAGTGGAAGATCCCGCTCTCGAAGTTGCGGACCGAACCCCAGGCGACGCCGGTGCCGACCATGATCAGCACCGAGAACAGGGTGAGGACAGTGCGGCCCAGAGGGCGGGCATGCGTCACTGTTGTCACTTCTGTCTCACGTGGCACCTGCCCAGGTTACTGGCGACCCCCGCTCATCCCCGGTATCCCAAACCGGCGTGCCAGACTCGTCGTCGTGGCGGCCAGAATCGTGATTACCGGGGCAGGAGGCCAGGTCGGTAGCGTTCTCGCTGGTGAAGCAGGCCGCCGTGGCTACTCGGTACACGCGTTGACACACCGCGATCTGGATATCACCGACCCGGACGCCGTCGAGGCGGTGGTCCGCGGCGACGATCTGGTGGTCAATTGCGCGGCCATGACCAATGTCGACGATTCCGAGGCGGACCCGGACGCCGCTTTCGCGATCAACGCGGCAGGGCCCGGCAACATCGCCCGCACCTGCGCCAGGGTGAACGCGCGGATGATTCACATCTCGACGGACTACGTGTTCAGCGGGGATCACCGCCGTCCGTATGAGATCTCCGATGCGACGGGTCCGTTGAGCGTGTACGGCAAGAGCAAGCTGGCGGGCGAGTCGGCCGTCCTGACGGCGCTTCCGGGCGCCTTCGTCGTCCGCACATCGTGGGTCTACACCGGTGGAAACGGCACCGACTTCGTGGCTGTCATGCGCAGGCTGGCAGCCTCCGACCAAGCGATCGACGTCGTCGATGACCAGACCGGTTCGCCCACCTACGCGGGCGATCTGGTGTCGAGCCTGCTGGAGATCGCCGCCGGGGGCGTGGCCGGTCCTGTCCTGCACGTCGCCAACGTCGGGGCGGTCAGCCGATGGGAGCAGGCACGGGCGGTCTTCGCCGAGGTCGGTGCCGACCCGGAGCGGGTACGGCCGGTCAGCACGGCGCAGTTTCCGCGCCCGGCCCGCCGGCCGGTGTACTCCGCGCTGTCGATGGCAGGGTCGGTCCGGGCCGGCCTCAGCCCGCTGCGACCGTGGCGCGATGCGTTGGCTGCGGCGCTTGCAGTACCCCTCGAGGGCGGCCCGATACCCTCAACGCCGTGACCGATCAGCCGGAACTGACCGTGGTGACGGTGACCTATTCCCCCGGCTCCCATCTCGAGCGGTTCCTGTCCTCGCTCACGGTGGCAACGGATCGGCCGGTGCACGTGATCATGGCCGACAACGGTTCGGTCGACGGCGCGCCTGAAGAAGCGACCGAGCGTTATCCCGGAACCCGGTTGCTGCGCACCGGCGCAAACCTGGGTTATGGCAGTGCGGTGAACCGGGCTGTGGCCACCATCCCGGCCGATCAGGAGTTCGTCCTGGTGGTCAATCCCGACGTGGTGTGGGGTCCGGGCAGCATCGACGTGCTGCTCGAGGCCGCCAAGCGCTGGCCCACTGCGGCGGCCCTCGGCCCGCTGGTCCGGGACCCGGACGGGTCGGTCTACCCGTCGGCGCGTCATCTGCCCGGCTTGTTCCGCGGCGCCATGCACGCCGTCGTCGGCTTCGTCTGGAAGTCCAACCCGTGGTCGAAGGCCTACCGGCAGGAGTACCTCGAGCCCAGCGAGCGGCCGGTGGGTTGGTTGTCCGGTTCCTGCATGCTGCTGCGCCGGGCCGCCTTCGATCAGGTGCGCGGCTTCGACGAGCGCTACTTCATGTACATGGAGGACGTCGACATCTGCGACCGGTTCGGCAAGGCCGGGTACCTCAACGTCTACGTGCCGGGTTCGGAGATCCTGCACGACAAGGGGCATTCGACCGGCCGCGATCCGGCCCGTAACCTCAAGGCCCATCACGACAGCACCTATATTTACCTCTCCGATCGTCACCCGGGTTGGTGGCAGGCGCCGCTGCGGTGGACCATCAAGGGAGCGTTGAACGTTCGGGCGCGTGCCGCGGTGCGGAAGTCGCGGCGGGAAATTGAGAGGGGGGTGCGATGACGAACTCAGAGGACCCGCAGAAGGTCACCCCGAAGAAAGTCGACGCCGTCGTTCTGGTCGGCGGTAAGGGCACCAGGCTGCGGCCGCTGACCCTTTCGGCGCCCAAGCCGATGCTGCCGACGGCCGGGTTGCCGTTCCTCACCCACCTGCTGTCCCGGATCGCCGCGGCCGGCATCGAGCATGTGGTGCTGGGCACCTCCTACAAGGCGTCGACTTTCCAGGACGAGTTCGGCGACGGCTCCAAGCTCGGACTGCAGATCGAGTACGTCACCGAGGAGACTCCGCTGGGCACCGGCGGTGGTATCGCCAACGTCGCCCCACTGCTGCGCAACGACACCGTGATGGTGTTCAACGGCGACGTGCTCTCCGGGATGGACCTGAGCGAGATGCTCGACGCCCACTACGAGCGCGACGCCGATGTGACGCTGCACCTGGTGCGGGTCGGTGATGCCCGGGCCTTCGGTTCGGTGCCGACCGATGAGGACGGCACCGTGCTGGCCTTCCTCGAGAAGACCGAGGACCCGCCGACCGATCAGATCAACGCCGGCACCTACATCTTCAAACGCAGCGTCATCGACCAGATCCCGCGCGGCCGTGAGGTCTCGGTGGAACGCGAGGTGTTTCCGTCCCTGCTGAGCGACGGCGCCAAGGTCTGCGGCTACGTCGACTCCAGTTACTGGCGCGACATGGGCACCCCGGAGGACTTCGTCCGCGGATCCTCCGATCTGGTGCGCGGCATCGCGCCGTCGCCCGCCCTCGGTGGCCGCCGCGGCGAGAGCCTGGTGCACGACGGCGCCTCGGTCGCTCCCGGCGCGGTGCTCGTCGGCGGAACGGTGGTGGGGCGCGGCGCCGAGATCGGTCCCGGCGTGCGACTGGACGGTGCGGTGATCTTCGACGGCGCGCGGGTGGAAGCCGGTGCGGTGGTGGAACGTTCGATCATCGGCTTCGGCTCCCGGATCGGTCCGCGTGCGCTGATCCGGGACGGCGTGATCGGCGACGGCGCCGACATCGGCGCCCGCTGCGAGCTGCTGCGCGGAGCGCGGGTGTGGCCCGGAGTCTTCATTCCGGACTGCGGGATCCGCTACTCCAGCGACGTCTAGCTTCCCCGAGCGAAGCGACGTCTGGCCGCGGCCACCAGTTGCGCCACGCCGGGGTCGATCCCGGGCGGCAGCGCATCGACCGGCCACCACTTCAGATCCAGTGACTCATCGCTGATCGCGATCTGCGCACCGGCCGGCGCGTGCGCGAGGAACTGCAGATCGAGATGACGGGTCGGCACGCCCAGTGAGCAGGTCAGCGGGTGGACGTGAATGGCCGCCAGATCGGGATCCATCCGCAGGCCCTCGATGCCGGACTCCTCGGTGGCCTCGCGCAGTGCGGCCGCCACGATGTCGGAGTCGATGTCCTCGCAGTGCCCGCCCAGTTGCACCCAGCGGCCCAGCCTGGGATGCAGTGTCAGCAGCACCTCGTCGGTATCGGCGGCGACGACCAGGGTCGAGGCGGTGATATGCCCTGGGACACAGGCACGTTGGCATGCATCCGGCCGGGCATCCAGGAAGGCCAGCACCGCATGACGCAGGGCGTCCTGACCGTGATCCGGCGCGGTCCAGCCGCGCAGGGTTGCGACCGCCGACTCGTGCAGGGTCATCGGCGGACCAGCAGATCGCCGGCCGGAGCGGGATCACGCGGTTGCGGCGGATCCTCGGGACGGCCGATCGCGATGGCCCCCAACGGTTCCCAGTCGTCAGGAAGGTCGAGTGCCGAGCGCACGGTGTCGGGGGCGAAGATCGTCGAGCCGATCCAGCAGCTGCCCAGTCCGCGCACTGCGAGGGCCACCAGCAGCGCCTGCACCGCGGCGCCGACTGCCACGGTGAACATGGTGTGTTCGGCGGCGGTGCGTGCGGGATCGGGATAGCTGTGTGCGCCGTCGGGAACCAGGAACGGGATCAGCACTTCCGGTGCGTCGTAAAGGATCTGGCCGCGGGCCACCCGCCGCTCGATCGACGCCGGGGTCTTGCCGTCGCCGGCGAGATCGATGCGCCAGGCCTCACGCATGGAGTCGAGTAGCGCGGTGCGCCGTTCGCGGTCGGCGAGCCAGACGAAGCGGACCGGCCGGGTGTGGTGCGGGGCCGGCGCGGTCAGCGCCTCGGCCACCGCCTGTTCGATCAGCTCCGGTTCCACCGGCGCAGCAGCGAACCGGCGCACCGAGCGGCGCAGCAGCTGCGCCTGCCGGCGCCCGAGTTCGATCGACTCCTCGGTGCCGAGCCAGAACAGGTCGTCCTCACCGCCGCGCAACAGCTTCGCCGCGGTGGACCCGTCGTCGCGCACGGTCAGCCCGCGCACCACCGCCACCGGCATCGCGGTCAGCTTTCCCTTGACCAGGTCGGCCGCCGCGGCGATCTCGTCGGCGACCGCCACCTCGGTGACGAGCAGTTCGTTGCCGTGGGCGTCGTGGGCGCCGGCATAGGCGTGCAGCACCGGGACCCCGGCCGATCCGATGGCGGCGTCGATCTGTCCGTTGCGCCAGGCACGGCCCATGGTGTCGGTGATGACCACGCCCACATCGGCGCGCTCCCGCAATGCCGCGCGCAACCGGGCGGCGCTGGCGTCCGGGTCGACCGGCAGCAGCGCGAGTTCGGTTGTGCCGACGTTGGATCCATCCACCCCGGCGGCGGCCTGAATCAGTCCCAACCGGTTCTCGGTGATCAGGGTTCGGCCGCGGCGGGCCAGCACCCGGACCGCCTCCTGGTCGACAAGTTTGCGGCGCAGGGCATCACGCTCGTCCGGATCGGCCGGTGCGGCCACGATGCGGCCTTCGCACTTCGAGACCACCTTGCTCGTGATGACGACGACGTCCCCGTCCCGCAGCCAGGGTGCGGCCGAGGCGATGGCGGCGGCCAGGTCGTCGCCGGGCCGGAACTCGGGAAGGCCGGTGACGGGCAGGATCTCTATCGGGGCGGCGCTGCCGTGCTCGGTCACGGGTCCACATCATTCAGATCGAGCCCCGTCAGTGCGAGACCGGCGCGCACCATCTCGGCGGTGGCCTGCGGATCGGACATCAGCAGCGGAATGGCCTTGACGGTGACGCCCGGTACATCGGCGTCATCACCGTCATGAATGAGCCAGTAGTCCAGCAGTCCGGTCTCCGCACGTGCCCCGTAGTGCCGGCCGACGGCCTGCGAACTGGTCTCGACGCCGATCACGCTGAGACAGTCGTCGGCCATACCGCGCAAGGGCTTTCCGTCGATGATGGGGGAGTACCCGACGACCGGGGCCGGTGTCGAGCGCAGTGCGCCGCGGATGCCCCCCACTGCGAGGATCGCGCCGATGCTGACCACCGGGTTGGACGGGGCCAGCAGGACCACGTCGGCTCCGTTGATCGCGTCGACGACTTCCGGCCCGGCAGAGGCGGTTTCGGAGCCGATGAAGGCGAAGCTGTGTGTCTCGATCTTGGCCCGGTATCGCACCCACCACTCCTGGAAGTGGATGGCCTTGCGGTCACCGGTGTCCGGATCAGTCACCACCACATGGGTTTCGCAGCGATCGTCGCTTGCCGGCAGCAGAGTCGCCCCGGGCGACCAGCGGTCACACAACGCCTCTGTCACCGCGGAGAGCGGATAACCCGCCCGCAGCATCTGGCTGCGCACCAGATGGGTTGCCAGGTCGCGATCGCCGAGTCCGAACCAGTCCGGCTGCACGCCGTAGGCCGCCAGTTCCTCTTTGGCGTGCCAGGTTTCGTCGCGGTGCCCCCAACCCCGTTCCGGGTCGATACCGCCGCCCAGGGTGTACATGCAGGTGTCGAGGTCGGGGCAGATGCGCACGCCGTACATCCAGGCGTCATCGCCGATATTGACCACCGCGGTGAGCTCGTGAGCAGGGCTTTCGCCGGATGTGCCGGGCTGGCCGGCGAACTGGCCCAGGCCGAACAACCGTTGCACGCCCAACAGGAACCGGGCGCCCCCGATGCCGCCGACCAGAACGGTGATCTTCACAGCGATCGACATTAGCCCGGGGGTACGTGGCGGTCGGCCGCAGAGTCACGCTCCGGTCACCCGACGAACACGCCGCGGTACCGACACGCCGGTTTTGACCAAGAAAGTGGTATGGAAATCCGCTGATCGGCTTGACCGCAGCAGTCCAGCAATGTCTAATCACACCAGTGTCATTCCCGGTCAGCGCGCCAGTTACGGTGCGGCAGGCCGAGATTCGATCACATGTTCGAATTTAACAGTAGTCACAGAGCACATACGAAACCAGGTGAGGAGGCGGACATGTCCTATGAGCATTTTCTCGGCGCGATGGGCGCGCCGCACACGGTAGGCGGCACGGCGGATATGGGATTTCCGGCGCGGACTCACCTGAGCCTCGTGCCCGACGTCTCCGACTACGCGATGCTGACGCCGGACGATCCACTGTGGCAGGAGAAGGCGCTCTGCGCTCAGACCGACCCGGAGGCGTTCTTCCCCGAGAAGGGCGGCTCCACCCGGGAGGCCAAGCGAATCTGCCTCGGTTGCGACGTCAAGGATGCCTGCCTGGAGTACGCACTGGCCAACGATGAGCGGTTCGGCATCTGGGGCGGACTGTCCGAGCGGGAGCGCCGGCGCCTCAAGCGCGGCATCATCTAGAGCGCTCTTTTTCTATTCGTCGTCTTTCATACTCGGGTCGATGACATCGGGTTCGACCCCGAGATAAGTGGCCACCTGGGCCACCAGGATTTCATGTAATAAGTCGGTCAAGTCGATTGAATCCTTGGCCCGTCGTTCAATCGGTTTGCGGAACAACACGATTCGTGCCCGGGTGGGCTCACCCCGGACATCCACGCCGGCCGGAATCAATCTGGCCAGGGCGATCGGTCCATCAGCCACCACCTCCGGCGGCCACTGCACACTGTCGGGATCCTTGGGGTGGATGCGCGGGATCTCATCGACCGCCACATCAAGTCCTGTCAGCCGTTGCTGCCAGCGTCGCTCGATCGGCTCATAGGCCTCCAGCACCGCCATGTCGAACCGTTCCGCGCGACTGCGCCATCCCGGAACGGTGGGGGGAAGCAGGGGACCGCGCATCTCGCGACCTCGCCGTGAACCGCCGTGGGCGCCACCGCCACGCCGGGAACTGCGGGAATCGGCCACGGACGCGATCGTAACGGTTCTACATCAGCCGCCGAGCTGCTGCGCGTGTCGGCGTTTGGGCGAATGTGACCGCGATAACCTCGCGAACGTGAATCTTCCCCGTCGCTGCAGTCGGCCCGGGTGCCCCCATTACGCGGTGGCGACGCTGACATTTGTCTACGCCGACTCCACAGCCGTCGTGGGCCCGTTGGCTACGGTGCGTGAACCGCACACCTGGGATCTGTGCCTGAGTCATGCCAGCCGGATCACCGCACCGCGGGGCTGGGAGATGGTCCGCCATGCCTCGCCGCTTCCGATCAACCCCGACGAAGACGATCTCGTGGCGTTGGCCGAGGCCGTGCGGGAGGGCCGGTTGCCGTCACCGCCGCCGATGACCGGGTTCTCCGATCCGCACAGCACCGCCGCACACGCCATCGTGCCCACCAGTCCGGCTCCCACCGGGCGGCGGCGCGGTCACCTGCGAGTACTTCCCGACCCAGCCGACTGACCTCCCGGCAGCGACTAGGCTGACGGGGTGCTGCAGGGTTCCACCGCGCCGAGGTCCGCTGAGGCGGTTCGCCGCGTCATCAAGGCCTACGACGTCCGCGGACTCGTCGGCGCCGAAATCGACGAGGATTTCGTCGCCGCCGTGGCCGCGGCGTTCGCCCGGCTGATGCGCGCCGAAGGCGCCGAGCAGGTGGTGATCGGCCATGACATGCGGGAGAGTTCGCCGGTGCTGTCCGCCGCCTTTGCCGCCGGCGTGTGCGCGCAGGGTCTCGACGTCATCCGGATCGGACTGGCTTCCACCGATGAGCTGTACTTCGCGTCGGGCCTGTTGAACTGCCCGGGCGCGATGTTCACTGCCAGCCACAACCCGGCCACCTACAACGGCATCAAACTGTGCCGTGCCGCGGCCAAGCCGGTCGGCGAGGACACCGGACTGGCCGACATCCGCGACGAGGTGATCGCCGGGGTGCCCGGGTACGAGGGCGCGCACGGCACGGTCCGGGATCGCGATGTGCTGGCCGACTACGGCGAGTTCCTGCGGTCGCTGGTGGATATCAGCGGTGTGCGACCGTTGCGGGTCGCCGTCGATGCGGGCAACGGGATGGCCGGACACACCACCCCGGCCGTGCTGGGGCCGGTCGAGGCGCTGACCCTGCTGCCGCTGTATTTCGAACTCGACGGCAGCTTCCCGAACCACGAGGCCAACCCGCTGGAGCCGTCCAACCTCAAGGATCTGCAGCGCTACGTGGTGCAGACCGGTGCGGACATCGGACTGGCCTTCGACGGTGACGCCGACCGTTGCTTCGTGGTCGACGAACGCGGTGAGCCGGTATCGCCGTCCGCGGTGACCGCCCTGGTCGCCGCCCGCGAACTCACCCGCGAACCCGGAGCCACGGTGATCCACAACCTGATCACCTCGCGGACGGTGCCGGAGGTGATCGCCGAGAACGGGGGCGAAGCGGTGCGTTCCCGGGTCGGGCACTCCTATATCAAAGCGCTGATGGCGCAGACCGGCGCCATCTTCGGCGGCGAGCACTCGGCGCACTATTACTTCCGGGAGTTCTGGGGCGCGGACTCCGGGATGCTGGCCGCCTTGCACGTGCTGGCCGCGCTGGGGGAGCAGCCTCGCCCGTTGTCGGATCTGATGGGCGACTATCAGCGCTACGCAGCTTCCGGTGAGATCAACTTCCGGGTCGACGACGCCCCCGCTCTGGTGGCCGCGGTGGTGAAATCCTATGAGCCGCAGACGGTTTCGGTGGATCGTCTGGATGGTGTCACGGTCGACCTCGGCGGCGGCGAATGGTTCAACCTCCGGACGTCGAACACTGAGCCGTTGCTGCGCCTCAATGTCGAGGCACCCACCGTCGAGGGGGTCAACGCGGTCGTGAACCGGGTGGCCGATCTGATAGCGGCCCGCGGTGAGGGCCGCGCGTGAGGACAGCCCGCGCATGAGCGCCAGCGAGAAGCCGAAGGTGGATCGCGCATGAGTGCCGCCCACGCCACGGTCGATCTCGATGACACCGAGGGACTGCTGGACGCCGATCGCGACGGTCTGCTGCGGGCCGCGGCGACCGCGGGCGCCCAGGTCCGGGCGACTGCGGCGGCCGTCGAGGAGGGCGCGCTGGAGTCGGTGGCCGGCGATCAGCGGCCCCGCACCGTGGTCTGGGTCGCCGGTCGAGGACCGGCGGAGTCGGCGGGCGCCATGCTGGCCGCCGCACTGAGTGGCACCACCGGTGCGCCGATCGTGACGGTCGCGGAGTCCCCGCCATGGATCGGACCGCTGGACGTCCTGATCGCCGCCGGCGACGATCCGGGGGATCCGGCACTGGTGGGCGCCGCAGCGATCGCCGTGCGCCGGGGTGCCCGGGTGGTGGTCGCCGCACCGTACGAGGGTCCGTTGCGCGACGCCACCGCCGGTCGGGCCGCCGTGCTCGCGCCCCGGTTGTGGGTGCCCGACGAATTCGGGCTGTCCCGCTATCTGGCCGCCGGGCTGGCCACGTTCTCGGCCGTCGATCCGAGCGTGCCGGCTCCGCTGGCCGAACTGGCCGACTCGCTCGACGCCGAGGCGGCGCGCAACAGCGCGGCCCGCGAGGTGTTCACCAATCCCGCAAAGGCATTGGCCGACAGGATCTCCGGGCGCCCGACGGTGCTGGCCGGCGACTGCGCGGCCACCCTGGCGCTGGCCCGGCACGGTGCCGCGGTGCTGCTGCGGGTCGCTGGCGAACCCGTTGCGGCGGCCGGCCTCGGCGACGCCCTGGCGGCACTGCGCACCGGCATCGCCAGCCGGTTCGGCGACTCGGTGGACGCGCTGTTCCACGACGAGGAGATCGACGGACCGCTGCCCGGCCGGCCGCGGGTGGTGGCGCTGGCACTGGCCGCCGAGCGGCAGACCCTGAGCGCCCGGGTCTCGGGCATCGACGGAGTCGAACTGATCGGCGCTGATGACGTCGGCACGGGAGATGTCGGCGCAGAGGAATTCAGTCCTGGCGACCTCGGCGCTGAAACCTCCGGATCGGCCCCCGGGCCGGGGCGGGTGCAGGACCAACTGGCGATCCTGGCGCTGCGCCTGGAGATGGCCGCCGTTTATCTGCGGCTGGCGGGGGGATGAGAACGCTGTGCAGCTGATGCAGGGGGCGACCCGTACCTACGCGTGGGGATCGAGAACCGCGATCGCGGAGTTCACCGGCCGGCCCGCGCCGACGGCGCACCCGGAAGCCGAGTTGTGGCTGGGCGCCCATCCCGGCGACCCCGCCCGGCTCGTCGGCGCCACCGACGCGGCGTCGACCTCCCTGCTCGAGGTCATCGACTCCGATCCCGAGGGAGAACTCGGGGCGGCGGTCTGTGAGCGGTTCGGCGACCGGCTTCCGTTCCTGGTCAAGATTCTCGCCGCCGACGAACCGTTGTCGTTGCAGGCGCATCCGAGTGCGCAACAGGCGGTGGAGGGTTTCGACCGCGAGGAGCGGATCGGCGTGCCGATCAACTCGCCGGTCCGCAACTACCGCGACCGCAGCCACAAGCCCGAATTGCTGGTCGCCATCACCGATTTCGAGGCGCTGGCCGGCTTCCGGCCGGCCGCCCGGTCGGTGGAGTTCATGCGGGCACTCGCCGTCGCCGAACTCGAGCCCTACATCGCGCTGCTGGCCGACACCTCCGACGCCTCCGGGCTGCGTGCGCTGCTGACCACCTGGATCACCGCGCCGCAGCCCGACCTGGACGCGCTGATCCCCGCCGTTCTGGAAGGCGCGGTCGGCTACATCCGTTCCGGTGCAAAGGAATTCGCCGCCGAAGCGCGGACCATGCTGGAACTGGGGGAGCGTTACCCCGGCGACGCCGGCGTGCTGGCCGCCCTGCTGCTCAACCGGATCAGCCTCAAGCCCGGCGAGGGCGCCTTCCTGGCCGCCGGAAACCTGCACAGTTATCTGCATGGGACGGGTGTGGAGGTGATGGCCAACTCCGACAACGTGCTTCGCGGCGGACTGACCCCCAAGCACGTCGATGTTCCCGAACTGCTGCGGGTGCTCAACTTCAATCCGGTGTCCGATTGCCGCGCCCCGACCCGTCGGGAAGGAATCGAACTGGTCTACGAGACACCGGTTCCAGAGTTCGCCGTATCGGTGCTGACCCTCGATGGTGACCATCTCGGCCATCAGGTCGACGCCCCCGCAAGTCACGAAGGTCCGCAGATCCTGATCTGCACCGAAGGTTCGGTGACGGTGCGGGCCAAGTCCGGCGAGGTCCGGATGCAGCGCGGTCAGGCGGTCTGGGTCGCGGCCGACGACGGGCCGATCCGGCTGGAAGCGGACAGTCCGGCCCAGGTGTTCCGCGCCACGGTCGGCTCCCCGGCATCGACGACCTGACGCTACGGTGGCCTGACTAGACGGAAGGTCGGGCATGTCGAGTTCAGGCAGCACCAAGGCGATCCTCGCGGCGTTGGCCGCCAACGCCGGGATCGCGGTGGCGAAGTTCGTCGGGTTCCTCCTCACCCGGAGTTCGTCGATGCTGGCCGAGGCGGTGCACTCGGTCGCCGACACCTCCAACCAGGCGCTGCTGCTGTTGGGTCAGCGGCGCTCCCGTAAGGAGGCCACCGAACTGCACCAGTTCGGCTACGGCCGGGCCCGGTTCTTCTACTCATTCGTCGTGGCCCTGGTCCTGTTCAGCCTCGGCGCGGTCTTCGCCCTCTACGAGGGCTATTCCAAGATCGTCCACCCGCACGCGCTGACCTCACCGGGGATCGCCATCGGGATCCTGGTGGTGGCAATCGGGTTGGAGAGCTACAGCTTTCGCACCGCGATGGTCGAATCCCGGCCGCTCAAGGGCAACGGCACCTGGTGGCAGTTCATCCGCCGGTCGCGCAATCCGGAACTGCCGGTGGTGCTGCTCGAGGACACCGGCGCCCTGCTGGGCCTGGTCTTCGCCCTGCTCGGCGTCGGGCTCACCGTCCTGACCGGCAACCCGATCTGGGACGGCATCGGCACCGCGCTGATCGGCGCTCTGCTCGGCGTCATCGCGGTGATCCTGATGATCGAGATGCAAAGCCTGCTGATCGGGGAGGGTGCGACCGGCGAGGAACTGGGCGCCATCCAGGCCGCACTGGAGGGCACCGAGCACGTCGACCGCGTCATCCATCTGCGCACCCAGTACCTGGGGCCGGAGGAGATGCTGGTCGGCGCCAAGATCGCGTTGGCCTCCAGCACCGACCTGTCCACCGTCGCGGCGGCGATCGACAAGGCCGAGGCGGCGGTGCGTGCCGCGGTGCCGACCGCGAAGGTCATCTACCTGGAGCCCGACCTGGACCGCACGCCGGCGCGATAGATTCTCGCCCATGTCACGCACCAAGTCGGTCGAGCAGTCCATCCTCGACACCGACGAGCCGTCCACCCGCCTTCGCAAGGACCTGACGTGGTGGGACCTCACCGTCTTCGGGGTGTCCGTCGTCGTCGGCGCCGGCATCTTCACCGTCACCGCCACAACGTTCGGCAACATCACCGGCCCGGCGCTGTCGGTGTCGTTCATCATCGCCGCGATCACCTGTGCGCTCGCCGCGCTGTGCTACGCGGAGTTCGCCTCCACGCTGCCGGTGGCCGGCAGCGCGTACACCTTCTCCTACGCCACCTTCGGTGAGTTCGTCGCCTGGATCATCGGCTGGGACCTGATCCTCGAGTTCGCGGTCGGCGCGGCGGTGGTGGCCAAGGGCTGGTCGAGTTACCTGGGAACGGTTTTCGGATTCTCCGGCGGAGTGACCCGACTGGGATTCATCGACTTCGATTGGGGCGCACTGCTGATCATCGGTGTGGTCACCACACTGCTGGCGGTCGGCACCAAGGTGTCCTCGCGCTTCTCCGCGGTGATCACCGCCATCAAGGTGGCCGTCGTGCTGCTGGTGATCGCGGTCGGTTCGTTCTACATCAAGCCGAAGAACTACTCCCCGTTCATCCCGCCGACCGAGACCGGCAAGGGCGCCGCCGGAACGGGGATCGATCAGTCCGTCTTCTCCCTGCTGACCGGAGGCGGCGGCAGCCACTACGGCTGGTACGGCGTGCTGGCCGGCGCCTCCATCGTGTTCTTCGCATTCATCGGGTTCGACGTGGTGGCCACCACCGCCGAGGAGACCCGCAACCCGCAACGCGACGTCGCGCGCGGCATCCTCGCCTCGCTGGCCATCGTCACCGTGCTCTACGTCGCGGTGTCGGTGGTGCTGTCCGGGATGGTCAGCTACACCGAACTCCGCGAGCGCGGGAACGGCCACGCCAATCTGGCCACCGCCTTCCAGATCAACGGGATCGACTGGGCCGCCAAGATCATCTCCATCGGCGCGCTGGCCGGCCTGACCACCGTGGTGATGGTGCTGGTGCTCGGGCTGTCCCGGGTGATGTTCGCGATGTCGCGCGACGGCCTGCTGCCGCGCGGACTGGCGATGACCAACGAACGCGACGCCCCGGTGCGCATCACCGTGGTGGTCGGCGTGCTGATCGCGGTGGCCGCCACCGCCTTCCCGATGTCCAAGCTGGAGGAGATGGTCAACGTCGGGACGTTGTTCGCCTTCGTCCTGGTCTCCGCGGGCGTCATCGTCCTGCGTCGCACCCGGCCGGACCTGACCCGCGGATTCAAGGCCCCGTTCGTGCCGGCCCTGCCGATCCTGTCCATCGCGGCGTGCGGCTGGCTGATGGTCAACCTCACCGTGCTGACCTGGATCCGGTTCGTCGTCTGGATGGTGATCGGCATCGCCGTCTACGCGTTCTACGGGTACCGCAAATCGGTGCTGGGTCAGCGGCTGGCGTTGCAAAACAGCGTCTGACGACCCCGTTTATGCACGTCGGGGGACCGCCCGATAACCTCTTCGGCATGACGATGACTGCCGACTCCCGCAACGGGATCGACTACAAGGTTGCCGACCTCGAGCTCGCAGAGTTCGGTCGCAAGGAGATCCGCCTGGCCGAGCACGAGATGCCCGGCCTGATGTCGCTGCGTCGCGAATACGCGGACGTGCTGCCGCTCAAGGGCGCCCGTATCTCCGGTTCGCTGCACATGACGGTGCAGACCGCGGTGCTCATCGAGACCCTCGTGGCGCTCGGCGCCGAGGTGCGCTGGGCGAGCTGCAACATCTTCTCCACCCAGGACCACGCCGCCGCCGCGACCGTCGTCGGCCCCAACGGCACCCCCGAGAAGCCGCTGGGCGTCCCGGTCTTCGCCTGGAAGGGCGAGACGCTGGAGGAGTACTGGTGGGCCGCCGAGCAGATGCTCACGTGGCCTGATTCGGGGGGCGCCGGCGCCCATGCGAACATGATCCTCGACGACGGCGGCGACGCCACCATGCTGGTGCTGCGCGGCGCGCAGTTCGAGAAGGCCGGCGTGGTTCCGCCGGATGAGGAAGACCACTCCGGTGAGTACAAGATTTTCCTCGCCCTGCTGCGCGAGAGCCTCAAGGCCGACGCGCACAAGTGGACCCACATCGCCGACTCCATCCAGGGCGTCACCGAGGAGACCACCACCGGCGTGCTGCGCCTCTATCAGTTCGCCGCCGCCAACGAGTTGGTGTTCCCGGCGATCAACGTCAACGACTCGGTCACCAAGAGCAAGTTCGACAACAAGTACGGCACCCGGCACTCGCTGATCGACGGCATCAACCGCGGCACCGACGTGCTGATCGGCGGCAAGGCCGCTCTGGTGTGCGGCTACGGCGACGTCGGCAAGGGCTGCGCCGAGGCGCTCAAGGCCCAAGGCGCCCGCGTCGCGGTCACCGAGATCGACCCGATCAACGCCCTGCAGGCGATGATGGACGGCTTCGAGGTCAAGACCGTCGAGGAGGCCATCGGCTGGGCCGACATCGTCATCACCGCCACCGGCAACAAGGACATCATCACCCTCGACCACATGCGGGCGATGAAGGACAAGGCCATCCTGGGCAACATCGGCCACTTCGACAACGAGATCGACATGGCCCGCCTCGAGCGCGATCCGAAGATCCACCGGATCAACATCAAGCCCCAGGTCGACGAGTTCGTCTTCCCCGACGGCCACTCCATCATCGTGCTGAGCGAGGGCCGGCTGCTGAACCTCGGCAACGCCACCGGCCACCCGTCGTTCGTGATGAGCAACAGCTTCTCCAACCAGGTGATCGCGCAGATCGAGCTGTGGACCAAGAACGACGAGTACGACAACGAGGTCTACCGGCTGCCCAAGCACCTCGACGAGAAGGTCGCCAAGATCCACGTCGAGGCGCTCGGCGGTTCGCTGACCAAGCTGACCAAGGATCAGGCCGAGTACATCGGCGTCGACGTCGAGGGCCCGTACAAGCCGGAGCACTACAGGTACTGAGTCGGCGGCAGTGGTTTCGGTGATGGGCGAACGGCTTCACAGCGGCGGCAACGACTTGGAGACGATCGTCTTCGAGCGCCGCAGCATTCGCGGGTACACCGAGCAGGCCGTGCCGCGCGAGGTCCTCGAGGACGTCATCAGGATCGCCCAGCGCGCGCCGTCGTCGATGAACACCCAGCCGTGGCATTTCCATGTGCTCACCGGCGAACCGCTTGAGCGCGTCCGCAGGGGCAACACCGAGAAGATGATGTCGGGGTCGCCGGTCGACCGCGAGATCACGCTCAACCACGGGTACGAAGGTCCGCATCGCGAACGTCAGGTGGAGATCGCGGTCCAACTCTTCGAGGCGATGGGTATCGCCCGCGACGACAAGGACCGTCGCCAGGACTGGGTGATGCGCGGATTCCGCCAGTTCGACGCCCCGGTCTCCGTCGTCATCACCGTCGACAAGGCGCTCGCCGATGACACCATCGCCCACTTCGACTGTGGCGCGGTGACCTACGGCTTGGTGCTGGCGGCGTGGTCCAAAGGCCTCGGCACTGTGATCAACGGCCAGGGGATCATGCAGTCCTCGGTGGTGCGCGAGAACGCGAACATCCCCGACGACGAGGTGATCATGACCTGTGTGGCGATGGGGTACCCCGACGAGGAATTCGTGGCCAACCATGTGCAGTCCCGCCGCGCCGCCGACGACGTTGTCGCGTCGTTCGTGGGCTTCGACTAGCGGCCGCCGGACGTGCTGATCGTCATCGAAGGGCTGGACGGCGCCGGCAAGCGCACGCTGACCGAGGGGTTGCGCCGCGAGTTCGAGGCAGCCGGCCGGTCGGTGACGACGCTGGCCTTCCCGCGCTACGGGCAGTCGGTCACCGCCGACCTGGCCGCCGAGGCACTGCACGGCTCGCACGGCGACCTGGCCGACTCGGTCTACGGGATGGCGGTGCTGTTCGCCCTCGACCGTGCCGGGGCCAGGGATCACCTCGGCGCCCTGCGTCGCGATTACGACGTCGTCATCCTCGATCGCTACGTCGCCTCCAACGCCGCCTACAGCGCCGCCCGCCTGCACCAGGACGCCGGCGGCGAGATGGTGAGCTGGGTCGGCGATCTCGAGTACGGCCGCCTCGGCCTGCCCGAGCCCGACCACCAGGTGCTGCTCGCCGTTCCGACCGAACTCGCCGCCCAGCGGGCCCGCAGCCGGGAGAGCATCGAGGTCGACCGGGCCCGCGACGTCTACGAACGTGACGGTGGTCTGCAGCAGCGGACCGGCGAGGTGTACGCGGGGCTGGCGGCCGCGAACTGGCACGGCCGCTGGTCGGTTGTCGGCCCGGAGGTCACCCCGGCCGCTTTGGCGGCCGATATTTCGGACTAGAGGCGCAACTCGCCAGCGTGTTCTAGCAGGGGATTGTCGCGTTTCGATGACACGATAGTCGCCATGAGGCAAAGGATTCTGGTCATCGACGATGACCCCTCGCTGGCCGAGATGCTCACCATCGTCTTGCGCAACGAGGGTTTCGACACCGCGGTGATCGCCGACGGCTCGCAGGCACTGGCGGCGGTGCGCGATCTGCGCCCCGACCTGGTGCTGCTGGACCTCATGCTTCCGGGCATGAACGGCATCGACGTCTGCCGCGTGCTGCGGGCGGACTCCGGGGTGCCGATCGTCATGCTGACCGCCAAGACCGACACCGTCGACGTGGTGCTCGGCCTGGAGTCCGGCGCCGACGACTACGTGATGAAGCCGTTCAAGCCCAAGGAACTCGTGGCGCGGGTCCGGGCCCGGCTGCGGCGCAACGAGGATGAGCCGGCCGAGATGCTCTCGATCGCCGACATCGAGATCGACGTGCCGGCCCACAAGGTCACCCGTGACGGTGAGCAGATCTCGCTGACCCCGCTGGAGTTCGACCTGCTGGTGGCGTTGGCACGCAAACCGCGCCAGGTGTTTACTCGAGAGGTGCTCCTGGAACAGGTGTGGGGATACCGGCACCCGGCGGACACCCGTTTGGTCAATGTGCATGTCCAGCGTCTGCGGGCCAAGGTCGAGAAGGACCCGGAGAACCCGCAGGTGGTCCTGACCGTTCGAGGAGTGGGATACAAGGCCGGACCGCCGTGACGGCCCGGGCGACGCCATGACGGTCCGGGCCCGCGTTCGGGGCCCGTGGGGTCGTTCCGGACCGCTGTTGCGGGGCACCAATGCGCTGGGCCGTTCGCTGGCGCAGATCTGGCGACGCTCACTGCAGCTGCGGGTCGTCGTGCTCACCCTCGGCCTGTCGGCCGTGGTCATCGTGGTGTTGGGCTTCGTGCTGACCAGTCAGATCACCAACCGCGTCCTCGAGGTCAAAGTGCGCGCGGCCACCGAGGAGATCAACCGGGCCCGCGGCACGGTCAGCGGGGTCGTCAGCGGTGAAGAGGCCCGTTCGCTGGACTCCAGCCTTCAGTTGGCCCGCAACACCCTGATCTCCAAGACCGGCCAGAACTCCAGCACCTCCGGGCTGGCCGGGACCTTCGACGCGGTGCTGATCGTCCCCGGCGACGGTCCCCGCGACGCCACCTCGGTGGGTCCGGCGGACCAGATCCCGAACTCACTGCGCGACTTCGTCAAGGCCGGCCAGGTCAGCTATCAGTACGAGACGGTGCGCACCGAGACATTCTCCGGCCCGGCCCTGCTGATCGGTACCCCGGCGCCGTCCCGGGTCACCAATCTCGAGCTGTACCTGATCTTCCCGCTCACCAGCGAGGAGAACACCATCACGCTGGTGCGCGGCACGATGGCCACCGGCGGCCTGGTGCTGCTGGTGCTGCTGGCCGGCATCGCCCTGCTGGTCTCCCGGCAGGTGGTGCTGCCGGTGCGGTCGGCCTCCCGGATCGCCGAACGGTTCGCCGAGGGCCATCTCTCCGAGCGGATGCCGGTGCGCGGCGAGGACGATATGGCCCGGCTCGCGGTGTCGTTCAACGACATGGCCGAGAGCCTGCAGCGCCAGATCAACAACCTCGAGGAGTTCGGCAACCTGCAGCGCCGGTTCACCTCGGACGTCAGCCACGAGCTGCGCACCCCGCTGACCACCGTCCGGATGGCGGCCGACCTGATCTACGACCATGGCGAAGACCTCGATCCGGCGCTGCGCCGCTCCACCGAACTTCTGGTCAGCGAACTGGACCGGTTCGAGGGTCTGCTCAACGACCTGCTGGAGATCTCCCGGCACGACGCCGGTGTGGCCGAATTGTCCGTCGAGGCGGTCGATCTGCGGTCCACCGTCCGTAATGCGCTCATCAAGGTCGGCCACCTCGCCGACGAGGCCGGGATCGAACTTCTGGTGGAGATGCCCGACCATGAGGTCATCGCCGAGGTGGACCCGCGCCGCGTCGAGCGCATCCTGCGCAACCTGATCGCCAACGCCATCGACCATGCCGAGCACAAACCGGTGCGGATCAAGATGGCCGACGACGAGGACACCGTCGCGGTCACCGTCCGCGACTACGGCGTCGGACTGCGGCCGGGCGAGGAGAAGCTGGTGTTCAGCCGGTTCTGGCGTTCGGATCCGTCCCGGGTCCGTCGCTCCGGGGGCACCGGCCTGGGTCTGGCGATCAGCATCGAGGACGCCCGGCTGCACCAGGGCCGGCTGGAAGCATGGGGCGAGCCGGGCAAGGGGGCCTGTTTCCGGCTCACGCTTCCGCTCACCCGCGGGCACAAGGTGACCACCAGTCCGCTTCCGCTCAAGCCGGTCGCCGGCGACTTCCTCCGCGAGCCGGCGGGGGAGCGAGCATGAGGCGCCGGACGCCCACCGGACTGTTGGCCGGACTGCTGACCGGCCTGCTCACGCTGGCCACGGCCTGCGCGGGCGTGCCGGATTCCTCTGCGCCGCAAGCGATCGGGACCGTAGACATGCCCGCTCCCAAGCGGTTGCCGACCCCGAACCCCGGCATGGACCCCGACCAGTTGCTGCGGGAGTTCCTCAAGGCGACGGCGGATCCGGCCAACCGTCACCTGGCTGCGCGGCAGTTCCTCACCGAGGCAGCCTCCAACAACTGGGACGACCAGGGCAGCGCCCTGCTGATCGACAAGGTGGTCTTCACCGAGACCCGGGCCACCGAGAAGGTTGCGGTGACCATGCAGGCCGAGATCCTCGGGTCGCTGTCCGACATCGGCGTGTTCGAAACCGGCGAGGGCCAACTGCCCGACCCGGGTCCCATCGAACTGGTGCAGACCGCAGGCGGCTGGCGGATCGACCGGTTGCCCAACGGGGTGTTCCTGGACTGGCAGCAGTTCCAGGCGGCCTACAAACGCAACACCCTGTACTTCGTCGACCCGACCGGCGCGACCGTGGTGCCCGACCCGCGCTATGTCGCGGTGTCCGAACCCGACCTGCTCGCAACCGAACTCGTCAACAAATTGATTGCCGGCCCGCGTCCGGAGATGGCCAAGACGGTGCGCAACCTGCTCGGCCCGCCGCTGAAACTGCGCGGTCCGGTGACCCGGGCCGACGGCGGCAAGACCGGCATCGGTCGCGGCTACGGCGGTGCCCGCATCGACCTCGAAGGTCTGGCCACCACCGACCCGCAGAGCCGGCAACTGCTTGCCGCCCAAGTGATCTGGACCCTCGCCCGGTCCGACATCAAGGGTCCGTACCTGATCAACGTCGACGGCGCCCCGCTCGACGACCGGTTCGTCGAAGGCTGGAAGGCCACCGACGTCGCGGCGACCGATCCGGGAGCCACCGATGGGTCGACCGCGGGCGTGCACGCTCTGATGGGCGGCATGATGGTCGCCCTCGACGGGCAGGGCTCCACCAAGGTTCCCGGCTCGTTCGGCGCGCAGCCCGATCAGGTGGCCGCCGCCTTCTCCCGCAAGGGCACCGATGTGGCGTCCATCGTCAGGGCGCCCGACCCGGATGCCGGCGCGTCGCTGTGGATCGGGCCCAACGGCGGTCAGGCGGTGCGGGCCACCGACGGCCGAATCCTGTCCCGACCGTCCTGGGCGCTCGACAACGCGGTGTGGGTGGTGGCCGACGGCACCAGCGTCGTGCGGGTGATCCGCGAGGAGGCCTCCGGCCAGCCAGCCCGCATCCCGGTCGACTCCGCCGCGGTCACCTCGCGGTTCCCCGGCGCGATCACCGAACTGCAGCTGTCCCGGGATAGCACCCGGGCGGCGATGGTGATCGACGGCCTGGTGGTGCTGGCCGGGGTGGAGCAGACCCCGGGCGGGGAGTTCGCGCTGACCTACCCGCGCCGGATCGGGTTCGGCCTGGGCAACTCGGTGGTCTCGCTGGCCTGGCGCACCGGTGACGACATGGTCGTCACCCGCAACGACGGCGCCCATCCGGTGTCGTATGTCAACCTCGACGGGGTCAACTCCGACGGTCCGGCCGACAATCTGGTGATGCCGGTCGCCGCGGTGGCGGCCAACCCGTCGGCGGTCTACGTCGCCGATGCGCGCGGGGTGCTGCAGTTGCTGGCCACCAGCGGGGACAACCCGCAGGTGTGGTCGGAGGTCCGGCCGTTCATGGTGCCGGGGACGATTCCGGTCCTGCCCGGCTAGTTATTCGACCAGCCGTCGGCGCATCGCCTCGGCCACCGCGGCCGCGCGGTCGGACACCCCGAGCTTGCCGTACAGGTTCTGCACGTGGGTGCGCACCGTCGTCGGCGAAAGATGCAGTCGCGCAGCGATATCCGGCACCGACAGCCCGTCGGCGATCAGCTTGATGATCTCGCCCTCACGCGGGGACAGCAGGGTCGCCTCACCGCGGGCGCGGTGCCGGACCTCGTTGGCCAGCCCGCTGGCGATGTTGGTGGGCACATACCCCTCGCCCTTGGCGCATTTGATCACCGCGGCCACGATCTCGTCGCGATCGGACTCCTTGGTCAGATACCCGGCGGCGCCGGCGGCCAGCGCCTCGTACACCGTGGCCGGGTCCTCGGTGGCGCTGAGCAGCAGCACCTGGGTGGGCAGGCCGTCCCGGACCACGGCCGTCACCACCGCCAGGCCGTCGAGTTCGGGCATCCGGTAGTCCAGCAGCGCGACGGCCGGCTTGTGCTCCCGGATCGCGGCCAGTGCGGCGCGGCCGTCGCCGGCCTCGCCGACGACCGAGATCCGGCCGCTCTCCTTCATGGCCCGCACCACGCCCTCGCGGTACATCGGGTGGTCGTCACCGACCACGACGGTGACCGATTCGGACTTCGCTGCCACGGGCGCCATCGTCGCACAGGTCGTTGCCGTGGCGTGGCGTATAAACGACCCCGTGCCCAACGAGCTTGATCAGATCCGTCGCTCCCGCGAGCTGTCCGCGTTGCGGATCGTGGCCGTCGCTCGGCTGGGTGTGGCGGCGGTGATGATCGCGGCCACCTATATCGGGCAGAAGCCCAAATGGCCCCAATTCAACTGGGTGCCCTGGTTCTACGCGCTCGCCGGCGTGTGCGCCGCGGCTCTGCTGTTCTCGCCGGTGTACCAGCGGCTTGCCGTGGGTCGGCTTCAGCTGGTCCTGCTGATTCTCGACGTCACGGCGATCTTCACCTACAAGATCGCGGCCGCGGACGGTTCGTACACCCCACTGCTGATTCTGACCCTGCTGCCGATCATGGTGCTGCTGGACGTCTCGTGGCGGCGCGCCGCCGCGGCGCTGGCCGTCATCGCGGGAACCTTCGCCGTCGAGGTCTTCACCGACCATGTGCTGCTCGCGCAGGTCGGCGAGGGACGGGCGGCGCTGCTGACCGTGGTCTTCGGATTCCTTTGTTGCACAGCATTTCTGGCCGTACGTGCCCAGGCGCGTCAGCTCGACGAGATCACCAGCCTGAGCGCGTCCCGCCAGGCTCTGCTGGTCGATCTGATGACCGCCTCCGATGCCGAGCAGCGCCGGATATCGGAGTACATCCACGACGGTCCGCTGCAGTCGGTGCTGATGGCCCGCCAGGACATCACCTCGGTGCTCAAGAAGCAGCCCAACGAGGCGCTGGAGCGTGCCATGGCGGGGCTGCGCGAGGCCACCGACCAGATGCGCGAGGCGACGTTCGAACTGCATCCCTCGGTGCTGGGCGGCGCGGGCCTGGCCCGGGCGGTTCAGCAGTTGGCGACGGCGAACTCGGCGCGCTCCGGAATCGACATCACCGCTGACATCGACTATCCGGGTTCGGATGCCAGTGACCCGATGGTGTTCGCGGTGACCAGGGAACTGGTGTCCAACGTGGTGCGGCACTCCCGCGCCACCAGGGCCTCGATCACGCTGCGTGCAGTGGACGGCGTCTGTCACCTCGACGTCGTCGACGACGGGGTCGGGATGTCCGACGACACGGCGCGCGGCCGTCTCGAGCAGGGCCATATCGGAATCGCCTCGCAGCGCACCCGGATCGAGGCCGCCGGTGGTGCGATGCGCATCGTCCCGACGGCCACCGGGACTCATGTCCAGGTCAGCGTTCCCATGAAACCGCCCGCGACGGGATTCGTCGCGGGCGGTCAGGAACCGGTCTAGCCGTTATTGCCGCACGGGCCTCCGCCCTGCGGACCGAAGCCGCACGGCACAGCGGGATTGCCACCGCCACCGCCGCGCGGAGCGACGGAGATCGGGGCGCGGGTGACGTTGGACTGCATCCCCTTCTCGGTCGGGACGGCCGTGTTGGTGTTCGTGTTCGTCGTCTCAGCGGGCTTCTCGCCGCGCGGGCTACAGGCAACGGTGACGCTGCCCATGCCGACGATGGCCAGGGCGCTGAGTCCGAGGGCGATCCTGCGCTTGATCGACTTGTTCGTGTTCATCGGATACCTCTCATTAGTGTCGGTGGTCGGACTTGATTCTCAGAACCAGATCACGGGACTGTTCCTTTCGGTGTTGCGCTTTCGATAACTCGACTATCGGCGCTTTTCACCTGCCCGGACATCCGGCAAACCAACGGAACGGTTGATGATTCGGCCTCCTACGATCGAATGAGGCCAGGCCTCTTGTCAGAGCCCGAGCGCAGACTTGCGGCCATGCTCGGCTCGGCCATCCTCGATTCGGCTTTGCTGGACCTCGTCCTGCCGCTGGAATGCGGTGGATGCGGGGCCCCGTCCACCCGGTGGTGTCCGATGTGCGCGACGTTCTGGCAGGTCGGAACCGATGAGCCGCACGTCGTCATCCCGCGGATCGACCCGGGGGTGCCGGTATTCGCGCTGGGCCGCTACGCCGGTCCGCGACGGCAGGCCATCGTGGCGGTCAAGGAACGCGGCCGCCGGGATCTCACCGGCCCGCTGTCGCGCGCACTGGGACTGGGAATCGGCCGGCTGCTGGACTGGGGCGTGCTGCAGACCCCGTTGACGGCGGTGCCGGCTCCGACCAGGCGGTCGGCCGCGCGACGCCGGGGCGGTGACCCGGTGGCCCGGATCGCCGCAGCGGCGGCCGCCGGCTGCCCGGAGATCACCGTGGCACCGGTGCTGCGCACCGCCGCACTGGTCCGCGACTCGGTGGGCCTGAGCGGAGCCGACCGGGAGCGCAATATCGCCGGCCGGGTCCGGCTGACCGCGACGGTGCCCACCATCGGGGGCCGCGACGGGGAGGTGCTGCTCGTCGACGACATCGTCACCACCGGGGCCACCGCCCGGGAGGCGGTCCGCACCCTGGCCTGCGCCGGAATTCCGGTGGCCGCCGTGCTGGCGTTGGCCCATGCCTGACGGACGGGGGCTGCACGGTTGATTGCAACTTGACACACGCCTGAGCGAAAAGGTGGCCGGTCGCTCCGGCTGGTACTACCGTCGGCGGTAACAAGCGCACGGCGAGGAGGTGATTTCGAAAGACCTTGAGCGCCGGAGCCCGGCGCAATCATCGACGACAGGCCTGCACGCGGCCTTCAACGAAGCCTTCGTGCAGCCCCGCAGAGAAACGAGTTGCCAAGTATGTCAACCAATTCCGTGAACTCCGCCCCGGTTACTGACGCCGACCAGAACTCCGAAGCTGCCCCCGAAGCCGACATCCGGGTGACGGGCCGCAACGTCGAGATCCCCGATCACTACCGGGTCTACGTCGCTCAGAAACTCGCCCGCGCGGAGCGGATCGACCAGTCCATTCATCGATTCGATGTGGAACTCGCCCACGAGAACAACCGCCGCCAGCGCAAGAACGCGCAGCACGTCGAAATCACCGCCCACGCCGGCAAGGGGCCGGTGGTCCGCGGCGAGGGCCGCGCCGACAGTTTCTACGGCGCCTTCGAGGCCGCCGTGCACAAGTTGGAGAGCCGGCTGCGGCGCACCAAGGACCGGCAGAAGGTCCACTACGGCGACAAGACCCCGGTTTCGCTGCACCAGGCGACCGCCGCGCCGCTGGACCTGGCCGAGGCGTTCAAGCCGGTGGCCGCGTCAGCGGACGGTGAGGCCCCGGCCGCTGCGGTCGAGGAGCAGGAACCCGGCCAGATCGTGCGGATCAAGGAGCATCCGGCCAAGCCGATGACCATTGACGACGCCCTCTACGAGATGGAACTGGTCGGCCACGACTTCTTCCTGTTCCACGACAAGGAGAGCGACCGGCCTTCGGTGGTCTACCGGCGGCACGCCTACAACTATGGGCTGATCCGGCTGGCCTGATCCGGCTCGCCTGACCCGTTTGGCCTGATCAGCCCGGCCTGACCGGGCCGGATCCGCGCGTCACCTAGGATAGAGGCCAATTCACGCCTGACGATCCAAGGACGAAAACTGTGCTGTCTAAGTTGCTGCGATTCGGTGAAGGTCGCATGGTCAAGCGGCTCAAAGGGGTGGCGAACTACGTCAACACCCTGTCCGATGACATGGAGAAGCTGACTGACGCTGAACTGCGGGCCAAGACCGACGAGTTCCGCGAGCGCATCGCCGACGGCGCCAAGCTGGACGACCTGTTGCCGGAGGCCTTCGCGGTGGCCCGCGAGGCCGCCTGGCGGGTGCTCGGTCAGAAGCACTTCGACGTCCAGGTGATGGGCGGGGCCGCCCTGCATTTCGGCAACGTCGCCGAGATGAAGACCGGTGAGGGCAAGACCCTGACCTGTGTGCTGCCCGCCTACCTCAACGCGTTGAGCGGCAAGGGCGTGCACGTCGTCACCGTCAACGACTACCTGGCCAAGCGCGACAGCGAGTGGATGGGTCGCGTGCACCGCTTCCTCGGCCTCGAGGTCGGGGTGATCCTGTCCGGGCTCAGCCCCGAGCAGCGCCGCGCCGCCTACGGCGCCGACATCACCTACGGCACCAACAACGAGTTCGGCTTCGACTACCTGCGCGACAACATGGCGCACTCGCTCGAGGAACTGGTGCAGCGTGAGTACAACTACGCCATCGTCGACGAGGTCGACTCCATCCTGATCGACGAGGCCCGCACCCCGCTGATCATCTCCGGACCGTCCGACGAGGCCTCGAACTGGTACGGCGAGTTCGCCCGCCTGGCGCCGATGATGGAGAAGGACGTCCACTACGAGGTCGACCTGCGCAAGCGGACCATCGGCGTGCACGAGGTCGGCGTCGCCTATGTCGAGGATCAGCTCGGCATCGAGAACCTTTACGAGGCGGCCAACTCGCCGCTGGTGAGCTACCTGAACAACGCCATCAAGGCCAAGGAGCTGTTCACCCTCGACAAGGACTACATCGTCCGCGACGGCGAGGTCATCATCATCGACGAGTTCACCGGTCGTGTGCTGGTGGGCCGCCGCTACAACGAGGGCCTGCACCAGGCCATCGAGGCCAAGGAGCGGGTGGAGGTCAAGGCCGAGAACCAGACCCTGGCCACCATCACCCTGCAGAACTACTTCCGGCTCTACGACAAGCTGGCCGGCATGACCGGCACCGCCGAGACCGAGGCCGCCGAACTCCACGAGATCTACAAGCTCGGTGTGGTGCCGATCCCGACCAACCGGCCGATGGTCCGCAAGGACGAGTCCGACCTCATCTACAAGACCGAGGAAGCCAAGTTCATCGCCGTCGCCGATGACATCGCCGAGCGCTACGAGAAGGGCCAGCCGGTCCTGATCGGCACCACCAGCGTCGAGCGCTCCGAGTACCTGTCCCGGATGCTGACCAAGCGCCGCATCCCGCACAACGTGCTCAACGCCAAGTTCCACGAGCAGGAAGCCGCCATCATCGCCGAGGCCGGCCGCCGCGGGGCGGTCACCGTGGCCACCAACATGGCCGGCCGCGGCACCGACGTCGTGCTCGGCGGCAACGTCGACTTCATCCTCGATCAGCGGCTGCGCGAGCGCGGCCTGGATCCGGTGGAGACCGCCGAGGAATACGAAGCCGCCTGGCACGAGGAGCTTCCGGTGGTCAAGGAAGAGGTCGCAGCCGAGGGTGAGGCCGTGAAGGACATCGGTGGCCTGTACGTGCTGGGCACCGAACGCCACGAGACCCGGCGTATCGACAACCAGTTGCGCGGCCGCTCCGGCCGTCAGGGCGACCCGGGCGAGTCCCGGTTCTACCTGTCGCTGGGCGACGAGTTGATGCAGCGGTTCAACGGCGCCGCCCTGGAGGGTCTGCTGACCCGGCTGAACCTGCCCGACGACGTGCCGATCGAGGCCAAGATGGTGACCCGCGCGATCAAGAGCGCGCAGGCCCAGGTCGAGCAGCAGAACTTCGAGATCCGCAAGAACGTGCTCAAGTACGACGAGGTGATGAACAAGCAGCGCGTCGTCATCTACGACGAGCGCCGCCGCATCCTCGAGGGCGAGGACATGGAGGGCCAGGCGCACGACATGCTGGTCGCCGTCGTCACCGCCTACGTCAACGGAGCCACCGCCGAGGGCTACTCCGAGGACTGGGACCTCGAGGAGTTGTGGGGCGCGCTCAAGCTGCTCTACCCGGTCGGGGTCGACTGGCACAGCCTGGTGCACACCGATGCGGTGGGCGAGGCGGGCGATCTGACCCGCGAGGAGCTGCTCGAGGTCCTCATCGACGACGCCGAAAAGGCTTATGCCAAGCGCGAAGCCGACATCGACGCGATCGCCGGGCCGGGCGCCATGCGCCAGCTCGAGCGCAACGTGCTGCTCAACGTGCTCGACCGCAAGTGGCGTGAGCACCTCTACGAGATGGACTACCTCAAGGAGGGCATCGGCCTGCGGGCCATGGCCCAGCGCGACCCGCTGGTGGAGTACCAGCGCGAGGGCTACGACATGTTCATGGGCATGCTCGACGGCCTCAAGGAGGAGTCGGTCGGCTTCCTGTTCAACGTCCAGGTCGAGGCGGCCCCGCAGGCGCCGTCGGTGACCCCGCAGGCCACCCCGGAAGGGTTGCGCGCCAAGGGCATCGAAACCGAGGACGACCGCCCGCTGACCTACGTCGGACCGTCGGAGGACGGCAACGCCGAGGTTCAGCACCACGACGCTCCCGTCGCGCGTCCCGCCAAGGCCAGCCGTAAGGAACGCCGGGAGACCGCGCGTGCCGAGGGCAAGGAGCGAAAGCTGCTGCGCCGCAGGTAGTTTCAGCCCCCGCTGATCTCAACCCATGTGCAGCGCGACCACCTGCCAGCGCGGCCCGGTGGGTGTGCTGATCTGCTCTATGCGGCAGGCGATGGCGTGCACCCGTTCGCCGCGGGCGTAGCTCGCTGACACCTCGGCGGCCTGCGCGCCGACCGGCTGTGCCCTGACCCGTCGTAGCCGGGCTGCGCCGGGCCCGGTGTGGCGGGCCGTCGCCAGGAGTGAATCCGCCAGGCCGGCGGCCAGCAGTGGTCGCAACTGCGCCACCGGACGGCGGCGCTCGATGACCTCCAGCACCCGGCGCAGGGCGGCGTCGGCGAAGGTGGCCGCGGCGCGGGCGCGAACTTCCTCGGCGGCGTTGCGCGGTCGGGCCGGCTGATCCCGAACAATCCTGCGCCGTACCGGGAGCACCGGGGGCAGCGCCGGCGGACCTCCGAATGAGGGCGGCTCGTAGTCGATGACGGGGAACACGTTGGGCGACAAGCGACTCTCCTGGCTCGATCTGTTCTGATGCCGCCGGAGAGTGGCGGTGCCCAGTCATGGTGGCACGCCGAGTCAGTGGTGACTATTCACCCGGCGGTTGCTTCGGCAGGTGCATGGTCGATCCGGACGAACCGGGAAGGCCAACCAGGACAGGAGGTACCCCGCGGTGCGAGGCATCGTGCGGGAATCCAGCCGGGTTCACCGCGCCCGCGACGGGGCAGTGGATTTCAGTGGCTACCGGGAGTTCGGATGCCGGAACCAGACGACTTTGCCCTGCTGCGTGTTGTTCCGCATCCAGCGCGGTGCCATGGCCTCGTCCGGATCGACTTCGACTTCGATCTCGGCCGCCGCGTCACGGCGTGCGATGGACTGGAAGTACCGGGCGCGGACGCGGTCCTGCAGGATTGTCCACAGCACCCGGAACCCGTCGGAGATCGCGTTGAGGTTGGTCCGCCCGTGGTAGCGGTTGTGCTCGTAGCTGGGAATCTCGGTGATCACGGCTCCGGACAGCGCGAAACGACCGATGAGCATGGCCTCGATCTCGAAACCGTCACCGGGGACCATCTCGGTGGTGCCCAGGTCCGCCGCGGGCAGGTCAAGAAGTGGCAGTTGAGCCGCCCAGAAGGCGTTGAATCCGTAGCACAAGTCGGTGAACCGCTGCCCGGTCACCAGCCGGGCCAGCAGGTTGAGTCCGCGATTGCCCAGGGCCCGGAATCGGGTGATGTCCTCGGTACCGCCGCCAGGTGCGAACCGGCTGCCCTTGGCCAGGTCGGCGCCGTTGATCAGAGCGTTGACGAACTGCGGGATCTCGTGCGGGTCAGCGGAGCCGTCGACGTCGAAGGTGACGACGATGTCACCGGTCACCTGCTCGAAACCGCAGATCATCGCGTTGCCCTTGCCCTTGCGGGTCTGGACGACGATCTTCGCGGTGGGCAGGGCCTCGCGGGCGGCCTGAGCCGACTCGTGATCATCGGCGCTCACCACGACGATGACCTCGTAGAAGCTGCTCAGGTAGGGGAGGATTTCCCGGATATTGGCGGCTTCGTCCTTCGCCGGGACAACCACGCTGACGCGCGGCGTCCACGTCTCAACCTCGGGTTGATCGTTCTGACCAAAGTTTTCGGCGATAATGGCGCTCAATTCGTCCTCCTGGGGCAGACCCGTTTGGATTTGCTGATTCCATCATCCTAGGGATTTCGTACTTCCGGTATGAACCGCCGGTGCTAATCGCGATCTAGACCGGTCTGGCTCTTTCGCCAACAAACGGCAAAGCACCCATCCTGAGCAGGCAGTCAGTCCATGAACAGCGATTGGAGGAGCACCGCGCGGTAACGGTCGGGAATGTCGCCCCGGTGCGGCGGCAGCATCATCCCGCATTATCCCGCACCGGCACATGACCGGCAGCTGAGCGGAATTCTCATCTGGCAGATCTTTGCTGTGTCCGGCCAGGTCCTCACGGTGCGTCTGGCCGGACAGGGCCGGAGCGGCTCGAACAATGACGGCGGCTGGTTGTGGTGGCCGGTGGGGGGTGTTGCGGCGCTGGCTGGCCCCGGCGCGTGCGCCATCCTGCTGCGGGCCCGCCGCGGTTAGGTCGCCCGTCGGGTGCGGCTTGGTTACGGTGGCTGAGTGGTAGCACGACTGTCGACCTCGGACGCGGCGTTCTTCCATCAGGAGGACACCGCCACCCCGATGTATGTCGGGTCGCTGGCCATCCTGCGCCGCCCGCGCGGCGGGCTGAGCTACGAGGCGCTGCTGGCGACCGTCGAGCAACGACTCCCGCAGATCCCGCGGTACCGGCAGAAGGTGCGGGAGGTGACCCTCGGGTTGGCCCGGCCGGTGTGGATCGACGATCCCGACTTCGACATCACCTATCACGTCCGCCGCTCGGCGCTGCCGTCGCCGGGCAGCGACGCCCAGTTGCACGACCTGATCTCCCGACTGGCCGGCCGTCCGCTGGACCGCGGCCGCCCACTGTGGGAGATGTATCTGATCGAGGGGCTGGAGGGCAACCGACTCGCGCTCTACATCAAGTCACACCAGGCTCTGGTCAACGGGATGTCGGCGGTCGAGATCGGGCACGTCATCTGCGATCGCAGCCGTCGTCCGGCCACGCCCGTCGAGGACATCTGGCTGCCGCGCGGGGAGCCCTCCGACGGTCAGCTGATGATCGACGCGGTGGGGGACTGGCTGGCCCGGCCCGGACACGAACTTCAGGCGCTGCGCTCGACCGTCGCCGATGTGGTGACCAACAGCGGTGAGCTCGCCCAGTTGGTCCGGCGGGCCGGGGACACGGTGCGCAACCTGGCGCGGCGCAACGCCCCGAGCAGTCCGCTCAACACCACCGTATCGCGGCACCGTCGCTTCACTGTCGCCTCGGGTCCGCTGGCCGACTACCGCCTGGTGCACTCCCGCTATGACTGTGACGTCAACGATGTGGTGCTCTCGGTGATCGCCGGTGCGCTACGCAACTGGTTGCTGTCCCGCGGCGAACCGGTGCCCGCGACGCTGAAGATCCGCGCGATGGCGCCCACGTCGGTCTACCCGGATGCCGATCTGGAGTCCACCGGTCCCGGACAGGCGATCAGTGAGGTGGCGCCGTTCCTGGTGGATCTTCCGGTCGGCGAAGGCAACCCGGTGGTGCGGCTGTCCCAGATCGCGCATGCCACCGAGTCACACTCGGCCGCAGCCAGCCTGGTCGACGCGCGCACCATCGTGACGCTGTCCGGATTCCCGCCGCCGACCCTGCACGCCATGGGCACCCGGGTGGCCACCCAGTTCCCGCCGCGTCAGTTCAACCTGTTGATCACCAACGTGCCCGGTCCGCAGTCGCAGATGTACGTCGCCGGGGCCAAGGTGCTGGAGACCTACGCCGTCCCGCCACTGCTGCACGATCAGGTGCTCGCCATCGGCGTGACCTCCTATTGCGGGATGTTGTACTTCGGCATCAACGCCGACCGGGACGCCATGAGCGACGTCGACGTGCTCCCCGAACTGCTGGCAGAGGCGCTCGATGAGTTGCTCGAGGCGGCGAAATGATGACGTGCCACGGAAGTAGGATTTACGGGTGAGTAAGAACGAGTCCGCCAAGAAACCCGCCAAGGTTTCCAACGCCAAGGTTTCCAACGACGTCTACGAGGCCGAGTTGTACCGGCTGCAGACCGAACTTGTGAAGCTGCAGGAGTGGACCCGTCACACCGGCGCCCGGGTCGTCGTTCTCTTCGAGGGCCGCGACGCCGCCGGCAAGGGCGGCACCATCAAGCGGATCACCGAGTACCTCAGCCCGCGGTCTGTTCGCATCGCCGCGCTGCCGGCTCCCACCGACCGGGAGAAGGGGCAGTGGTACTTCCAGCGCTACATCGAGCACCTGCCCACCAAGGGTGAGATCGTGCTGTTCGACCGGTCCTGGTACAACCGCGCCGGTGTCGAGCGGGTGATGGGTTTCTGCACCCCGCAGGAGGAGGCGCTGTTCCTGCGCCAGTGCCCGATCTTCGAGCAGATGCTCATCGACGACGGAATCTTGTTGCGTAAGTACTGGTTCTCGGTGTCCGAGGAAGAGCAGCTGAAGCGATTCAAGTCGCGTCTCAACGATCCGCTGCGGCGCTGGAAACTGTCCCCGATGGACATGGAGTCCATCTACCGCTGGGAGGACTACTCCCGCGCCAAGGACGACATGATGGTGCACACCGACACCCCGGTCAGCCCGTGGTTCGTGGTGGAGTCCCACATCAAGAAACACGCCCGGCTCAACATGATCTCGCACCTGCTCTCCACCATTCCCTACCAAGAAGTCGAGTTGGAGAAGGTGGAGCTGCCCAAGCGGCCGCAGATCGGCAACTACAAGCGCCCGCCGCGCGATCTGGCCACCTACGTTCCGGACTTCGCGGCCTCGCTGCTCGGCGACCGCGAAGCTTAGGTGATGCGGGTCTACATCCCGGCAACCCTGGCCATGCTGGCGCGGTTGGTCGAAGACGGCACCATCCAGCCCCTGAGCGGGACGGCCTTCGCGGTGACGCCGGCACTGCGGGAGTCCTACGCCGAGGGCGATGAGGAGGAACTCGCCGAGGTCGCCATCGGCGAGGCGGCGCTGGCCTCGCTGCGGCTGCTGGCGGCCGAGCCGCCCGGGGACCTCCCGCTGCGCCGCGCGGTGGTCATCGCCGACGCCGAGGCGTCCCCGCGGCCCGACCTCGACGACGCCGTGGTCCGGATCAGCGGGCCGGTCGCCATGGATCAGGTCGCCGCCGTCTACGTCGACAACGCGTCCGCCGAGTCGGCGGTCGCCGCGGCCCTCGAGGTGATCGACGACGCCGATCTCGGCGACGAGGATGCCGAACTCACCGTGGGCGATGCCCAGGACCACGATCTGGCTTGGTACGCGACCCAGGAATTGCCGTTCCTGCTCGAATTGCTCTGAGCCGGTACCGTGGCCGCGTGAAGACCCGCACTGCGTTATTGGTCGGGGGGGTCGCCGACACGCGACGTGCTCTTGCGTGGCTGTTCACCGCCCCCCGGCCCGAGCGGGAGATGCGCGGCCGGGTGCTCGACGTCCGGCCGGAGACCTCCGACTCGGCGACCCTGGTCATCAGACCCTCGCGCGGCTTCTCCTTCGACTATCGGCCCGGCCAGTACATCGGTATCGGGGTTCCGGTCAACGGCCGCTGGCGGTGGCGGTCCTACTCGCTGACGTCGGCCCCGCACGCCGAGGCGAGCACCGTGACGATCACCGTCAAGGCGATGCCGGAGGGCCTGCTCTCCAATCATCTGGTCGGTGGACTGCAACCCGGCACCGTCGTGCGCTTGGCCGCACCGACCGGCAACTTCGTCATGCCGGATCCGGCTCCGGCCGCGGTGCTGTTCCTCACCGCCGGGTCCGGGATCACCCCGGTGATGTCGATGCTGCGGACCCTGCGCCGGCGCAATCAGGTGCGCGATGTGGTGCATCTGCATTCGGTGCCGACGACCGATGACGTGATGTTCGGCACGGAGCTCGCCCAGTTGGGGAACAGCCATCCCGGCTACCGGTTGCAGGTGCGCGCCACCCGTGCCGAGGGCCGGATCGACCTGTTGGGCATCGACGAGCTGGTGCCGGACTGGCGTGACCGCCAGACCTGGGCGTGCGGACCGGAAGGTCTGCTGGCCGACGCTGAAAACGTCTGGGCTGCAGCGGGCCTGGAGGATCAGCTACATCTGGAGCGTTTCGCCGCAGCCCGCACGGCGACCCCCGGGCAGGGCGGCTCCATCACCTTCGCCCGCAGTGCGCGGAGCCGGAGAGCCGACGCGGCGACGTCACTGCTGGAGGCCGGCGAGCAGGCCGGTGTGCAACTGCCCTTCGGCTGCCGGATGGGAATCTGCCACAGTTGTGTGGTGGGACTTCTCGACGGACGGGTACGGGATCTGCGCACCGGCGCCGAATACGAACCGGGTGACAGGGTGCAGACCTGCGTCTGCGCCGCCGACGGCGACTGCGTGCTGGACATCTGATGGCCATCACCGACATCGAAGCGTTCGCCCACCTCACCGAGGCCGACATCGAAAGTCTGGCAGTCGAACTGGACGCGATCCGACAGGACGTCGAGGATTCGCTGGGGGAGCGCGACGCGCGCTACATCAGGAGGACCATCGCCGCACAGCGCACCCTCGAGGTGGCCGGCCGGGCACTGCTGGCCTTCGGCCACAAGCGCAGCGCCTGGTGGGCCGGAACCCTGACTCTTGCGGTCGCCAAGATCATCGACAACATGGAGATCGGCCACAACGTCATTCACGGCCAGTGGGACTGGATGAACGATCCGGAGATCCACTCCTCGACCTGGGAGTGGGATATGGCCGGGGTGGCCAAGCACTGGCGGCACACCCACAACTACATGCATCACAAGTACACGAACATCCTCGATATGGACGATGACGTCGGCTACGGGCTGTTGCGGGTCACCCGCGACCAGGAGTGGACGCCGCGCAACATCCTCAACCCGTTCTTCAACCTCATGCTGGCGGCCGGCTTCGAGTGGGGAATAGCGCTGCAGCACTTGGAACTTCGCAAGATCCTGCGCAGCGAGACCCGACCGGCCACCGTGGTCCGGCTGCGTGAGCTCACGGCCAAGGCGGCCCGGCAGCTGACCAAGGACTTCGTCGCCTTCCCGGCGGTGACGTCGTTGTCGCCGCGGGCGAGCTTCACCGGCACCGTCAAGGCCGACCTGCTGGCCAACATCATCCGCAACTTCTGGACCAACGCGGTGATCTTCTGCGGTCACTTCCCGGACGGCGCGGAGAAGTTCACCACCACCGACATGGCCGGCGAGGGCCACGGACAGTGGTATCTGCGCCAGATGCTGGGCAGCGCGAACATTGAATCGCCCTGGTTCCGGTGGAGGCTCGAGCTATTGGATTTCGACCAGGGCTTGGTCGGTCCGATTCGTAGCGTAGAAGATGGCTTCGTACTCTGCGGGCGGTAGGTCGCCGAGGTAGCCGTGCAGGCGGTTGGTGTTGTGCCAGTGGACCCAGCCCAGGGTGGCCAGTTCGAGGTCCTCGACGGTCTTCCATGGGCCGCCGCGGGCCGGCCCGTAGACCAGTTCGGTCTTGTAGAGACCGTTGACCGTCTCGGCCAGGGCGTTGTCGTAGCTGTCCCCGACCCTCCCTATGGAGGGCGCCGCGCCGATCTCGGCGAGCCGCTCGCCGTACCTTACAGAGGTGAATTGCGACCCCGCGTCGGAGTGACATCGTAAGCCCGGCAACGTGATTCCCCGTGACCAGCGGGCCATCTCGAGTGCGTCGAGGACCATCGTGGTCCGCATATTTGAGGCGACCCGCCAGCCCACGATCATGCGGCTGAATGCGTCGGTGATGAAGCACACGTAGGCCACCCCGGCCCAGGTCGCCACGAACGTCAGATCGACTACCCACAGCTGGTTGGGGGCAGCGGCGGTGAAGTCCCGGCCGACCAGATCGGGGTGCCGTGCACCGGCGAGGTCGGGCCGGGTGGTGCGGACGCGCTTGCCGCGGCGGGCGCCCTGGATGCCGGCGATGCCCATCAGCCGGGCGGTCTGATCGCGGCCGATGTTGTGACCTGCCCGAAGAGTGGCTTTCCACAGCTTGCGGGCGCCGTAGACCCGGTAGTTGTCCTCCCAAATTTTGACCAGGACCGGGATCATCGCGGTGTCGCGCTGCTCCCGGGCGCAGGGCTGGGGGTTACGGGCGGCGTAGTAGGTGCTCGGGGCCACCGGCACTCCTGCGCTGCGCAGGACGGTGCAGATGGGCTCGACCCCGAAATCGGCGCGGTTGGCGTCGATGAAACCCACTATTTCTTGTGTTGGCGGTCGAGCTCCGCCCCGAAGAAACTCGCCGCTCGTTTCAGGATCTCGTTGGCGCGCTTGAGTTCTCGGTTCTCCTGCTCAAGCTCTTTGATCCTCCGGGCTTCGACGGTGGAAACCCCGGGGGCATACCCGTCGTCGATGTCGGCCTGGCGCACCCAGGAGCGCACCGACTCGACCCCGTAGCCGAGCTGGTTGGCGACCCGCTGGATCGTTCCGTGCTCGCTGCCCAACTCTTTGCGCAACGTCCGGACCATCCGCACCGCGGCGGCCTTCTCCTCAGCGCTGTACCTGCGTGCCGTCGGCTTCTCCGGCGACTGTTTCTTCGGCATGACTCCATCCTCGTTTCCAAGGTCGGGAGCCTCCAACATTTCCAGGGCGATTCACATCGACGCCGGCCCGGTGCTGGGCTTCATGACCGGCAACCTGTCGTATCAGATCGAGCACCACCTCTACCCGAATCTGCCGAGCAACCGGCTCGCCACGATCTCGGTGCGGGTGCGGGCGCTGTGCGAGAAGTACGACCTGCCCTACACCAGCGGCCCGTTTCCGGCGCAGTACGCCAAGTCCTGGCGCACCATCGCCAAACTCGCGCTGCCGGACCGGTTCCTGCGCGACACCTCCGACGACGCGCCGGAGACCCGCAGCGAGCGGATGTTCGACGTGCTGCACGAGCGTCCGCGCGGGCTCAAGTCGGCGATCGCCGCGGTGCGGGCGCGCGGGCGTCAACCGCTGGGTGCCTAGTCCGGGATGTAGTCGAAAGTGTCCGGGTTGGGCCCCATCCGGCCCGCCTCGCCGCGGTCCAATGCGGTCAGCGCCTCGATCTCCTCGTCGTTGATCTCGAAATCGAAGATCTCGAAGTTCTCCTTCATCCGTTCCGGGTGAACGGATTTCGGGATCACCACGTCGCCGCGTTCGATATGCCAGCGCAGCACCACCTGTGCCGGGTGCGCACCGGTCGCCCGGCAGATCCGCGCCACCACCGGATCGCCGAACACCTTGCCGCGGGCGATCGGCGACCAGCCCTCGGTGACGATGTCGTGCTCGACGCCGTAGGCGCGGACTTCGTCGTTGGTGAAGTAGGGGTGCACCTCGATCTGGTTGACCGCCGGCACGGTCGCGGTCTCGCGGGCCAGCTCCTGCAGGTGGTGGATCTGGAAGTTCGACACCCCGATGCTGCGCGCGCGGCCGTCGGCCTTGAACTCCTCGAGGGTCTTCCAGGTGGTGACGAAGTCGCCGTCGTAGAGGGTGGGTAGCGGCCAGTGGATCAGGAACAGGTCGATGTACTCGGTGCCGAGTTCGTTGAGGGTGCCTTCGAAGGTCCGCCGGGCGTCGTCTGGTCGGTGGAAGCCGTTGTTGAGCTTGCTGGTGATGAACACCTGACCGCGGTCGATCCCGGCGTCGCGCACCCCCTGTCCGACGCCCTTCTCGTTGCCGTACATCTGCGCAGTGTCGATGTGGCGGTAACCCACCTCCAGAGCCGCGCGCACCGCGGCGGCGGTCTCATCCGCGGGCACCTTGTAGGTGCCGAATCCCAACTGCGGGATGTGGTGTCCGTCGTTGAGGGTGATCGTCGGTACGGTCATATCTCTCCTTCTTTCAGTACAACCAGCAATCGGCGGGCCGCCTCCACCCGGCGGGCCTGCGCCCCGGTGAGGGAGTCCAGTGCGCACTCCGGGTCGGCCGGCGGGCCCAGGTGCCCGCAGCCACGCGGACAGTCGTCGATCACTTCGCCGAGGTCTGAGAACGCCTTGAGGACGTCGTCGGGTTTGATGTGGGCCAGGCCGAACGACCGGATGCCGGGGGTGTCGACAACCCAGCCACCGCCGGGCAACGGCAGTGCCACCGACTGAGTCGAGGTGTGCTTGCCCTTGCCCACCCCGGACACCTCGCCGGTGGCCCGGTGCGCTTGTGGCAGAAGGCGATTCACCAGAGTCGATTTGCCCACCCCGGAATGGCCGAGCAGTACCGTGACATGGCCGTCGAGCAGCTGCTGCACCGGTTCCACCGGCTGGTCGCGCCCGGCGGTCACCACGATGAGGTCCAGGTCGGCGAACTGCTCGGCGAACGGCGCCGGATCGGCCAGGTCGGTCTTGGTCAGGCACAGGATCGGGGTGAGGCCGCCGACGTAGGCGGCGGTCAGCGCCCGGTCCACCAGTCCGGTGCGCGGCGGCGGGTCGGCCAGTGCCACCACCACCATCATCTGATCGGCGTTGGCCACCACCACCCGTTCAGTGGGGTCGGTGTCATCGGCGGTGCGGCGCAACACACTTCGGCGCTCGCCTCGGCGCACGATCCGGGCCAGGGTGTCCGGCCGGCCGGACAGATCGCCGACCACGTCCACCTCGTCGCCGACGACGATCGGGGTGCGGCCGAGTTCGCGGGCCCGCATCGTGGTCACCAGCCGGTCCGGGTCGCCGCCGAGCACGACGCCCCAGCGGCCGCGGTCGACGGTCACCACCATGCCCGCCTCGGCATCGGCGTGTTCGGGGCGGGTCTTGGTGCGCGGACGGGAGCCCCGACCGGAGCGGATCCTGACGTCGGACTCGTCGTACTCGCGTGCACTCAAGCGGAC
>MTBK01078247.1_pt1 | contig 43894 bp, 39 predicted proteins | sample 1535981 | NCBI WGS metagenome assembly MTBK01 (sample SAMN06109225, study PRJNA356200) | anaerobic digester metagenome | isolation source: biogas reactors fed with pig manure or primary and secondary sludge | place: Spain | collected 2016-06-30
CGCGTTCGGACCGGCCTCGGTGATCCTGGCCATCCGACGGGCCACCGCGGTCACCGCGGCCCGGACGTCGGGCACCCGGGCCGCCAGGCTCAGACCGATGATGATCGGGGCCATCACGATGCCGAGGATCAGCAGCCGCACCATCGAACCGGCTCCACCGCTGCGGGTGGTGAGCGCTTCGAGGTGCAGCATCCGGTCGACACCCGCCGCCACCAGCGCGGCCAGCACCGACGCCGCCGTGGTGCCGGCGACGGTGCGCAGCACCTCGGGGGAGAGCAGCCGTCCACCGGGCGGACGCAAAGATCGGCGCAGCAGAACGTGGCCGAGCAGTGCGCCGGCCACGAACCCGAGGCCGTTGGCGGCGCCCAGGTAGGCGGCCACCAACTCGAGATTGTCCGTGAGGTGCGGAGCCGCCAGCGACGCCGCGATCTTGACGGTCGTGATGGCCACGATGATGACGATGGGGGTCCACGGCTGTTCGCGGGCGTAGAAGACCCGGAGCTGCAGCAGCACCAGGGCGTACGGGATCAGGGTGAAGGACGACATCGCGATCGCGATACCGAGGTAGTTGGCGTCGACTTCGCCGAAATTGCCGTAGGCGAACAGTGCGCTGCCGATCGGCGGCCCGGCGACGGTCATGAACGCCACGATCGGGATGAGCGTGACCATGGTGAGCCGGGTCGCGAGTGACAGGTCGGCTCGTACCGCGGGCGTGTCGTCGGCGGCGGCGTTGCGACTGAGCCGGGGCATCACCACGGTCAGGATGGTGACCCCGATCATGCCGAAAGGCAGCTGCAGCACCAGCCAGGCGTAGTAGTAGATCGCGGGCCCGGACGCTGCCGCGGTGCTGGCGATCTGATTGCCGACGACCAGGCCGACCTGGCTGATCAGCACGTAGAGCACCATCGCCGCGGCCATCATGCCGAAGCGCCGGAGCCGGTCGTCGATTCCCCACAGTGGTCGCAGCGAGATCCGTTCGGCGCGTATCGCCAACAGCAGGACTGCCGCCTGGGCGATGACGCCCAGTGTCGTACCGATCCCCAGAACCAGCAGCTTGGCGTTGCCCATCTGGACCGGATCGACGGAAAGCTCGCCGGGGACAAGCAGATACAGCACCAACGTGCCGATCGCGACGATGTTATTGAGCACCGGTGCCCAGGCGGGCGGGCCGAAGATGTTGCGGTTGTTCAGGATTGCCATGAACACCGACGTGAGGCCGTAGAAGATCACCTGCGGCAGAAGCAGATAGGCGAACGCGGTAGTCAACGCTGAATTGACCTTCGGATCGTCGCCCAGCATCATCCGCACCAGCAGTGGTGCGGCGACGACTGAGGCGACGGTGGCGATCAGCAGCAGGGTGGTCGCCAGTGTGACCAGGCGGCGCACGAAGGCCGCACCGCCGTCGGGGTCGTCGCGTTCGGCCCGGGCCAGCACCGGTACGAAGATGGCGGTGAAGGTGGCCTCCAGAACCAGCGCCGCGATCAGGTTCGGCAGTTGGTTGGCCACCGAGAACGCACTGGACAGTGCCGCTCCCAGGATCGCCGCGAGCAGCACGATCCGAATGAATCCGGTCAGCCGGCTCACCAACGTCGCCAGCGCCATGCCCCAGGAGCGGGACACCACCGCCGCGTCGGACAGTTCCGGGCGAGCCGGCCGCCGTGCGGGGCCGGTCACCGGTCGGCCAGATCGTCGTAACGGTGCCGGTCATCCGGCCGGTCGAGGTCGGCGCGGTCGGGCTGCCCGCGGAATCGGTGATACAGCCGTCGGCCCACGAGCAGGACCAGCACCGCACCGCCGGTCAGGGTGATCGCGAACAGCACCTTGCCGTAGGCATTGGAATGCACCGATAGTCGTACCGGATCACCCAATTGCAATCCGTCGGGGGTGCGCAGCGTCACGTCGACGGCCACCCGCTGAGTGATGTGGACCTCCACCGGAACCCGCAGGGGCAAGTAACCGGGCGGGAGCTCCTGCTCGCCGATGTCGGTGACCGCCATCCCCGGTGGTGCGTCGACGTGGAGGCGGACCCGGATCGGGACGGCCAACTCGTTGCGCAGCGCGAGAGGCAGCGCGCTGCGTTCCGTGGCCAGCGTGTAAGAGTCACCGGGGTTCACGATCGTCACCGCCTTGAACAGGTCACCGATTGTCTTGCCGACGACGGCCAGCCGCTGCCGAGCCACGTCGTTGCGCGTCTGGGCCGGCTCGGTCTGGCTCAGCGCGCGCAGCATGTCCTCGCGCAGTGGAGCGGTGTACTGGGGCCCGGTCAAACCGGTCCGGGTGTCGGTGGTCAACGCAGCGTCCAGGCCCTGCAGTCGGCTGATCTCCCCGGCGATGGTGCCGATCACCTCGTCGTCGAACCGACCCCGATCCTCGGCCGGTGCCTCGGCCGGTTCGGTTGCGGGTGGGACCGCTGCCGTCGCGGCGATCACCGCAGCCAGCGGGCGGGGGGTGGCCAGGCCCGCACGCAGCGAGTTGGACAACGTGGTCAGAATCAGCCGCGCATCGTCGGGTTGCGGGCTCCATTTCGCCGGCGGCACCAGTATCTGGGAGCGCGGACGCGCATCGGGGGTGAGGAGTTGCCAGAGAACGGCCGCGACAGCGTCCTGGCGGCGGGCGACCGGCGAGTCCCGGGTCAGCGGCATTTCGGTCTCCGGGTCCAGGTAGCCCGGGACGGCGGGGTCGGTGCCCACCGCCGCGAGCGCGGCGCCCACCGCAGCCTCGAAGGGCGCCAGTGCCACTCGTGCCGAAAGCCGGCGGGGCTCAGGGTCGCTGCTCGCGGACACCACCACGGTGCCGTCCTGACCCTCCAGCAGCGCGAGTCCGGTGTCGGTGAGCGGCCCGTCGCCGAGAACCGTCACCCCGCGGGTCGATGTGACGCCGAGAATCTGGTCGACGATATCCGCTCCGGACCGGGTGGCCGCCACGTTCAACACCGGGCTGCCGACCCGGTGCAGGGCGCCTAGATCGGCCTGTGCGTAGGGCGTCGCCGTGACGCACAGCCGCCGGGCCACAGCGCGCAACCGATCCAGCCATGCCACTGCGGCGGCCCGGCCGGTTCCGGGATGGCTGGCGGTGCCGAGGCCGTCCGGGGCGTCGGCAACCACGTAGCCCGCGGTCATCGCGTTGACGGTGACCAGCAGATCCGGGTCGACGGCCAGACACAGTGCCCGGTCGATGCCGGCGCCGGGGTCGACCGCACCGGGGCTGGTGGCGAACTCGGCCGCGGCGAGCAGGGTTTCCAGCCGCCCGCCCGGTGCGAGCGATACCGCGAGGTCGTCGTTCATCAGCCGGACCGGAGTCGTGCCGCCCGGCACGCCGGGGGCCAGTCGTGGTTTGTCGGCAAGCGGCCAGAGCATGGTCACTCCGACCGGCTTGGCGGTGTCGGGCGCGACGACGTCGGCCAACGGGTTGCCGGAACCGGTGTCGGCGGGCACACCGGTCACCGGGAGCAAAAAGCGGCGTTGATCCAGCCGGGCGGGCGAGCCGTAGTCCGGGGTGCCGTTGACGTTGATCAGCAGGGGATACACCCCGGGCGTCTCGATGTTGAGCGACGACGGCTGCCCGGGACGGATCGGGACTGCGAACCGTAGCTCGGCTGCCTGTCCGCGGCCCAATTCTGCTGCCACATCGGTGAATTCGGTGGCTGCCTCGAATCCGGCGCCATCGGTGCCAAGGCTGGTGCGCAGCCCGGCGGGGGTTGCCACCGCGGGAGCGTGCTCGAGGCGGGCCAGCACGTCGCGGACCGGGCGGTCACCGATGTTGATCACCGTCGCGGTGATGGTGACGCTGGGCTCGCTTGAGGTGGTCACCACGTCCGGGCTGACACTGTCGAGGCGGATCTGCAGGAACTCCGGGCTATCCGGCTGGCCGGCGGCCAGCGGAGTGGCCGGGGTGAGGGTCAGCGCCGCGGGCAGGAACACGCCAAGCCCGATCAGAGCGAGGACGATCCGGCGGAGGACTCGGCGCTGGCTTGGCGGTGCACTCACGACCCCGGACCGCCGCCGTTCGCTCGGCGCCGAGGCGGCCCGGCCGCCGCGTCGGGCGAGGGACGGTTCCGGGTGTGCGAATGTGTCTGCGGCCGCACTCGAGGTGAGCTCGGCGGCAACGGCGGCAGCGCGGCCGGGCCGTCGCTCTGCAGTAGTTCGATCAGCTCGTGGGCCACTCGGGCCAGTCGACGTTCGTCCGCGTAGGACAGCCGGTGGGGGAGTTCGGCGACGGGCACCCAAGCGACCTCCGTGACTTCGACGTCCTCGTCGCACAGTTCCCCGCCGCGGAACTGCAGTAGGTAATGGTGGACCGTCTTGTGCACCCGGCGTCCGTCGGTGACGAACCAGTAGTCGATGCGGCCCAGTGCCGCCAGCACATCGCCGTGGATCCCGGTCTCCTCGGCGACCTCGCGCATCGCGGTCTGCTCGGCGGTCTCGCCCTGTTCGATATGACCCTTGGGCAGCGACCACAGCATCCGGCCACGGCGGTCCAGCCGCCCGATCAGTGCGGCCAGTTGCTCCTCGCGCGGCCGGTCGATCCCGTCGACCACCAGACCGCCGGCGGAGGTTTCGTGGACGGTCCGCAGCCGGGGCCCGGGCCGCCGGGTGGGACGTCGCCGGCCTGACGCACCCGTTCCGGTGGCGGTCGTCTCACTGTCGGGGTTACTCGGACCCGGTTCTTTCGCCGGAACCGACGGGGGTGACAAATCCTCGGCGGCGGTGGCCGGAGTGGGAGCGGCGGTGGACGGCGGTGGCGGCCCGGCCGCGCGGCGGCTTCGGCGCCCCCCTCGGCGCCGCCGCGGCTTGGCCCGTTCGCCTTCCGACATTCAACAGATAGTAATTGGCAGCCTCCAATTGGCAGGGACCGGCGCTTCGCCGCCACTCGCCGCCGGGCCGGGGGCGGCGAGCATTAGGCTCCCCGAACGTGCCCGAAGCCATCCCGGATGACGACCTGCATGTTCGGGCGGCGGTCGCCCTGCACCGACAGGCCCCGCTGCTGCGGGAGATCGGGGTCCTGTTCGCCGACGCCGGGCATCAGCTGTACCTCGTCGGCGGCAGTGTGCGCGACGCCGTGCTGGGCAGGCTGACCGCGGATCTGGACTTCACCACCGACGCCCGTCCGCAGGATGTCCAGCGGATCACCCGCGGATGGGCCGACGCGCTGTGGGACACCGGTATCGAGTACGGCACCGTGGGTATCGGCAAGGCCGGTCAGCGGCTTGAGATCACGACCTTCCGGGCGGACAGTTACGACCAGGTGTCCCGCAACCCGCGGGTCCGCTTCGGCGACACCCTCGAGGACGATCTCGTCCGCCGCGACTTCACCGTGAACGCCATGGCGGTGCGCATCACCGCCGAAGGTCCCGGGGAGTTCCTCGACCCGCTCGGCGGGCTCCACGCGGTCCGCCGCCGGATTCTGGACACCCCGGCGGCACCGGAGATCTCCTTCGGGGACGACCCGCTGCGGATGCTGCGCGCTGCGCGATTCGCCTCCCAGTTGGAGTTCGCGGTCGCCGACCGGGTGCACGCGGCGATCGTGGAGATGGCTCCGCAACTGGGCCGCATCACCGTTGAACGGGTGGCTGCCGAATTGGACAAGATGCTGCTGGGCGCCGACCCGGTGGCCGGGATCGAGCTCATGGTGCAGACCGGTATGGGCGCGGTGGTGCTGCCGGAGGTCGGCGGTATGCAGATGGCCATCGACGAGCATCACCAGCACAAGGACGTCTACCAGCACTCACTGACGGTGCTGCGGCAGGCGATCGCGCTGGAGTCGGTGCCGGACGAGACTGGGCCGGATCTGGTGTTGCGCTGGGCCGCGCTGCTGCACGACATCGGCAAGCCGGCCACCCGCCGCCACGAATCCGACGGCGGTGTGAGCTTCCACCACCACGAGGTGGTCGGCGCCAAGATGGTGCGCAAGCGGATGCGGGCGCTGAAGTACTCCAAACAGATGGTCGACGACGTCTCTCAGCTGGTCTACCTGCATCTGCGCTTCCACGGATACGGGGACGGTAAGTGGACCGACTCCGCGGTGCGCCGGTATGTCGCGGACGCCGGCCCGTTGCTGCCGCGGCTGCACAAACTGGTGCGGGCGGACTGCACCACCCGCAATCGGCGGCGCGCCTCGGCGCTGCAGGCCAACTATGACGGGCTGGAGGCCCGGATCGCGGAGCTGGCCGCCAAGGAGGACCTGGCGCGGGTTCGGCCGGACCTCAGCGGGAACGAGATCATGCAGATCCTCGGCCTGCCGGAAGGTCCGGCGGTGGGCCGGGCCTGGAAGTACCTCAAGGAATTGCGCCTGGACCGCGGGCCGATGGGCAAGGACGAGGCGACCGCTGAACTTCTTTCTTGGTGGAACGCCGGGGGCTCCGCCGACGTCTAAGGGGTATGGACTACTGCCTGGACGCCGGTGACGGCACCGCTTCGATCTGGACCTCCGCCCCTGACGTCGACCTCGACGGTGACGGGGAACTGGATGCTGTGCGGATGGACCTCGACGGTGATGGGCTGTTCGACGACGCCCTCGGAGACTCCGACGGCAACGGTTCGGCCGACCACGCGGCACTCGGTCTGGACGCGTCCGACCGTGCGCTTTACACCGATGACGGGACCGGCACCTGGGCGTTGGCGGGTGGCTTGCCGCCGCGACCGTTGCGCTGGTTCACCCTCGACGGCGTCGAGCACGGCGGGGACGATCCGGTCGACGTCGACGGCGGGGGTGGCGATATCGAACTGTTCGACGTCGATCGGGACGGACTGGCGGATCGGGCACTGCTTACCGGCGGGGACGGTCCCGTTCGGGGTTATGTCGACACCGATGGGGATGGGCGCTGGGATGTATTGCTTCGTGATGCCGATGGTGACGGTGCCGCCGACGCCGCAACCGCGTTCTAGGCGCTCACCGCCCCGCGCTCAGGTCAAACCGGCGCGGCTGCGTCTCGCGCTGCGCGCTCACCGCCCCGCGCTCACCGCCCCGCGCCGGGCGGGCCGGCGAATGCCTGGGCGATACCCAACCATTGCTCAGCATCGGCCCCGTCAGCGACGACGTCGAGGGCCGTCCGCGGTCGTCGCTGAGTCACCAGGTGGCAAAAGTCCAGCGCTGAACCGCTGACCCGCTGCGCGGCATCTTCGGGACCCCACGCCCACACCCCGCCGTCGGGCGCGCGTAATTCGACCCGAAAGGGTTCGGCGGGTGGCGTGAGCCCGTGCACGGTGAAAGCGAAATCGCGGGTTCGGACGCCCAGATGCGCGATCGACTTCAGCCGCGCCGTTCCGGGCACGTCAACGCCCAGCGCATCGGCGACGTCGAGGCCGTGCGCCCAGGTCTCCATCAGCCGCGCGGTGGCCATCGAGGCCGCGCTCATCGGCGGTCCGAACCACTGCAGCTTGCGGCCATCGGGCACCTCGCGCAACGCGGTGTGTAGCGCGTCGCGGGTTTCGCGCCACTCGGCCAGCATCTGCTGAGGTGGCGTCGATTCGACCATCGACTCCGCGGCGGCATCGACGAAGCCCAGCGGATCAGTGGCCGCCTCTGCGACGATCTGCGCGAAACCGGGTTCGTCGGTCACCGACGTCAGCGCGACCCGGTCGGTCCACCACAGATGAGCGATCTGGTGCGCGACGGTCCACCCCGGCGCCGGGGTCGGGCGCGCCCAGCCATCGTCCGGTAATCCGGCGACCAGCGCATCGAGCGCGGCGCTCTCGGCTTGCAGGTCATCCACGACGGCGTCGGCAACACTCATGTTCCGGAGCCTAATTCGCCACGCCTAATTCGCCACGCCTAATTCGCCACCGGCCGGCGGCGGCCGATTCGGGAATGCGCTGCCAGTCCGGCGATGTAGACCGCCGACCCGGCCAGCGCAAGCGCCGCGGAGTGCCCATCGGCCGGGATGACGGCTGCGGCAGCGGTGGTGGCGACGATGAACGACATCCAGAACACCGCGTCCTGCACGGCGAACACGTGCCCGCGCAGGGCGTCGTCGACGTCGATCTGCATGGCCGAGTCGGCGCACAGCTTGACCATCTGCCCGGCCAGGCCGAGAAAGAACCCGCAGGTCACCATGACCGGCACCAGCAGTGTGGTGCCGGCCAACTGGATCACCGCCGCGGCGAGCAGTGCGGTGTTGGAGGTGGCGTAGCGACCCCAGCGCCGGATGGCCGCCGGAGCGAGCAGGTTGGCCAGGAACGAGCCACTGCCGGTGGCAGCCACGAACACCACGGCGGTACCGAGACCGGCAAAACCCGCCGCGCCGGTCTGCCGAACGATCACCAGCACCAGCAGCGTATTGATGCCGAACACCATTCGGTGTGCACTGAGCCCGGCCAGCGTCGCCGCCACCGGCGGTGTGCTGCGCACCGCCCGTAGACCGCAGACCCAACCGCTCGCCACCGCATACAGGGCGGAACCCTCCTCCAGCGTCCGGTCCGGACCCAGCGCGTGCGGGGCGAAGCGCAGCGACAGCAGCAGCGCGAGCATCAGGGGCAGGACCACGAGCCCGATGACCGATGCCGCACCTCCGTCCCCGGAGCCGAAGATCCAGCGCGGAAACAGCATGAAGTTGGCGCCGAGGAAGGTTGCGGTGGCTCCGACGGCCACGGCGACGGAGTTCATCGTCACCACCTGTTCGCGCGGCACCACATGCGGCAGGGCCGCGGACAGCCCTGAGGTGACGAAACGGCTGAACCCGTTGACCATCAGCGCCCCGAGCAAAACGAACAGGTCCCGGGCACCGCAGGCGAGGAGTACCGCGACGCCGGCGACCAGCAGTACCCGGCCGGCGGTTGCCGCGATCAGCACCGCGCGGCGATCCCAACGGTCCAGCACCGCCCCGGCGAACGGGCCCAGCAGCGAGTAAGGCAGAAACAACACCGCGAACGCACCGGCCACCGCCCACGGTGAGGACGCCCGCTCGGGATTGAACAGCAGGCCACCGGCCAGACCGGCCTGGAACAGGCCGTCGCCGAACTGGCTGGCCGCACGCAACTCCAACAGCCGCCGGAACTCCGGCAGACGGCGCACCGACTGCCACAGTGAGCCGGAGTCGACCGCCGCTGCCACCGGCCCACCGTACAAAGGCCGGTGTCGTCGTGCTGCTGCGCACCGGCGCGACCGTGCCATGATGGTCATGTGTCCCAGTCGGAGGAACCCGAGGATTTCGTCGCTCCCGCGGCGAACCGGGTGCGGGCGGGATCCCTGCTGCTGGCCAACACCGACCTGCTGGAGCCGACCTTCCGGCGCAGCGTCATCTACATCGTGGAGCACAACGACGGCGGCACGTTGGGTGTCGTCCTCAATCGGTCCAGTGAGACCGCCGTTCACAATGTCTTGCCGCAGTGGTCGGACTTGGTGGCCAAGCCCAAGACGATGTTCATCGGCGGCCCGGTCAAGCGTGATGCGGCGTTGTGCCTGGGCATCCTGCGGATCGGCCAGGACCCCGACGGATTGCCGGGGTTGCGGCATGTGGCCGGCCGCATCGTGATGGTCGACCTCGACGCCGACCCGGACACGATCGCCGAGTCGGTTGAGGGCGTGCGGATATTCGCCGGTTATTCCGGCTGGACCATCGGGCAACTGGACGGCGAGATCGACCGCGACGACTGGATGGTGTTCTCGGCCCTGCCATCGGACGTTCTCGTGCAACCCCGAGTGGATCTGTGGTCGCGGGTGCTACGCCGCCAACCGCTGCCCTTGTCGCTGCTGGCGACGCACCCGATTGACCTCAGCCGTAACTGAGCTCAGCCGTCACTGAGCTCAGCCGTCACTGCGGTGCAGTCCGCCCTACTGGCAGGACCGGGTGCACGCACCGCAACCACCGCCGGACTCGCAGCCCCCGGCCGACTCTCGGCGGGCGGCGAAGCGGGCACCCTGCCATGATCCGGCCCCGACTGTCGCGACCGCACCGGTCACACCAAGGATCAGGCCGAGGGTCCCGACCCGGGGCGGAGCGGCCAGTGCGGCGACGGCACCGGCCGCGAGCATGATCGCGGCAGCGATCTGGGTGGGCGCGACCAGACGCAGCACCTGCCCGGTGAGGTCGACCGGGGGGCGCCGGGTGAGCGTCCACAGTCCCGTCCCGCCGACCAGCGCGGCCAGGCACAGGCACAGCACTGCGGCGATAACCATGCCGTTCAGAATACGAGCCGCGCCCGTGCCGTGACCGTCGGCCTACCCGACGGCCGGCATCGGGATGGCGGGGAGCACAGGTGCCGCGGGAGCCGCGGGCAGTGCCGGGATGGCAGGCAGAGCTGGGATGGCGGGAATGGCCGCGATGGGGGCACCCGCCTGGATCAGCGGCGCGGCGGCGGCGGATGGAGCTGCGCCGACGGCTGCCCCCGGCGTGGCGACCCGGAAGCCGTTGACGATCGCGTCCGTCGCCTCCGCGGTGGCCACCACCTGGTTGGCAGAAGTGGTGACGAAGAGCGACACCAGGTAGTGGTCGGATCCGGACTTGGCGATCACGTGACGACGCGACGTGTTCAGGGTGACGTCGTTGTCCCGGTAGGTGCCCTCGATGATCGCGGACGGAAAGCCGCCGAAGTTGGCCATGGAGGCGGCGGTCGACTGCCAGGCGAAGAGCTTCTGGCTGTCGACGTAGCCGTGCGTGATGGCGTCCTCGGGATCGAACTCGCCGACGAGCTTGTACACCACCAATTGCGCGTTGGGCGTGTAGAGCGCATCGCCGCCCAAGCGATCCGCGATGACCGTGAAGGCATCGGGGACGTTGGGGTCGGGGACCACGGTCCACCCGGTGGGCATCGGCAACGTGATGCTCAGCGCAGTGAACCCCTCGGCCTTCTGCGCCTCCAGGGCGACGCCCTTGTCCTTGAAGTACTCGACGAGGGTCCCCGATGTGGCCGGTGTCCGCGGCGCGGCGGCGGGTTCGGCCGCGCTGGTCGTGGGGGCTGCCGTCGCGGTGGCCGTCACCGTGGATGTTGCCGGGGCAGTGGCCGTCGCTTCGGTGTCAGCGGCCGCTTGGGGGGTGACGGTGACCGTGACCGTGGCGGGTGCCGGCGCTGGAACCGGTACCTCCGGCTCGGCCGACGCAACGGTGCCGGCAAGTCCGAACAGGGCGGCGGACCCCGCCGCCACACCGCCAACGAGTACCCGCCAGTTACGGGTATTGATCTTCATGTCAGATGTCCTTCTCAGACGGTTGGACCGGACTGGTCCGCTAGTCAACAGGTGTGAATGTAGCCAGCGAGACGGGCCGAACCCGGGTTCGGAACCGACCTGGAACCAACCCCTGACCAGCCTGCAACGCAACCGATACCGCCCCGTTGTCGGTGCGGCGGCGGCGATACCCTGTCAGGCGTGAACGATTCGCTGAGTGCCATCGCGGAGGGCTCCGAGGCCGCTGGCGACGCACCGACGGCCGTCGAAGCGGATGTTCCGCCGCATCGCTACACCGCCGCGCTGGCCGGGCGGATCGAGCAGCAGTGGCAGGACGACTGGCAACGGTGGGGAACGTTCAACGTGCCCAACCCGGTCGGAGCGTTGGCGCCCACGGACGGCGCACCGGTGCCCGAGGACAAGATGTTCGTCCAGGACATGTTCCCGTATCCCTCCGGTGAAGGACTGCACGTCGGGCATCCGCTGGGCTACATCGCGACCGATGTCTATGCCCGGTTCTTCCGGATGACCGGACGCAATGTCTTGCACGCTTTGGGGTTCGACTCGTTCGGCCTTCCCGCTGAGCAGTACGCCGTGCAGACCGGAACCCATCCACGCACCCGTACCGAGGCCAACATCGGAAACTTCCGCCGCCAGTTGGCCCGCCTCGGACTCGGCCACGACCAGCGACGCAGCTTCTCCACCACCGACGTGGACTTCTACGCCTGGACCCAGTGGATCTTTCTGCAGATCTACAACTCCTGGTTCGACCCCGCGGCGAACAAAGCGCGGCCGATCTCTGAGCTGATCGACGAATTCGACTCCGGGGTAAGGCAACTGGATGACGGCAGGGTGTGGGCCGAGTTGTCGGCGGGGGAGCGCAGCGATGTCATCGACGTCCACCGCCTGGTCTACCGGGCAGACTCGATGGTCAACTGGTGCCCCGGGCTGGGGACCGTCCTGGCCAATGAGGAAGTCACCGCCGACGGTCGAAGCGAACGCGGCAACTTCCCGGTCTTCCGGAAGCGGTTGCGGCAGTGGATGATGCGGATCACCGCCTACTCCGACCGGCTCCTCGAGGATCTCGACGTGCTGGACTGGCCGGAGAAGGTCAAGGCCATGCAGCGCAACTGGATCGGCCGTTCCACCGGCGCTGCGGTTTCGTTCGCCTCTAATGGTGCTGACATCGAGGTGTTCACCACTCGGCCGGACACCCTCTTCGGGGCCACCTACCTGGTGCTCGCACCGGAGCACGAATCCGTCGACCAGTTGACCTCCGATCACTGGCCGGACGATGTCGACCCGCGCTGGACCGGTGACGCGCCCACTCCGACTGAGGCGGTGGCCGCCTACCGCCGGGCGATCGCTGCCAAATCAGACCTCGAACGGCAGGAGAACAAGACCAAAACAGGGGTCTTCCTCGGCAGCTACGCCACCAATCCGGCAGGGGGTCAGTCGATCCCGATTTTCATCGCGGACTACGTACTCGTCGGTTACGGAACCGGCGCGATCATGGCGGTACCGGGTCACGATCAGCGGGACTGGGAGTTCGCGACGAGTTTCGGCCTACCGATCATCGAGGTCATCTCCGGCGGAGACGTCACCGAGCAGGCTTACACCGGCGATGGCAGCCTGGTGAACTCCGACTACCTGGACGGCCTGAACGTGGCGGACGCCAAACAGGCGATCACCGCACGCCTGGAGTCCGCAGGCCGCGGTCGGGCGCGGGTCGAGTACAAGTTGCGGGATTGGTTGTTCGCCCGGCAGCGTTACTGGGGTGAGCCGTTCCCCATCGTTTACGACGCCGAAGGCCGGCCACATGCGCTGCCCGATGCCTCGTTGCCGGTAGCGCTTCCCGACATCGAGGACTATTCGCCGGTGCTGTTCGACCCGGACAGCCCGGACAGTGAACCGTCACCACCACTGAACAAGGCCACCGACTGGATGCACGTCGATCTTGATCTCGGCGACGGGTTGAAGCCCTACACCCGTGACACCAACGTGATGCCGCAGTGGGCCGGTAGTTCCTGGTACGAACTGCGCTACGCCGACCCGCACAACGACCAGCAGTTCTGCGACCCCCGCAACGAGGCGTACTGGATGGGCCCGCGGCCCGCCGAGCATGGCCCGGGGGATCCCGGCGGGGTGGACCTTTACGTCGGCGGTGTCGAACATGCGGTGCTACACCTGCTGTATTCGCGGTTCTGGCACAAGGTGCTCCACGACCTCGGCCACGTGAGTTCCCGGGAGCCCTACCGGCGCCTGGTGAACCAGGGATACATCCAGGCCCACGCCTACACCGATGCCCGCGGGACCTATGTTCCCGCCGCGGACGTCGTTGAGCGCGCTGGCCGGTTCTACCTTCCCGGCCCCGACGGCGAGGTCGAGGTGTTCCAGGAGTTCGGCAAGATCGGCAAGAGCTTGAAGAACTCCATCTCGCCCGACGAGATCTGCGACTCCTACGGCGCCGACACGCTGCGGGTCTACGAGATGTCGATGGGCCCGCTGGAGGCCTCCCGGCCGTGGGCCACCAAGGATGTGGTCGGCGCGCACCGGTTCCTGCAACGCGTCTGGCGTCTGGTTGTGGACGAAACCACAGGGCAGACAAAGGCTTCCGATGACAGCCTCGATGATGCGACGCTGCGTGCCCTGCACCGCACTGCCGCCGGTGTGCGGGACGACTACACGCATCTGCGCAACAACACCGCCGCGGCCAAGCTCATCGAGTACACCAACCATCTGACCAAGTCCGGTGTCACCGCCCGTGCCGCGCTCGAACCGTTGGTGCTGATGACCGCACCGCTGGCCCCGCACCTGGCCGAGGAACTCTGGCGGCGGCTGGGCCACGACACCTCGCTGGCGCACGGCCCGTTCCCGGAGGCCGACCCGCGCTACCTCGTCGCCGACACCGTCGAGTACCCGGTCCAGGTCAACGGCAAGGTGCGCGGACATATCACCGTCGCCGCCGACGCCGACCGGACCGCCCTGGAGCAGCAGGCACTGGCCGACGAAAAGGTGATGGCATTCCTGGCCGGGGCCGTCCCGAAGAAGGTCATCGTGGTGCCCGGCCGGTTGGTCAACATCGTGATCTAGGGCAGGACCCCGCGCGGGCGGATCACCACCTGGTGGGTGTGCCCATCCGGCGGGGTGCGCACCGCTTGGACAACCACCTGTGCGACTGTCTGCGGTGTCAGGAACTGCGCCGGGTCATAGTCCCCGCCCTCGTACTGGACCAGGCCGCGCTGCATTCCGGTGTCGACCCGGCCGGGGTGGATGCTGGTGACCCGCAACAGCGGTTCATCGGCGCGTAGTGAGTCGGCGAACGCCTTAGCGGCGAACTTGCTGGCGGAGTACGAGGCCAGACCGGGGGAGACGTTGAGACCGGCACCGGAGTTGATGAACACCACCTGACCGCGCGCCGCCCGCAGGGCCGGTAGGAGTGCCAGGGTGAGGGCCACCGCCCCGGTGACGTTGACCTCGAAGGTGTCCCGCCACTGCGCGGCGGTCGATTCGCCCACCCGGCCGGGGTGGGCGACGCCGGCGTTGTGCACGAGGACATCGAGTTCGGTGATCGCTGCCACCACCTCGGCGACCCTTTCGGTGTCGCTGAGGTCCAACGGCACCGTGTCCGCGCTGAGTTCGGCGGCGATCTCAGCCAGGCGCGCCGACGGCCGCCCGGCCAGCAGGAGTTTGTAGTGCGGTGCCAGTGCGTGCGCGATCGCCGCGCCGATTCCCGTGCTGGCGCCGGTGATCAGGGCTAAGGGCATCTGAGTGACCCTACCGACCTGCGGCCCGGGCCTCGGCACCGCAGAATGAACGCGTGGCATTCGACGCCGGCTTCTCGCCGACCCAGTTGGCGGCCCGCGCGGCGTATCTGTTGCGGGGTAACGACCTCGGGGCCATGACGACCGCCGCCCCACGGCTGTACCCGCACATGTGGAGTTGGGATGCCGCATTCGTGGCCGTCGGCCTCGCATCATTGAGCGTCGAACGGGCCGTCGTCGAACTCGACACCCTGCTGTCGGCGCAGTGGGCGAACGGGATGATCCCGCATATCGTCTTCGCCGGCGGTGTCGACGGCTACTTCCCCGGGCCGGACCGTTGGGCCTGTGACCGGTTGGCCGCCAACGCCCCGAGCGGCCGGCAGACATCGGGTATCACTCAGCCCCCGGTGCACGCCATCGCGGTGCAGCGCATCCTGGAGCGGTCCCGAAACCGGGGCCGGACTACGCACGGTGTGGCCGAGATGTTTCTGGACCGCCGCTGGAGCGATCTGGTTCGGTGGCATCGCTGGCTGGCCGAGGCCCGCGACCCCGGCCGACACGGTCTGATCACGCTGTACCACGGTTGGGAGTCGGGTATGGACAACTCGCCGCGCTGGGATTCGGCCTACGCCAACGTGATTGCCGGTGCGGTACCGCAGTACCAGCGGGCGGACCGGCAGATCATCACCGACCCCTCCCAGCGTCCATCGGATGGCGAGTACGACCGCTACCTCTGGCTGCTCGAGGAGATGAAGTCGGTCGGCTATGACGATGAGCGGTTGCCCGGGGTGATGAGCTTCGCCGTCGAGGACGTGTTCTTCTCGGCCATCTTCGCGGTCGCGTGCGATGTGCTGGCCGGTATCGGCGAGGACTACAAACGGCCGAAGGCCGATGTGCGGGAGTTGTATTCCTGGGCCGATCGGTTCCGCGCCGGTGTCATCGGCACCGCTGACCACAGGACCGGCGCGGCACGGGATTACGACGTTCGCAGCCGGTCCTGGATCCGCACCGAGACGGCCGCGCAGTTCGCGCCCCTGCTGTGCGGGGGGCTGTCCCACGACCAGGAACGCGCACTGCTGCGGATCCTCGAAGGGCCGCGTTTCTGCTCGCACCCGGATCTGAGATTCACCCTGATTCCGTCGACCTCGCCGGTGTCCAGAGATTTCCGGCCCCGCGAGTATTGGCGCGGTCCGGTGTGGCCGGTGTTGACCTGGCTGTTCTCCTGGGCGTTTGCCCGCCGGGGCTGGCCGGAACGGGCGGCGTTGCTGCGCCGCGAAGGCCTCCGCCAGGCCAGCGACGGCACATTCGCCGAGTACTACGAGCCGTTCACCGGGGAGCCTCTGGGCAGCATGCAGCAATCCTGGACCGCTGCGGCTGTTCTGGACTGGTTGGACTGATGCGCGGGAACGGCCGCGGACTCAACTCTCGTCGACCGTGGTCAGCCGTTCCAACGGTCTGAGTGCCCGCACCAGGTCGGCCCGTTCATCCTCGGTCAGCCGACTCAGCAGTTCGGCCAGGCGTGTCCGGCGCGCTTCGAGGGCGTCCTGGTACTGCACCAAGCCCTCCGGGGTCACCTCCACCAGCACCGCCCGCATATCGGACAGGTCGCGGGATCGCTTGACCAGACCAAGTTTCTCCAGACGGCGGATCGCGACCGTCGTGGTGGGTGTGCGCACCCGCTCCCGGGCGGCCAATTCCGTCATCCGGATCGGCCCACTGTTGATCAGCGTCAGCAGAATCGATACCTGGGCCATCGTCAGGTCCGGTCTCGTTCCGATGTCCCCTCGGCGCATGATGGTGAGCAGCCGGGCCAACACCCGTTGCAGATCAGCGGCCAGGGCGGTGACCTGTGGCTGGTCCTCGGACATGGTTTTGCAGTCTAACCGCTTTGCGGTAGCGGCCGAGTCAGGTCAAAGCACCTGGGACAGGAACCGCTGCAGTCGGTCGGTCTTCGCCGCGGTGAAGATCTGCTCGGGCGGTCCGGACTCCACCACCACACCGTGGTCCATGAAGATGACGGCATCTGCGGTGGAACGGGCAAACCCCATCTCGTGGGTGACCGCGACCATGGTCATCCCATCCGATCCCAGGTCGGCGATCAGCGCCAGGATGCCCTTGACCAGTTCCGGATCCAACGCCGAGGTGGCCTCGTCGAAGAACATCACCTGCGGTTCCATCGCCAGCGCCCGGGCGATGGCGACCCGTTGCTGCTGCCCGCCGGACAGCGTCCCGGGTCGCGCATCGGCTTTGTGCCGCAACCCAACCCGCTCGAGTTGGGCCAGCGCGAGATCCCGCGCGGCAGCAGTGGACAGCCCCTTGAGTTTGCGGGGCGCCAGGGTGACGTTGTCCAGCACGCTCTTGTGCGGGAACAGGTTGAAGTGCTGAAACACCATGCCGATGCGCTGACGCAGTTTGTCCGGGTCGTCGGCGAGCACCGAACGGCCGTCGAGCAGGATGTCGCCGCGGTCGGGTTCGTAGAGTCGGTTGAGACTGCGCAGCAGGGTGGACTTCCCGGAACCAGAAGGCCCGATGATGGCCGCCGTGGTCCCAGCGGGGACGTCCAATGTCACCCCGCGCAGCACCGCATTGGATCCGAACGACAGGTGAATATCCCTGGCCGCCAACGACACCGGTTCCGGTCGCGACATCACACCATCTCCTGGCTTGTGACGGCCACCGGCGGCGGCACGCCATCCTCGTCGACTCGTCTTCCCCGGCGCAGGCGGTTGTCGATGTAATTGACCAGGTGTGTCAGCGGGATGGTCAGCAGTAGGTAGAACAGGCCCGCGGCCACCAGCGGGGACAGGTTTCCGGTCTGCGCGTTGAGATCCCGGCCGACCTGGAAGAGTTCACGTTGGCTGGCCACCAGTCCGAGGAAGTAGACCAGCGAGGATGCCTTCAGCAGCGAGATGAACTGGTTCACCAGGGCCGGCAGCACCCGCCGCACCCCTTGGGGGATGACGACCAGGCGCATCGAGGAGGAGTAGCTGAACCCCAGCGCACGGGAGGCCTCCAACTGTCCGGCCTCCCCGCTCTGGATACCGGAGCGCAGGATCTCCCCGATGTAGGCCGCGGCCATCAAACCGAGCGCCGCGATCCCCAACGGGTAGGGGTTGTTGCCGGTCAGTCCGCCGACGATCGGGCCGATGCCCAGCCCGATCAACAGGATGATGACCACCTCGGGCAGACCGCGGAAGATGTCGGTGTAGATCCGGGCTGGCCACCGCAGCCACCGCGACCGGGATATCCCGGCGACCGCCAGCACCAGGCCCAGCAGCAGACCGATGATGCTGGCGCTGATGGTCAGAATCAGAGTGTTGGGCAGGCCGGTCTTGATCAGGTCGGGGATCGCCTGCTTATACAACTCCCAGTCCAGGAATGAATCCCGAAGCTGACTCAGCACCGACTTGTCGGCGATCGGTGCGGCGGCCGGTTTGGCGCTCGACGCCGCGATGGCGGCGAAGTCGGGAAGCTCCGGTATCGGAGCGGACTTGGATCCGGGCTTCCACCCGGGTGGCAGCGCCCTCGGCACCCACTCCGAGTACAGCCGTGACCAGGTGCCGTCGGCGATCACGGCATCCAACCCGGCGTTGAGTGCGTCGATGAGCGGCTGGTTTTCTCTGGCGACCGCGTAGGCCACGAAGTTGTCCAGGCTGAAGGTGTTCTCGATGATCACCGCCGGATCGCCGGGCCGCACCGTGCCTTGCGCCTGCTGGGACGGCGCCACCCAGGCGTCGATCTGGCGGGTCTTGAGGCTGGCGTAGACGGTGTTGTAGTCGGGGAACTTCACCGGCTGCAGGCCGAGGGTGTCGACGACGTAGGCCTCCTGAACGGTGCCTTGGACGACGCCGATCCGCTGCCCGTCACGCAATTGGTCGAATCCGGTGATCGTTGATCCGCTGGGAACCACCAGCGAGAAGTAGCCGAAGTCATAACCGTTGGTGAATCCGACGGTGCGCCGGCGGGCTTCCGTGGTGGTGATCGACGACGATCCGGCGTCGAACCTCCGTCCCGCGACCTGGGCCAACAGACCGGAGAAGTCGGTTCCGACGAACTCGACCTGCAGGCCGATCTTCTCGGCGATCGCCCGCAGTACCTCGTTGTCGAAACCGGTGAACTGCCCGGTGGCGTTGATGCAGATGCTCGGCGGTGCATCGGACAACGTCCCCACCGTCAAGGTGCCGGGTTTGATCAGCCGCAGCGCGTCGATGTCGATGGCGCTGAGCGGTTCGGTGCCGGCTGTCGTGTACTTGTCGTCGCGGGGCCCGGTGGCCGCCGCGGCGAGGTTGGTGGGCAGGGCGCTGGCCGCTTGCTCACCGGGTGGTGAGCACTGGTCGGCTCCGGCGGTGGGAGCACCGAGCAGACTGAAGCCCAGTAGCGCGGCCAGCAGCAACGCCCCGGCCCGGACGCGGCGGTACGGGGTGGTCATCCGCAGGAACTTAGTCGCCGGAGTCCGATGGGACCAGGGTTGTGCGCACGGTGAGGATTTCCCGCGGCGAGTCCCGCTAAACGAAACTGCGCCCAGATCGCGATTCCGGCGGGAAAGGCGATCTGAGCGCAGTTTCGATGGGGAGTTACCCCTCAGACGGGAGCTATCCCGCGATGAACTCCTCAAGCTGGGTGCGCGCGACATCATCGGGCAGCTGTTGCGGCGGGCTCTTCATGAGGTACGCCGACGCCGGGATGATCGGACCGCCGATGCCGCGATCCTTGGCGATCTTGGCGGCCCGGACCGCGTCGATGATGATGCCCGCCGAGTTCGGCGAATCCCACACCTCGAGCTTGTACTCCAGGTTCAGCGGGACGTCACCGAAGGCGCGGCCCTCGAGGCGCACATAGGCCCACTTGCGGTCGTCGAGCCAGGCGACATGGTCGGACGGCCCGATGTGGACGTTCTTGTCCTCGATCTTGCCGGCCAGCGAACCGGTCAGGTTCGAGGTGACCGCCTGGGTCTTGGAGACCTTCTTCGACTCCAGGCGCTCACGCTCGAGCATGTTCTTGAAGTCCATGTTTCCGCCGACGTTGAGCTGATAGGTGCGGTCCAGGGTGACGCCGCGATCCTCGAACAGCTTGGCCATCACGCGGTGGGTGATGGTTGCGCCGACCTGGCTCTTGATGTCGTCGCCGACGATCGGGACGCCGGCATCCTCGAACTTCTTGGCCCACACCGGATCCGAGGCGATGAACACCGGCAGCGCGTTGACGAAGGCGACGCCGGCGTCGATGGCGCACTGCGCGTAGAACTTGTCGGCCTCCTCGGAGCCCACCGGCAGGTAGGACACCATGACGTCGACCTTGTTGTCCTTGAGCACCTTCACCACGTCGACGGGCTCCTCATCGGAGAGGTCGATGGTGTCGGCGTAGTACTTGCCGATGCCGTCGAGCGTCGGCCCGCGCTGCACCACGACGTTGGTGGGCGGCACGTCGGCGATCTTGATGGTGTTGTTCTCCGAGGCGAAGATGGCTTCCGACAGGTCGAAGCCGACCTTCTTGGCGTCCACGTCGAACGCGGCGACGAACTTGACGTCGCGCACGTGGTATTTGCCGAAGGTGACGTGCATCAGTCCGGGCACGGCAGAGTTCGGGTCGGCGTCCCTGTAGTACTCAACGCCCTGGACCAGCGAGGACGCGCAGTTGCCGACGCCGACAATGGCGACGCGCACCTCGTCAGACGCGCTGTGCTTAGTCATGGGCGTTACCTTTCTCGTACTTCTTGGTTGGTCTTGTGGTGAGTTTCAGCTTTGTTCGGGCTGGCTCTGGGCCACCCGCTCGGCGGCGATCAGCTCGCTCCGCTCGGTTGCGATTAACTCGCTTCGCTCGGCGGCAATCAGTTCGTTGAGCCATGTGACTTCCCGCTCGCTGGACTCCAAGCCCAACTGATGGAGTTGGCGGGTGTACCGGTCGAACGAGTTGCTGGCGCGGGCCACGGCGTCGCGAAGTCCCTCCCGGCGTTCCTCGACCTGCCGGCGGCGACCTTCCAGGATCCGCATCCGAGCCTCGGCCGGGGTGCGGTTGAAGAACGCCAGGTGCACTCCGAAACCGTCGTCGGTGTAATTCTGCGGGCCGGTGTCGACGACCAGTTCGGCGAAACGACGACGGCCGGCATCGGTCAGTTGATAGACCCGGCGGGCGCGACGCAGCACGGGGGTCCCCTCGGGAGCGGCATCTTCGACGATCAGTCCGTCGGCCTGCATGCGACGCAGTGCCGGGTACAGCGAGCCGTAGGAGAAGGCGCGGAAAGCTCCGAGCAGCCCGGTCAGGCGCTTGCGGAGTTCGTAGCCGTGCATCGGGGACTCCTGAAGAAGACCCAGAACGGCGAGTTCCAGCATCTCCTCACCTCCCTTTGATGCACCGTTACGGTGACGCGACACGTTCCGCAATAGTATCGGGGCGATATATTCGCGGACAAATCAGCTGGTAGGTGCGCCGCCACCATCACGGCACGGCAACAAACGGAGGTATGAAACTGAGGTGTGAACGTCGCTCGCGAGTGGCCGCCGAACGGGGCGGCAGGAGGTTAGGGGTAGTTGATCCGCTTGACCGACGCGTCCGGGTTCAGCGCGATGTAGCCGCCGCCGAAGTCGCTGGACACATAGATCGACACCTCCAGGACGCCGGGCGCGGTGGGGTCGTCCCCCGGTTCGATGACCAGGTAGGTGCTCGTGACGTCCTCGGGTTTGATGCCGAGCGTCTCCGGCGCGCCACGCAACACCCCGACCACGGCCTTGGTGTCGAACGCGGCCAAGTCGACCACCCTGGCGTCACTGTCCTTGGAGGAGGTGCTCGGGTCGTCGAAGCCGCCGCGGTAGGAATAGCTCAACTCGCGGCGGTCGTCGCGGGGGTCGGGTCGGTCCAGCACCGCATACTCCGGGTAGATCACGAGGCGGAACCCGGTCGTGTCGCCGAACTTCTGACGCATCTGCTCGAAGAGACCACTGAGGCCGCCGAGGGACTGTAGTTGTTTCGGTGGGGTCAGCACGACCGGCACGACACCGTCAGGTTTGGCCCCGGGGTCCGAGGTGAAGTTGAGCGGGGAACTGGTGTTGCCGTACAGCCCCCATCCCACCCCGACGCCCAGCAGGACCAGCACCCCGGCGGTGGCCAGTCGGATCGCCCACACCGGCCGACTGCTCGGTGCGCCAGGGGTTTTCAGGGCGCGAAGCTGCACCGGGGCATTGCCGGTCTGCAGGTCGTCGACCAGAGCGCGCAGTTCACCGAGGGTGGCGGCGCTGGTGGCCGCCTTCACCCGATGCGCATGTTCGGTCATCGACAGCTGGCCCTCCGCGAGCGCGCTGTCGAGGATCTGACAGATGTCCGTACGGTCACTGTCCTTGGCGCGGGTGCTGGGTCTCTGACCGGTCGACACACGCTGATCGTAGGAGTTCGGGCTCGGTCGCACACCCCGGAAAGGGCCGCCGACGTACTCTGGTGACCGTGCGACTGCAGCGACAGGTGGTGGACTACGCCCTCCGGCGGCGCTCCCTGCTGGCCGAGGTGTACTCCGGCCGCACGGGTGTCACCGAGGTGTGCGATGCCAACCCGTACCTGCTGCGGGCCGCTAAGTTCCACGGCAAGACGAGTTCGGTGATGTGCCCGATCTGCCGCAAAGAGCAGCTCACCCTGGTGTCCTGGGTATTCGGCGATCATCTGGGAGCCGTCTCGGGTTCGGCGCGCACCGCCGAGGAGCTGGTGCTGCTGGCCACCCGGTTCGAGGAGTTCGCCGTCCATGTCGTGGAGGTCTGCCGCACCTGCAGCTGGAACCATCTGGTGAAGTCGTACGTGCTGGGTTTGCCCCGCTCCGCCAAGGGCGCCCCCCGCACCCGGACCGCGCGTTCAGGCGCGCGAACCGCCAGTGAATAGCGGCACAGGTCCCGACCAGCCCGCCAGCGACACCCCGTCGTCTGGTGCGTCTGGGGGCGCACGGCACCGTGCCGACACCCCAGCGGCGGGAAACGCGCTGGGGTCCGAGGCCACCCGGGTCATCCGTCGGCAGGTTCCACCGGACGATCGGCTGACGGCGGTGATGGCACCGATTCGCGACGATCGGCCCGGTGCCCAGTCGCTGCGCGACCCGGTGGACGCGGTCAAGGCGGCTCTCGACGGCCCGCCGGCGGCGACCGCCCCGCCGCGCCCCGAGCCGGTCACCCCCGCTCCCGGGGACGGCGGACAGCCACCCGATCGGCCGCCGCGCCGGCGGCGTGGTTGGAGTTGGCGCCGCTGGTTGGCGGTCGCGGCCACGGTGTTCGTCGTGCTGCCGCTGGTCACCTTCGGGATGGCCTACCTCATCGTCACGGTCCCCAAGCCGGGCGATATCCGGACCAACCAGGTCTCGACCGTGCTCTACAGCGACGGGTCCGAACTGGCCAGAATCGTTCCGCCGGAAGGCAACCGCGAAGACGTTGACATCAGCCAGGTGCCGGTGCAGGTCCGCAACGCGGTGATGGCCGCCGAGGACCGCGACTTCTATACCAACCCGGGCTTCTCCATCTCCGGGTTCGCCCGTGCCATCCGCAACAACCTGTTCGGCGGTGATACCCAGGGCGGATCGACCATCACCCAGCAGTACGTCAAGAACGCACTCGTGGGCGACCAGCGCACCGGAATCGGCGGGCTCATCCGCAAGGCCAAGGAACTGGTGATCTCCACCAAGATGAGCCAGCAGTGGTCCAAAGATGAGGTGCTGGAGTCGTATCTGAACATCATCTACTTCGGCCGTGGCTCCTATGGAATCTCGGCGGCCTCCGCGGCCTACTTCGACAAGCCGGTCGACCAACTCACCGTCGCCGAGGGTGCGCTGCTGGCCGCGCTGATTCAGCGGCCCTCCACCCTGGACCCGGCGGTCAATCTGGAGGACGCCCAGGTCCGGTGGAACTGGGTGCTCGACGGGATGGTGACCATAGGCGCGCTGTCCCAGGAGGAGCGCGACCAGCAGGTTTTCCCGGCGACCGTCTCCCCGGACCTGGCCAAGTCGGAGAACCTCACCACCGGGCCCAACGGCCTGATCGAACGGCAGGTCATCAAGGAACTGCTGGAACTGTTCAACATCGACCAGCAGACCCTCGACACCCAGGGTCTGCAGATCACCACCACGATCGACCCGCAGGCGCAGGAAGCCGCTGAGAACGCGGTGACCACCTATCTCGACGGACAGATTCCGGAGATGCGGGCGGCCGTCGTCTCGATCGACCCGCGCACCGGCGGAGTGAAGGCCTACTACGGCGGATCGGACGCGACCGGATTCGACTTCGCCCAGGCCGGCCTGCCCACCGGTTCGTCGTTCAAGGTGTTCGCCCTGGTCGCCGCCCTCGAGCAGGGTATGGGCCTGGGCTATCAGGTGGACAGTTCGCCACTCCGGATCAATGACAGCCTCACCATCAACAACGTCGGTGGCGGCGGCTGCGGTAACTGCAACATCGCCGAGGCGCTCAAGCAGTCGCTGAATACCAGCTACTACCGGCTGATGCTGAAACTGAAGAACGGTGCCGTCGACGTCGCAGACGCCGCGCACCGGGCCGGGATCGCCGAGAGCTTCCCCGGCGTGGATCACACCCTCTCCGAGGACGGCCTCGGCGGCCCGCCCGGCGACGGTGTCGTGCTGGGCAAGTACGAGACCCGTGTCATCGACATGGCGTCGGCCTACGCGACGCTGGCCGACTCGGGCATGTATCACCGGCCGCACTTCGTGGAGAAGGTGGTCAACGGTCAGGGCGAGGTGCTCTTCGACGCCGCGAGCGAGGAGAACACCGGCGAGCGGCGGATCGAGGCGGCCGTCGCCGACAACGTCACCGCCGCAATGCAACCGATCGCGGGCTGGTCCGGGCACAGCCTGTCCGGCGGTCGGCCGTCGGCGTCGAAGACCGGCACCCATCAGTTGGGCGACACCGGCGCCAACCGTGACGCGTGGATGGTGGGCTACACGCCGCAGTTGTCCACGGCGGTGTGGGTGGGGACGGTGAAAGGCGACATCCCGCTGGTCAACAGTTGGGGCGGCCCGGTCTACGGCGCAGGCCTGCCGTCCGACATTTGGAAGTCCACGATGGACGGAGCGCTGTCGGGCACCGACTTCGAGTCCTTCCCGACCCCGTCTGAGATCGGTGGGTACGCGGGCGTCCCCGCTCCGCCGCCTCCGCCGCCTCCGCCTCCGTCACCGCCGCCGCCACCGCCCGTGGACCCGAATGCCATCCCGCCGGTCACCGGGGTGGAGGTGCTTCCCGGCGTGACCATCCCGTTGCCGCCGCCGGGTAACCCGTTCCTGCCTCCGCCTCCGCCGCCGCCCGGTGAGCCGCTCCCGCCGCCGGCGCCGCCCCCGCCCGCACCGCCGGGTGAACCCGTCCCGGCTGTTCCTCCGCCGCCCCCGTGACGGCGGCGCCGTCACGGCCGACGGTGTCGCCCCGGCCGCTGGCCGGCCCGGAGCAGGGGAACTGCCGCAGCGACGACGACCGCGATCTGCCCAGCCGCACCGATGCGCTTGCCGCGGCACTCTCCGAGATGGTCGGCGGGCCGGTCGGCCGTCGGGCGCTGATCGGCCGAACCCGGCTGTTCACCCCGCTGCGGGTCATGTTCGTGATCGCGTTGGCGCTTTTGGCGCTCGGCTGGTCCACCAAGGCAGCCTGCCTGCAGACCACCGGCTCCGGGCCGCCCAGCCAGCGGGTCGCCAACTGGGACAATCAACGCGCCTACTACGAGCTGTGCTACTCCGACACCGTGCCGCTCTACGGCGCGGAACTGTTGAGCCAGGGCAAGTTTCCCTACAAGTCGAGCTGGTTGGAACTGGACTCGGCGGGCCGTCCGCAAACCCAGTACGACGGCAGTCCCGCGGTTCGGCACATGGAGTATCCGGTGCTCACCGGTGTCTACCAGTACGTGGCGATGTCGCTGGCCAAGACCTACACGCTGGTCGCCGTCGCCACCGGATGGCCGCTGCTGAACGGTGTCGCCGAGGTGGTGATGTTCTTCAACATCGCCGCCTTCGGGCTCGCGCTGGCCTGGCTGGCGACGGTGTGGGCGGCGGCGATGCTGGCCGGCCGGCGGATCTGGGACGCGGCACTGGTCGCAGGCTCGCCGATCCTGATCTTCCAGGCGTTCACCAACTTCGACGCGCTGGCAACGGCGCTGGCTACCGGCGGCATGTTGGCCTGGGCGCGCCGCCGTCCAGTCCTGGCCGGGGTGCTGCTCGGACTCGGGGTCGCGGCCAAACTCTATCCCGTTCTGCTGCTGCTTCCGTTGGTGTTGCTCGGCATCCGCACCGGGCGAATGCGCGCGGTGGGGCGCACCGCGGCGGTAACGGCCCTGACCTGGCTTGTGGTGAATCTGCCTGTGCTGCTGCTGTATCCGCGCGGCTGGTCGGAGTTCTTCCGGCTGAACACCCGCCGGGCCGCCGACATGGACTCGCTCTACAACGTGGTCACGTCGTTCACCGGCTGGCGGGGCTTCGACCCGGGACTGGGATTCTGGCAGCCCCCGCTGCTGCTCAACGCCGTTGTGGCGGTGCTCTTCCTGTCTGCCTGCGCCGGCGTCGCCTACATCGCGTTCACCGCGCCGCGTCGGCCGCGGGTCGCCCAGTTGGCCTTACTGGTCGTCGCCGCATTCCTGCTGACCAACAAGGTGTGGAGTCCGCAGTTCTCGCTGTGGCTGGTGCCCCTGGCGGTGCTGGCGTTGCCGCATCGCCGGATCCTGCTGGCCTGGATGACGATTGATGCGCTGGTGTGGGTTCCGCGGATGCTGTATCTGTTCGGCGAGCAGAAGATGGGCCTGCCCGAGCAGTGGTTCACCGCGACGGTGCTGGTGCGCGACGTCGCCGTGCTGGTCCTGGTTGGGCTGGTGATTCGCCAGATCTACCGACCCGATTTGGATCTGGTCCGCTGCCGCGGTGTGGACGACCCAGCCGGCGGAGTGTTCGACCGGGCCCCGGATGCGTTCCCTGACCACTGGCCGCAGCGACTGCGGCCGGCCCGTACCTTCGACCCCGAGGAGACCGACGATGCTCGTCGCGATAGCCCTGTTCCCGCGTAACACCGCGCTTGACTCCGTCGGACCCTACGAGGTGCTGCAACGGGTTCCGTCAATCGACGTCGTTTTCGTCGGGCACCGCCGCGGCGAAGTCCGCACCGACAACGGCATGCTCGGACTGACCTGCGATGCCACCTTCGACGAAGTGCCCAGTCCCGACGTCGTACTGATGCCCGGCGGAGTGGGGACCCGGGCGTTGGTGACCGATGAAACGGTGCTGGAGTGGGTTCGGCAGGCGCATCGCAACACGCTGTTCACCACGTCGGTGTGCACCGGAAGTCTGGTGCTGGCCGCAGCCGGACTGCTTGATGATCTGCCGGCCACCACACACTGGGCGGCGACGGATCTGCTCGAGATCTTCGGGGCCCGCTACAGCCCGGAACGAGTCGTGGAGAACCTGCCGGAACGCATCATCACCGCCGCCGGGGTGTCCGCCGGAATCGATATGGCGCTTCGGCTGGTGGAATTGCTGGTCGACCGTCAAGCCGCGGAGGCCAGCCAGCTGATGATCGAGTACGACCCCGCGCCGCCGTTCGACTCCGGGAATGTGGCCAAGGCCTCGGAGGAGACCCGCCTGCTGGCGGCGGAGTACTTCGCTCAACGGGACTGATTGCTCAACGGGACTGATTTCGTCGCGGACCGGTCGCTGGAGTAGCCTTGCCAGGTTGCCGACGCAGGCGACCCTCCTGTCACGCCAATCGGGCGTGGCCGTAGACGACCATAGGAGGTGATGAGGTTTCCATGCGTCCATACGAAATCATGGTCATTCTTGACCCCACTCTCGACGAGCGCACTGTCGCCCCGTCCTTGGACACGTTTCTCAACGTCGTCCGTAAAGACGGTGGCAGTGTTGACAAGGTCGACATCTGGGGCCGGCGGCGGCTGGCCTACGAGATCGCCAAGCACGCCGAGGGCATTTATGCCGTCGTCGATGTGAAGGCCACCCCGGCCACCGTGTCCGAGCTCGACCGTCAGCTGAACCTGAACGAGTCGGTGCTGCGGACGAAGGTGATGCGGACCGACAAGCACTAGCGCCAGGCCGCCTGATTCGTCGCCGTCCGATTCGTCGCCGCCCGATTCGTCAGAGGCCTTGCCTAGGCTCGTTGCCAGGCTCGCTCAACATCCATTCGCCGATCCCAGGAGGACACCGTGGCCGGTGACACGATCATCACCGTCGTCGGAAACCTGACCGCCGACCCTGAACTCCGTTTCACCCCGTCCGGGGCCGCCGTGGCCAACTTCACGGTGGCGTCGACTCCGCGGAACTTTGACCGCCAGAGCGGGGAGTGGAAAGACGGCGAGGCTCTGTTCCTGCGGTGCAACATCTGGCGGGAGGCGGCCGAGAACGTCGCCGAGAGCCTCACCCGGGGTTCTCGGGTGGTCGTCACCGGTCGGCTCAAGCAGCGGTCCTTCGAAACCCGCGAGGGTGAGAAGCGCACGGTCGTCGAGCTTGAGGTCGACGAGATCGGCCCGTCGCTGAAGTACGCCACGGCCAAGGTCACCAAGGCCGGCCGCGGCAGCGGTAGTGGCGGCTTCGGCGGCGGATCGCGCAGCGGTGGCGGTGGCGGTGGTGGCGGCGGTGGCCCCGAGGCGCAGTCCCACGACGACCCCTGGGGCAGTGCGCCTGCCTCGGGTTCCTTCGGCGGCAGTGACGACGAACCCCCATTCTGATGATCTCGCGCGCCCCGGCGCGCACCAGTGAACGAAAGTGATTGACATATGAAGGCCAAACCCACCAAGCGCCGTCCGGCCCCGGACAAGCCGATCAAGACCCGCAAATGCGTGTTTTGCTCGAAGAAGGGCAAGGGGCAGAAGATCGATTACAAGGACACCGGACTGCTCCGCACCTACATCAGCGAGCGGGGCAAGATTCGCGCCCGCCGGGTGACGGGGAACTGTGTCCAGCATCAGCGCGATATCGCCATCGCCGTCAAGAACGCACGTGAGGTCGCCTTGCTGCCGTTCACGTCGACGACGCGATAGGGACGGAGCGAGACGATGAAGCTGATTCTGACCGCTGAGGTCGAACACCTGGGTACCGCTGGCGACGCCGTCGAGGTCAAGGACGGGTATGGGCGCAACTACCTGCTGCCGCGCGGACTGGCCATCGTGGCCACCCGGGGGGCGGAGAAGCAGGCCGACGAGATTCGCCGTGCCCGCGAGGCCAAGAAGGTGCATGACCGCGAGCACGCCGACGAGATCAAGGCAGCCATCACCGCCCTGGGCGCCATCGCCCTGCCGGTGAAGGTGGCGGGCGACTCCGGCAAGCTGTTCGGTTCGGTGACCGCCGGTGACGTGGTCGCCGCCATCAAGAAGGCGGGCGGCCCGAACCTCGACAAGCGTTCGGTGCACCTGCCCAAGGCGCACATCAAGGCGACCGGCACGCACACCGTCGCCATTCACCTGCACCCCGAGGTCGACGTCGAGGTCACCCTCGACATCGTGGCGCAGAGCTAGAGCCCACAGTCAGAGAGTTCCCCGGGTGGCGGCCGCGCAGGCTGCCACCCGGGGATTTTTTCTCGGTGAGCGAATCCGGCGCCGACCTGCGGCCCCAGCTAACGTAACCGGCGGTTAACCCAGTGATCCGGTAACCGAAACGCAACACGCCCGGAACGGCAACCCGCACCGACACGCCGGAGCACTTCTTGTCCACAGGGCTTCGACCCCCTTAGTCTGCGGTTTACGTCGAGAAATATTTTTCAGTGGCGCAGTTATCCACAGGTTCTCCCCAACCCGCCAACACGATGCACACGGCTATCCCCAGGCCGCTAACAGGTTGATGAACAACCCGGGTTGGTGATGCTCCCAGCAACGTCTAGCGTTCCTCCGGGTTGTATCCGTGAGCCGCGTTTGTCGGCAGGGGGATCTACCGTTAAGTCCGCCTGGTCGAACTCGCGTTCGATGCGGGTGAGCGAGTGGAGCAGGAGGTGGGGCGGCCCGATGGCAGTGGTTGACGATCGTGGACAGTCGGCAACAGACTCCGGCCTGCCCGCCGAGGACTTCGGCCGTCAGCCCCCGCAGGACCTCGCCGCTGAGCAGTCGGTGCTGGGCGGCATGCTGCTGAGCAAGGACGCCATCGCCGATGTCCTCGAGCGGCTTCGGCCGGGTGATTTCTACCGTCCGGCCCATCAGAACGTTTACGACGCGATCCTCGATCTGTATGGCCGTGGTGAGCCCGCCGACGCGGTGACGGTCGCCGCCGAACTCGACCGTCGCGGTCTGCTGCGACGCATCGGTGGCGCGCCCTACCTGCACACCCTGATCTCCACCGTCCCGACCGCCGCCAACGCCGGTTACTACGCTGGCATCGTGGCCGAGAAGGCCCTGCTGCGCCGTCTGGTGGAGGCGGGCACCCGGGTGGTGCAGTACGGCTACGCCGGGGCCGAGGGCGCCGATGTCAACGAGATCGTCGACCGCGCGCAGGCGGAGATCTACGACGTCACCGAGCGGCGCACGGCCGAGGACTTCGTTCCGCTGGAGGCGCTGCTGCAGCCCACCATGGACGAAATCGACGCCATCGCGTCCAACGGCGGGATCGCCCGCGGGGTGCCCACCGGCTTCACCGAACTCGATGAGCTGACCAACGGGCTGCACGGTGGGCAGATGATCGTGATCGCGGCTCGTCCGGGTATGGGGAAATCGACCCTTGGACTCGATTTCTTGCGATCCTGCTCGATCAAGAACCGGCTTTCCAGCGTGGTGTTCTCTCTGGAGATGAGCAAGTCCGAGATTGTCATGCGGTTGTTGTCTGCGGAAGCGAAAATCAAACTCGCCGACATGCGTTCGGGCCGGATGAGCGACGACGACTGGACCAGATTGGCCCGCCGGATGAGCGAGATCAGCGAGGCGCCGCTTTATATCGACGACTCACCGAACCTGACCATGATGGAGATCCGCGCAAAGGCCCGCCGGCTCAAGCAGAAGGCGGACCTGCGTCTGGTGGTGATCGACTACCTGCAGCTGATGACCTCGGGCAAGAAGGTGGAGTCCCGTCAGCAGGAGGTGTCGGAGTTCTCCAGGCAGCTCAAACTTCTCGCGAAGGAACTACAGGTTCCGGTGGTGGCAATGAGTCAGCTGAACCGCGGTCCGGAGCAGCGCACCGACAAGAAGCCGATGCTGGCCGACCTCCGCGAGTCCGGGGCCATCGAACAGGATGCCGACATGGTGATCCTCCTGCACAGGCCCGACGCCTTCGAGCGCGACGATCCGCGCGGGGGAGAGGCCGATCTGATTGTGGCCAAGCACCGCAACGGCCCGACGAGGACGGTGACGGTGGCGCATCAACTGCATCTGTCGCGGTTCACGAATATGGCGCGGCAATAGGTTGTTGTGTAGGTTCTCGATTTTGACGGCTCTTCGAACTTAACTGGGCAGTGCCTGGTTAACTTCGAAGAGCCGGTATGACCTCGCCCGCATGGATGGCTCGGCAAGAGTCGTCCGAATCAAGGGTGAGGACAGTGCCTCGTCGAGCCGGCGCGGGCGGCGATTCCGACGTGTCTTACGAATTGTCTTACACTGGTACTTATGGCTGACACGATTACATTCCGCCCGGATGAGGACACTTCGAGGGCGCTGGAGATTTTGACCAGGGACGGCTCGCCCGTGTCCGCGGTCGTTCGGGCCGCCCTTATTGATGCCGCGCGGCGGAAGGCCGGTGCTGCGATTCGCGCCGAGGCGGAGAGGCTTGCTGCAGATGAGTCGGACCGCGCGGAGTCGATGCAAGTGTTGCGCGATATGGAGACCTTGCGTGCGTGGTGAGGTCTTTGAGTTGCACGCGCCGCGGAGGGTGCGTGGTCATGAGCAATCCGGATCTCGCTATGCCGTCGTAGTCCAGTCGGATCAACTGCCGTTGTCGACTTGGCTGGTGGCGCCGACGTCGACGTCGGCTCGTGCTGCGAGTTTTCGGCCTGAAGTGGACGTGGCGGGCACGAGTACCCGGGTACTTGCTGAGCAGACGGCAGCGGTCGACCCGGGCAGGCTGGGAAAAAGCGTTGGCTTCCTCACCTTCGAGGAGCTGCGCCGGGTGGATGCGGCTCTGCGCATCGTTTTGGAACTCTGAGGTTTTGAACGGGGGTTGTGCTGACCCGGGTCGAGTCCAGGGGCGTGGGGTACGAGCTTGTCGCGTGCTTCTTCGACGGGGTGGTTCAGGCGATCAGTGCCGCCGGGGTGGCCTTCTGTTCTGTGGGGGTGTCGATGATGGCACGTGATTTGCTCAAAACGTCCAGGCTGAGGTGGCGCCGGGACTCGGCCAATTCGTCGTGCTGCTCGGCCAGCACGGCACCGACGAGGTGGATCAGGGAGTTGCGGTCGGGGAAGATGCCGACGACGTCAGCGCGCCGGCATGGGCGTCGCTGGTGACAACCACCGTGGTCAGCGCCCGCTCGGCCCGCTTGCGACGCTCCAGCAGCCAGTCCGGGAAGTACGAGCCCTGACGCAGCTTGGGAATCGCCAACTCCAAAGTGCCTGCGCGGGTGTCGAATCGGCGCTGCCGGTACCCGTTGCGGGAATTGGTCCGCTCGGCACTGCGTTCCCCGCACAGGGCGTCGGCCTCTGCGCCCATCAGGGCGTGGATGAACGTGGCCAGCAGCTCCCGCAGCACGTCGGGATGGGCGGTGGTGAGTCGGTCGGCCAACACGGCCGGCAGGTCGATATCGTGGACAGCGGTCATCGCGTGATTCCTTTGCTCGAGTGACTTTGGACGGTCTCTCGAAGAATCACGCGATGCCTTTCAGTCACTCGGCTACGACACGCCGGTGACTGCGGTCAGCTCCGACTCGTACACCACTCTGCTGGACGCAACCCTGACCGAAGCGCAGAAGATACATACATCCGCTGCGGCCGCGGCATGCGCTGCAAATTATCTGTGACGCGCACGGCGGGCTGCGGAATTGGCAGACCTTCTCTACCGTGGAACGGGAGCTTCTGGCGTGGGGTATTGCTGTTCCGCGCCAAACACATTCGGCCATTGCGCCGCGCGGTGGTCGTCGTCGACACCGACGACCCCCGGGCCGTCATCAGGCGCTGATCGTGGAGCGCCAGAACGTGACCCAGACCAGCCCGAGGAACTGCGAAGCCGACCTGGAGTACCCGTGATCCGCGGGGGACCGGGGTAGCCGGCCGCGGCATCGCGTTAGGGCGGCCCGCCACCATGCCGGGCAGCCGTCAAGTATCCGTGAACCGGGATGTTCGGCGTCGCGTGGGACATGCTCAACCGCCGCTGTCCGGCGCCGGGGAATCGTTGTCGTGGAGCGTGTTCTTGCCTGATCGGGGTGCGGAATCATCGGCGACCTGATCTGCCAATTCCAATCCCGCGCCCGCGTAGACGTTGAAGGCAATGCCGACACCGTGTTCCCTGGCCCACTGCACCTCGTCGTCGTATCGGGCGACTGCGGCGACCTTGCCGCTGAACCCTGATTCGCGCAGACATTCGAGCGCGGTGACGTTGGCGCCGTGTCGCGGCATGGCCAGCACGGCAATACGCACCGAGTCGGAACGCCTGAGTTGGTTCCAGAAGTACAGGTCGGTGGCATCTCCTTCGATGACCCGCAAACCTTCGGCCGCGAGCCGTTGGATTCGGGGTCCGTCGTAGTCGACACCGACGACCCGCAGCCGGTAGTGATCGGTCAAGCGCTGATAGGCGGCGAACCCGACCCGGCCCATACCGATCACCACGACCTCGGCGTCGCCGGCGTCGCCATGGCGCTCCTCCGGGTTCAGGTTGAGTTCGTCCTGGGCCGGTAGCCGCGCCGCGATCTTCTCCACCATCAGGTGGCCGCGCCTATTGACTAAAGCCGATACCACGAAGCTCAGCGCCACGGCGATCGATATCTCCACCAGCCAGACCTGTGCCAGCATCCCGGCCGAGACCCCGACCGACACAACGATCAAGCCGAACTCGGAATAGTTCATCAGGCTCAGCCCGGCGAGCAACGCGGTGCGATATCGCAGTTTCAGGCATGACAGCAGCAGGACATACCAGGCTGCCTTGAACGGCAGCAGAAGCGCCATCAACAGCGCGATGCCGATGGAGGGAAGATCGGGCAGCCCGGTCAGGCCGATCGACACGAAGAATCCCACCAGCAGCAGTTCCTTGATGTGGAACAGCGAACGTGCAAGTTCGGAGGATGCCGGGTGAGACGCCAGCAGCACTCCCATGATCAGGGCGCCCAAGTCACCCTTGAGCCCAAGCGCTGTGAACAACGCGTACCCCGGCACCAGTGCCATCACGATCCCGAACAGGGACTGCATTTCGCCGTGGCCCAACCGGGTCCAGACCTTGCGCAGCACCCGGGAAAGCGGCCATAGCCCCACCAGTGTCAACGCCCACGGGCTGGGCAGGTGACCGCTGGTGGCGGTGAGGAAAACCACCGCGATGATGTCCTGCATCACCAGGATTCCGATAGCGACGCGGCCGTAGAGCGCGTGTGACTCGCCCCGCTCCTCGAGGACTTTGACCACGAAGACCGTGCTCGAAAACGACAACGCGAAGGCGAGTAGGGCGATCGTCTGCATGCTCTGCACAGCCAGCATCGCCACTCCGGCCACGGCGGCCAGCCACAGTGCGATACTCCCGAGGACGACGCTGACCACCATGTGCGCCGATGTGGTCAACCACACCTCGCGGCGCAGCAAGATCCGAACATCGAGCTTCAGGCCGATCGCGAAAAGTAACAGTGTGACGCCCAGATCCGCCGCCACGTCCAGTTCCGGCACGGCCCCGACGTCGAGAGCGTTGATGACAAACCCCGCCGCCAGGAACCCGACCAAGGGGGGCAGGCGCACTGCCATTGCGAGGCCACCGAGACCGAACGTGATGACGAGATAGATAGCGACAACTGTCATACGCGGTTCCCCTACTCGAAATGTTCACGCGATTGTCAGACCTCGACGACCGGTGCGTTTATTGGAGTTCTACGAGTATCCCGTCCATCAGGGGATTTCTATGGGTGGACAATCGCCGACGGATTTCACAGAGCTGTTCCCCGGGCCGGCCGGATCGCCTCTCGACGACCTCGTCGACACCGCACCGCTGCCGGTGATTGCACGCCCAACCCGAAATGGCGGCACCCGGGGGCGGTGGCACCGCCGGCACCGGTGGTCGAGGCGGGCTGGGGTGGGAATCACCGATCCCCCAGGGGCGGAGCGGCGCTGCAGCCGGTCTACTGACTATCCGTACCCGAAGATGTAGACCTCGTACTCCTCGTACAGCTTGTTTTATTGTTGTGTCGAGATGCAACTAAGACTGTTAGCTGGATGACGACGGTCGTCTGCTGTTGGCCCAGTCGCGGTTGCGGCTAAGAATCTTCTGCTTGCTCGGCCAGCACGACCTCGTAGTCGCGGCCGCCGTAGAACACGTGATGAGAATGACGGGACAGCCGCCGTTCAGGATCGCGGCATGGGCCATCAGCGTTGAGAACCTACAGCGTGTAGGTTCCCGCAGCGCGCGGCAGAATCTCACGACCAATGGCGGCGCTGGCCACCGATACCAAGAATTGGTACCTTCGTGCATGTGGGTAGGAGTACCTCGTTCAGTCTCGATGCGCATTTCAGCGCGTTCATCGAGGATGAGGTTGCTTCCGGCCGTTACGGCTCGGCCAGCGACGTTGTGAGGTCTGCCCTACGGTTGCTTGAGGATCGTGAGACCCGCCTGCGGGCGTTGAGACAGGCCCTCATTGCTGGCGAACAAAGTGGTGACTCGACGCCCTTCGACTTCGACGAGTTCGTTGCTCGTAAGCGAGCCGACGAACCTCGCCACCGGTGAGACGGTACGTCCTTTCACCAGCCGCACGCGCCGATCTGGAACAGATCTGGGATTACAGCTCTGAACGGTGGGATGACGATCAGGCCGAGGAGTACCTGCGCGAAGTCCAGCGTGCGATCGAACGCGTCGCGTCTAATCCGACGATCGGACGGGCCTGCAATGACGTCCGCCCTGGCTACCGCAAGCACGCTGTCGGATCGCACACGCTGTACTACCGGATCGGCAGCAACGACGTGATCGATGTGGTGCGTGTACTCCATCAACGAATGGATGCCGACCGGCACCTCGACTGAGCGGAACCTACAGAAATTGTTGGCTCCGCCTTTCGATGGCGGAACTCCGCTTTTGGTGGCGGAAGGATGGCGGATCCGCCGAAAACTGCTTAGCGCGATGGTCTTGCTGGCCGCCGCGCGCTTACGAGGTGGATTCCTAGGGGATGCTGTTGACCGCGGCGTGACCGCTGATTGCAGGAAGGCTTTGACGGCTTCGCCGGTGGCGGGGTCGGGGTAACGGGAGCAGACGATCGCGTAGCCGGCCAGGAGAATGGGGTAGCCGAACTTGGCGCTGGGCTGGAAGGCCAGGGTCATGTCGAGGACCAGGTTGTTGCCCTGGCCGGTGATCGTGACGGGGGCGATGGACGTGCCCGTCCAGTCGGTGCCGATGTGGGTGATGCCAGCCGGGGTTCTGATGTCGGCGGTCGCCAGTTCCTGGTTGATGGCGGAGGACCATTCGTTGTAGGTGATTGCGCCCGGGGTGGTTTTAACCGCTTCGGCTGTGCCCTGATTTCCGGGGGCGCCTTGGCCCACGCCGCCTTTGAATGCATTCCCGGCGCCGCGTGTCCACGCCCCCGCTGATGCGGGCTGGAGGTATTGCTGGAAGCTGTCGGTCGTCCCTGATTCGTCGCTGCGGTGCACGACGCGGATTTCCTGGGCGGGCATCTTTTTGTTGAGTGCCGTGATTGCCGGGTCGTCCCAGCGGCCGACCTCAGGTCGCCAGCTTCGGACTCACCGAGGAACAGGCCCGCGCCGAAGGCTATGACGTCACGGTGGCCAAGTTCCCGTTCAGTGCCAACGGCAAGGCCCATGGTCTGGCCGAGCCCACCGGGTTCGCGAAGGTCGTCGCCGACGCCAAATACGGTGAACTACTCGGCGCGCACCTGGTCGGGCCTGACGTCTCGGAGTTGCTGCCTGAACTCACCCCGGCCCAGAAGTGGGATCTGACGGTCACAGATTTGGTCCGCAACGTGCATACCCATCCCACCCTGTCCGAGGCGCTGCAGGAGTGCGTCCACGGCCTGGCCGGCCACATGATCAATCTGTAGGGCCCGCAAGGACTTCGACTACTCGGTGATCGTGAGAGTCGCCGTCCACGGCGTCGTGGTCTGAGTCGTGTCCTAATTTTAAGCGCCGAAGACCTCGTCGGCCCGCGCGGTGAGTAGTTCGGCCAGTTCTTCGGCGTAGGCGAGTTGTGTGCGCAGTCTGGTGGCACTTTCCTGGGCTTTGGTTCGACATTGCTGCAGGTAGTTCGCCGCGGCAGTGCGCTGCTGTTGCGATGCCCCGGCGTCGTTGAGGGCATCCAGTGAGTCCAGGAGGTCTCTCATCTCAGTGAGGCTGAATCCCAGTGGTTTCATCCGGCGGATCACGAGCAGGCGGTCGATGTCGGCTTCGGTGTAGAGGCGGAACCCGCCGGTCGAGCGCGCCGACGGGGTGACCAGCCCGACCTCGTCATAGTGACGCACGGTCGTGATGGACAACTCGGTGCGTGCCGCGACGTGTCCGATCTGCATGTGCCCGTCGGTCAATGTTCTGCTCCCAGATTTCCGGAGAGCAGGTCGTGGCGGTCGGCGGAATCGGTGTTGAGGCCGATGATGTCGACGTGTTTGCCCTTGGCGCGGTACTTCGTGGTGACCGCGTCCAGGGCCGCGACGGTGGAGGCATCCCAGATGTGGGAGTCGGACATGTCGATCACGATATTGCGTGGATCGTCGATGTAGTTGAACTGGTACACAAGGTCGTTGCTGGAGGCGAAGAACAACTCGCCGCTCACCCGGTAAAAGACGGTATCGGGGGTGCCGTCGTGGTCCTCGTCGGTTTCCTCGATCTTCTCTACGGTGACCATATGGGCGACGCGGCGGGCGAAGAGCACCATGGCGGTCAAGGCGCCGACGATCACCCCGTAGGCGAGGTTGTGCGTGGCGACGGTGATGACGACGGTGGCCAGCATGACCATGGTTTCGCTGCGCGGCATGCGGCGCAGCGTCGCCGGTGTGATGCTGTGCCAGTCCATCGTGCCGACCGACACCATGATCATCACCGCGACGAGTGCGGCCATCGGGATGAGGGCGACGATGTCGCCTAACCCGACGACGAGTCCCAGCAGGAACAGCCCGGCCAGAAACGTCGAGATCCTGGTGCGGGCACCGGACACCTTGACGTTGATCATGGTTTGGCCGATCATCGCGCAGCCGCCCATGCCGCCGAAGAAGCCGGTCACGACATTGGCGACACCCTGGCCCCAGCCTTCGCGGGTTTTGTTGCTGTGGGTATCGGTGATGTCGTCGACCAGTTTGGCGGTCAACAACGACTCCAGCAGTCCGACCAACGCCATCGCCAGCGCGTAGGGCGCGATGAGGGTCAGGGTCGACCAGGACAACGGAACGTCGGGAAGGAACAGGGACGGAAGGCTGGAGGGCAGCTCGCCTTCGTCGCCCACGGTGGGGATCTGCACGGAGAACACGATCGCCGCGGCGGTCAGGAGCACGATCGCGACCAGGGGCGCGGGAACGACCGACGTTAGCCTGGGCAGGAACACCATGATGATCAGGCCGACGGCCACGAACGGGTACACCAGCGCGGGCACCCCCAGCAGATGAGGCAATTGGGAGGTGAAGATCAAGATTGCCAGGGCGTTGACGAAACCGACCATCACGCTGCGCGGAATGAACCGCATCAACCGGGCGACCCCCAGGACGCTGAGCAGGATCTGGAACATGCCCGCAAGCAGCACCGCCGCCACCAGGTAATCCAGTCCGTACTGGCGGGCCAGGGGCGCGACGACCAGGGCGATCGCACCGGTGGCCGCCGAGATCATGGCGGGGCGACCTCCGACGATCGCGATCGTCACCGCCATCGTGAAAGAGGCGAACAACCCGACCCGGGGATCGACGCCGGCGATGATCGAGAAGGAGATCGCCTCCGGGATCAGCGCTAATGCCACCACCAGACCGGCGAGCACCTCGGTCCGCAGCCGTTTCGGAGATCGCAACGCCGCCATCACCGACGTGCTGGGATCACCCGCCTCGCGCACAGCGGACGAAGGCGAAATCGGTTGAGGCGACACTGGTGTCCGTTCGGTCCAGGCACCGCAGTGCCACACAATCGTTGAGGGGAATCTGCTGCGTAGTCGCGAGAGCAACGCGCTAGCGCAGCCGCAGCGATGGGAATCACGCGGCAAGCCAACACGGCCGACCCTACTCTCACCCGAGGTTAGAGTATCTCCCGCATGGTCCACATTGCCGACGGACCTCAATGGCTTGACCCCTGATTGGACGCCTGTCAATATCGACCTATGTCGAATCACGGGTTGCCCGAGGATGCCTGCCCGGTAGCGCCACTGGTGGCTGAGCCGCTGAGCGCGGCCGCTGCGACGGAGATGGCAGCTAAATTCAAGGCCCTGGCAGATCCGGTGCGCTTGCAGCTGCTGAGTTCGGTGGCCAGTCATGCCGGCGGTGAGGCGTGCGTGTGTGACATCTCCGCGGGGGTGGAGGTGTCCCAGCCCACGGTGTCGCATCACCTGAAGGTGCTGCGCGATGCGGGGCTGCTGACATCGCAGCGCCGGGCCTCGTGGGTGTACTACGCGGTGGTGCCCGAAGCCTTGGCCGCGCTGTCGGGGCTGTTGAGTGTGGCCACTGATTCCGCTGCGGCCGTGGGGGTTTCGGCATGACCGACACGGTGAACACCGACGTCCCGGTGGCGGGAAGGCTGTCCACGCTGGACCGGTTCTTGCCGGTGTGGATCGGGGTGGCGATGGCGGCGGGCCTGCTATTGGGCCGGTGGATCCCGGGGTTGAACACCGCTCTGGAGAAGGTCCAGATCGACGGCATCTCGCTGCCGATCGCCTTGGGCCTGCTGATCATGATGTACCCGGTGCTGGCCAAGGTCCGCTACGACCGCCTCGACACCGTCACCGGCGACCGCACACTGCTGATCAGTTCCCTGGTCTTGAACTGGGTTCTCGGCCCAGCGCTGATGTTCGCCCTGGCCTGGCTGCTGCTGCCGGACCTGCCCGAGTACCGCACCGGGCTGATCATCGTCGGCCTGGCCCGCTGCATCGCCATGGTCATCATCTGGAACGACCTGGCCTGCGGGGACCGCGAAGCCGCCGCGGTGCTGGTGGCCCTGAACTCGGTGTTCCAGGTGCTGATGTTCGCCGTGCTGGGCTGGTTCTACCTGTCGGTGCTACCGGGCTGGCTGGGGCTGGATCAGGCCTCGATCGACACCTCGCCGTGGCAGATCGCCAAATCGGTGCTGATCTTCCTGGGCATCCCACTGCTGGCCGGCTATCTCTCCCGCCGGATCGGTGAAAAGGCCAAGGGCCGACAGTGGTACGAGAGCCGGTTCCTACCGAGGATCGGGCCGTGGGCGCTGTACGGCCTGTTGTTCACGATCGTGATTCTCTTTGCGCTCCAAGGCGATCAGATCACCAACCGGCCGTGGGACGTCGCCCGCATCGCGCTGCCCCTGCTGGCCTACTTCGCGATCATGTGGGGCGGCGGATTCCTGATGGGCGCCGCACTCGGCCTGGGTTACGCCCGGACCACCACCCTGGCGTTCACCGCGGCGGGCAACAACTTCGAGTTGGCCATCGCGGTGGCCATCGCCACCTTCGGCGCCACCTCCGGCCAGGCCCTGGCCGGTGTGGTCGGCCCGCTGATCGAAGTTCCCGTCCTGGTCGGGCTGGTCTACGTATCGCTGGCGTTGCGGAAACGCTTCCCCGCACAGCCGAGCCCAGCAACCCCCTGACCGTGAGGAACCATGATGTCCGACAACCAGCCCCGCGCCGCGCACGCCACCGCCGATCTGCTGATGCCCCAGGCGGTGCTGTCGCGGGCCGCGCAGAACCTCGCGGCTAGATATGACGGGGCGTTCTCGGAGCAAACCGTGGAGCGGTATGTGTTCGAGTCCTACGCCTCGCTGCGCCGCACCGCGCGTATCCACAACCACCTCACCGCACTGGCCACCCGGTTCGCCGCCGACCGACTCACCGCGCTGGCCCAGGCGCAGGGCGCAGCACCCAAGGGTTTGCCCGAGGTGCTATTCATCTGCGTGCACAACGCGGGCCGCTCCCAGATGGCCGCAGCGCTGCTCAACCACCACGGAAACGGCCGGGTGCATGTGCGCTCCGCCGGGTCGGCACCCGCCCGGGAGATCAACACCCAGGTGATCGCGGCGATGGCCGAGATCGGGCTCGACCTGGGTGAGGAGTACCCGAAACCGTTGACCGACGACGTGGTCGCCGCCGCCGCCCCGTTGGTATCCGCGTGACCTCCCGACCTGATCTTCTATCCCGAAAGGCGTTTACTGACATGGCTTCTCGTCCCAGTGTGTTGTTCGTGTGTATCCACAATGCGGGCCGTTCCCAGATGGCCGCGGGCTTCCTGCGCGATCTGGCCGGTGATGCCGTCGAGGTCCGATCCGCGGGCAGCGACCCCGGCCCGCGCATCAATCCGGCCGCGGTCGAGGCGATGGCCGAGGTCGGCATCGACATCTCCGACCAGACCCCGAAACTGCTCACCCGTGAGGCGGTCGAGACCTCCGATGTGGTGATCACGATGGGCTGCGGGGACGCCTGCCCGGTGTTCCCCGGCATCAGCTACCGCGACTGGGCGCTCGAGGACCCGGCCGGCAAGGGCATCGACGCGGTTCGCCCGATCCGCGATGAGATCAAGACCCGCGTGCAGGCCCTGGTCGCCGAACTGCTGCCCGCCCAACCAGCCTCATGACGAAGCCCTCGGTGCTGTTCGTCTGCGTGAAGAACGGCGGCAAGTCCCAGATGGCCGCCGGACTCATGCGCAAGGTTGCGGGCGGCCGAGTCGAGGTGCACTCGGCGGGCACCGCGCCGGGATCGGCGATCAACGAGCTGTCGGCGCAATCGCTGCTGGAGGTCGGTGTCGACATCAGCGGTGAGCACCCCAAGCCGATCGACCCGGCCCTGCTGCGCGAGGTGGACCTGGTGATCACGCTGGGACGTGAGGCCCGCGTCGAGGTTCCGCCCGGAACCCGACTGGAGAACTGGGACACCGATGAGCCCTCCGAGCGCGGGATCGAGGGAATCGAGCGGATGCGGTTGGTCCGCGATGACATCGCCACCCGCGTGCAGCGCCTGGCTGAACAACTGAATCGCACTGTGCCCCAACCTGAGAAGGAGATCCGATGAGCAAGATCGAGGTATTCGAGCCGGCCCTGTGCTGCGCCACCGGCGTTTGCGGGGAGGACGTCGACCAGGCTCTGGTCACCTTCTCCGCCGACATGGACTTCCTGCGCAGCAACGGCGCCGACATCGCCCGCTACAACCTGGCCAGTGAACCGCAGGCCTTCGCCGACAACGAGGCCGCCAAAGCCTTCCTGCACGTGTCCGGCTCGGCCGGGCTTCCCCTGATCCTCGTCGACGGGGTCACCGCGATGACCGGGCGTTACCCCGACCGTGCCCAACTGGCCACCTGGGCGGGTCTGGATGACACCACCGCACCTACCGGCGGCGACCTGGGCATCACCGCCACGGCATCCGAGGGCGGCTGCTGCGGCGGCGCGGCCTCCAGCTGCTGCTGACCATGAAGTTCCTTGACCAGCCGCCGCGCTTTCTGTTCTTCACCGGCAAGGGCGGGGTGGGCAAGACCTCCATCGCCTGTGCCACCGCGATCACCCTGGCCCGGCAAGGCCGCACGGCGCTGCTGGTCAGCACCGACCCCGCCTCCAACGTCGGGCAGGTCTTCGGGCTGACGATCGGCAACACCATCACCGCCATCCCCGACGTGGCGGGGTTATCGGCATTGGAGATCGACCCCGACCAGGCCGCCGAGGCCTACCGGGAACGCATCGTCGGACCCGTGCGCGGGCTGCTGCCCGAGGCCGAGCTGGCCTCCATCACCGAACAACTCTCCGGTTCGTGTACCACCGAGATCGCCTCGTTCAACGAGTTCACTGAACTACTCACCGACGCCGGAGGTCAGATCGGGTCATTCGACCACGTGCTGTTCGACACCGCGCCTACCGGGCACACCATTCGGCTGCTGCAACTGCCGGGCTCCTGGACGGACTTCCTCAACGAAGGCAAGGGCGACGCCTCGTGTCTGGGCCCGTTGGCCGGCTTGGAGAAGCAGCGCGCCGTCTACGCCGCAGCCGTGCAGGCGCTGGCCGATCCGACCCGCACCCGGCTGGTGCTGGTGGCGCGCGCGCAGACCTCGACCCTGGCCGAGATCAACCGCACCCACCGGGAACTGGCCGCGATCGGGCTGACCCATCAGTACGTGGTCATCAACGGGGTCCTGCCCGAACCCGCCGACGACAACGACCCGCTGGCCTCGGCGATCTACCGCCGCGAACAGGCCGCGATCGCCGCCCTGCCCGACGAGCTGCGGGCGCTGCCAATGGATCAGGTTGACCTCAAGGCCACCAACATCGTCGGGATCGACGCCCTGGCAACACTGTTCACCCCCGACCCGGCTACTGGCCAGCCCGAGCAGCCCGCGGTAGAGGTGCCCGATGCGCCCCTGGCCGCGCTGATCGACCAGATCGCCACCGGCGACAGAGGCCTGATCATGTGTATGGGCAAGGGCGGGGTTGGCAAGACCACCGTGGCCGCCGCGATCGCCGTCGCCCTGGCGCAGGGTGGCCACCCGGTGCACCTGACCACCACCGACCCGGCCGGCCATCTCACCGACACCCTGCACGGGACGCTGGAGAACCTGACCGTCTCCAGCATCGACCCCGTCGAGGCCACCCGCGTGTACCGGGAGCACGTCCTGGCCACCAAGGGCGCGGACCTCGACGAGCAGGGCCGACTGATGCTCGCCGAGGACCTGCGCTCACCGTGCACCGAGGAAGTCGCTGTCTTCCAAGCCTTCTCGAAAGTCATCGCCGAATCGCGCCGCCACTTCGTGGTCGTCGACACCGCCCCCACCGGACACACCCTGCTGCTGCTGGATGCCACCGGCTCCTATCATCGGGAAGTCGCCCGCCAGTTGGGCGACCGACACTTCACC
>MTBK01176824.1_pt1 | contig 43290 bp, 46 predicted proteins | sample 1535981 | NCBI WGS metagenome assembly MTBK01 (sample SAMN06109225, study PRJNA356200) | anaerobic digester metagenome | isolation source: biogas reactors fed with pig manure or primary and secondary sludge | place: Spain | collected 2016-06-30
ATGCCGTGGTCGCAAGCGGCATGGTCACGATCGAGGGGAAGAAGTTCTCAAAGTCCCGGGGCTACGTCGTCTGGACAAACGATGATTACCTGGACCTGGGCCTCCCGGCGGACTACCTCCGCTACTACCTCCTCGCCTACACGAGCCACACAAAGGAGCTCGACTTCTCCTGGCACGTCTACGCCGACCGGGTGAACAACGAGATAGTGGGCACGCTTGGAAACTTCATATACCGGACGATGTACTTCGCCGAGAAGGAGTTCGGCGGCGTGCCCGCCCTCCCTATAAGCCCCGCCGTCACCCGCGAGATCGAGCGGACGCTCGCCGTCGTCGATGGGGAGATGCGCAATTACGACTTCAAGAACGCCATCGATGCGATGATGGCGCTTGCCTCGTTCGGGAACGCCTACATCCAGAATAACGCACCCTGGAAGCTGATCAAGGAAGACCGGGATGCGGCAGAGCAGGTGATGGCCGACTGCCTCCAGGTCGCAAAGGCGCTCGCCCTCCTATTCCAGCCCGTTATGCCGGATGCGATGCAGCGGGCCTGGACCATGCTCGGCTACGGCGATGAGATCGCGGACCACCCAATCTCTGAGGCCACGGCGCCGGTTGGGGCGCGTGTGCTTGCAAAACCGGCCCTTCTCTTCTCAAAGATCGAGAAGGATCAGGTCAGGGATCTCGAGAAAACCCTCAATACGCGGGTCGAGGAGGCTGATGCGGCAGTCCGGAAGGGATCGGAGCCCGTCTCCATCGAGGAGTTTGCAAGACTCGATATCCGGATAGCGAGGATCATCTCGGCCGAGCCGATCAAGGGCTCAAAGAAGCTCTACAAACTCACCGTCGACCTCGGGGGTGAGAAGCGCCAGGTGGTCGGCGGCATAGCGCAGTTTTACACCCCTGATGAACTGGTGGGGAAGGATGTGGCCCTGATCGCAAACCTCGCCCCGGCAAAGATCTTCGGGGTTGAGAGCAGGGGGATGATCCTCGCTGCCGGCGACGAGGCCTCCCTCCTCGTTCCCGCCCGCCCGGTTGAGCCGGGGACGAAGGTCAGGTGAGGGTGGGGTGATCCCTGCTCCTCCTGAGATATCTTAATATACCACCTCCGGCATGACTCAGGCGTCAACGGAGGAGATGTATATGGGGCTTGTGGAGTGCTGCCAGAAACAGGTTGTCGCCGTATCGCCGGATACACCGGTGGTTGAGGTGGCGAGGATCATGAAAGAGAAGAACGTCGGAAGTGTCATCGTTATCAGCGGTGATGGGCGGCCCGTCGGTATTCTCACCGATCGCGACCTGGTGGTCAGGATCATGGCGCAGGAGAGGGATCCCGGTGAGGTCCGGAGCAGGGAGGTCATGACCCGGAACCTGATCACGTTCCGGGATAGCATGGGAATCTACGAGGCCATCCGGAAGATGGCCGACGAAGGCATCAGGAGGATGCCCATCGTCGATGATGCCGGGATCCTTATCGGGATCGTCACGCTGGACGATATCATCCGGATGCTGGGCGAGGAGATGGCCATCATCGCAGAGAACATCGAGAAGCAGAGCCCGCCCATGCAGAGGGAGGCCCCGCCCATACCCATGTGAGGGGCCGGGAGCCCATTTTTCCCCGGGCGGGAGGATCCCGCGCCCAAGGATATGCCCCCGAACGCTACCTGGTGGCGAATGCAACAGCCTCTCCCGATTGTCTCAGCGATCTCCGTATCGCCCGGAGCATCTCATCCCATGTCGCCCCGGGAGCAGCCTCAATATCACGATCGAGCGCGTAGACCCGGAAGAGGTAGGCCTCACCCTCTCCTGGCTCCGGGCAGGGGCCCCGGTAGCCTATCCCGCCGAAGTCATTTGTGCCCTGCACGGCGTGGAGGGGTGACTTCACAACCCCTTCGCCCGGGAACCCCTCCGGGATCAGGGGTACGACGGGAAGATTCCAGAGGATCCATGCCACCCTCGCCGGCCCATCCCTTGGGCTCGCTGTTGCGAGGATCGCAAGCGACCTGACCTCCGGCAAGATCCCCTCCACCCGTATGGGGGGAGATCGGTTCGCACCCCTGCAGGTGTAGAGATCAGGGAAGTCTTCGAAATCCAGTTTTACAGTAAGCTTTGACATGTTATCGGTCTCCGTCGATGATCTCATATCGGATTCAGAGTGCAAAAAAGGTTTGTGCAGCCATCGGGAGGCGGAAAGTGATGATCTCACCGGATTGAAGTGATCGGTGAGGCCGTTCCCGCATCCGGGGCGGCAAACCTGGAGTAGACCCCCGTGTGGGGCCGGCTATTGCAGCGGAGGTGACCTCGCTGTATGCACTAACTTACCCTATTGATGCGGTGCATCGATGAGGTTGGTACCAGATCCGGGCGGTTTATCGTGGCAGGAATTGCCCTGGAGGGGAGCCGGGAGCAACAGTTAGTGTTTATGGGGAATCCCCCGGCGGGGCCGGTTGTTGCCCTCTCCCCGGCAGAGATCCTTCCGGGCAATTACTTTTAAGGAGGAGATCATGGGGGTGAAGAGTGACCAGGGAATGATCGCACAAACCAACCCTTTTTCTAGGCAACACCTACATATAGAGTGGTACCTATCTATCTAGTAGCCGTAAGGGCTACCATATCCAGGTAGTGGTGATTGAATGGTTAAGACCACCGTGTCCGTAATTAAAGCAGACGTAGGCAGTTTTCCTGGGCACTCCCGCACCCACCCGAAGCTCCTCGAGGTGGCCGCCCGGATGCTCAAGGAGGCAGAGGGTAGCATTATCATCGACTCGCATGTCACACACTGCGGTGACGACCTTGAGTTGATCATGACACACACGAAGGGTGAGGATAACGAAGAGATCCATGAACTTGCGTGGAATGTATTCACGGAGTGCGCCAGGATCGCCAAGGAGATGAAACTCTACGGTGCAGGGCAGGATCTGCTCGCAGATGCGTTCAGCGGCAACGTCAAGGGGATGGGGCCCGGTGTCGCCGAGATGGAGTTTGAGGAGCGGGGTTCCGATCCCATCCTTGTATTCATGGCTGATAAGACCGAGCCCGGGGCATGGAACTACTTCCTCTACAAGATCTTTGCTGATCCCTTCAACACATCCGGCCTTGTCATCGATCCCTCGATGCATGATGGGTTTGTCTTTGAGGTCCACGATGTCATGGAGAAGAAGAAGATCCGGTTCAGCACGCCGGAGGAGTCATACAGCCTCCTTGCCTATATCGGAGCACCGAGCCGCTATGTGATCAAGTATGTCTGGAAGAAGGACGGCACTGTCGCGGCATCCACAAGCACCCAGCGCCTGAACCTGATGGCAGGCCGGTACGTCGGCAAAGACGATCCGGTTATGGTCATCAGGGCACAGAGCGGGATGCCGGCGGTTGGTGAAGTCATCGACCCCTTCCGTTTGCCCATCCTCGTGGCCGGGTGGATGCGCGGTTCGCACCACGGGCCGTTCATGCCGGTGGGAGTCGATGACGCAAACTGCACGCAGTTCGACGGACCGCCCCGGGTCATCTGCCTCGGGTTCCAGGTCAGCAACAGGAAGTTGATCGGGCCTGTGGATATGTTCGACGACCCCGCGTTCAACCGTGTCCGTGACCGGTGCTGCGAGCTCGCGGACGTTCTACGGGCCCACGGACCGTTTGAACCGCACCGGCTCTCGCTTGAGGAGATGGAGTACACCACCCTCCCGGCCGTCGAAAAACGGTTCAAGGATCGCTGGGAAGACATTCCGGAGTGAACCCCTCTTTTTTTTGGATATTCCGGCCGGCCCCGTAGAGGACCGAACGGGAGGAGCTGGCTGTGTGCTGGAACTACCCCGCGCGCGGAGGTTCGAGAACGGGGCGGCCAGGCTTCGCGCAGGGAGCCCATGTCTGCTATCATGCCCGGCGCCGGGAGCGCAGCAAAACCTGAATGCCAGGCCCCTCCAATTGGCGGGATCTCTCCCGGGCGCGGCCCCGGTGGATGATGCAAACCTTAATGAGTAAAGATAACCAGATAGAAACAAGATGGTTAACGGTATTGTACTCCCCGTAAAGAAGGTTTTTTCGCTTGTAGACTCTAAAATTACCGTTGAGATAAAAGACGATGGCAGGAAACTCCTGGGCCGGCTTGTGGCGGTGGATGAGCACCTGAACCTGCACATGGATGAGACCACCGAGTATACCGGTGATCAGAGGGGCCGCACGCTGGGAACCGTTGTTATAAGAGGCAATAACATCCTGACTATCTCACCCCTACTCTGATAGCCATGTCCGACCAGGAGGAAGAAGCGCTTAAGATTATACAATCCGAGCGCCAGGGGGTTCTCCAGAGCGACCTCTGGAAGATCCTTGAGATCGACAGCAGGAAGTGTTCAAGGATCGTGAAGCGACTGCTGGACGCCGGGCTTATAGAGCGCACGGAGTTTCGCAGTGATGGCATCAAGACATACCTCCTTCAGGTGAGGAAGCGGGCGATCGACCCCTGTGTCATCCTCGCCGGGGACGAGGTTCTCCCGTGTATCGGCTGTGAGCGGGAGTGCGTCCCGGAGGAGTGCGCTCTCCTCCTTGACTGGATGTACCACCTTGCTTTTGAAGAGTTCCAGGATTGACCCCCTCCAGGGCCGGCCTGTATAGCGCTAAACATACCTGCGGAACCCATCAGATGCATGATGCTGCTATCGGCGCGGATGCGGTTCTGGAGTCCCGGTCCGACCGGCCGATGCATTAATGGATCATCTCACCTTCGTCACCCGTGCTGTGGGAGGGGGCAATCTTCTTCTGTTCCGGACTGGAATAAGGGATCAATGGTTGAAGCAGAACGAACGCACCTGCCGGGATACATACACCTGTCCCGGAGCGGTGAGCTCGATGAGCGGGCAGAGCAGGCGCACGATATACTCCGCGACTGCGTCGCCTGCCCCCAGGAGTGCCACGTAAACCGCATCGAGGGGGAGCTCGGGTTCTGCCGGACCGGCCTCCTGCCGGTGGTCTCGAGTTACAGCGCGCATTTCGGTGAGGAGCCTCCCCTCGTGGGCCGGAGGGGCTCAGGGACGATATTCTTCACGAACTGCAACATGCGATGTGAATTCTGCCAGAACTTCGAGATCAGCCAGTGCGGGGCCGGCTACGTTGTCTCGTGCGAAGATCTCGCCGGCTTTATGCTCCGCCTGCAGGACCGTGGATGCCACAACATAAACCTCGTCTCCCCCTCGCACATCGTACCCCAGATCCTCCGTGCGATCAGCATAGCCGCCGATCAGGGTCTTTCGGTCCCGCTGGTCTACAACAGCGGCGGCTACGACTCGGTGGATACCCTCCGGCTCCTCGACGGCGTCATCGATATCTACATGCCCGATGCGAAGTACGGGCGGGACGACGTGGCGCTGGCTCTCTCCCATGTCCGGGACTACACCACCCACATGCAGGCCGCCCTCGTGGAGATGCACCGGCAGGTCGGGGATCTGGTGGTCAGGGATGGCCTTGCCGTGCGGGGGATGATCATCAGGCACCTGGTGCTCCCTGAGAACCTCGCAAACAGCGAGATCGTTATGAGGTTTATCGCCGAGGAGATCTCGCGGGATTCCTACGTGAACATAATGGCCCAGTACCGGCCGGCATGGAAGGTTGCCGAATGGGGGAAGAGCCCGGTGCTCGCGGCATTGCAGCGCCCTATAACGGCGCGGGAGTACGAGTATGCCATCCGGTGCGCGAGAGAGAACGGAATCACTCCAGCATCCCCATGAGGAGACCGGCACCAAAAGAATCTTCGATAGAGCGCCCGGAGGGATCTCAGGTGCAGGAGAGGTGAGAAGAGTATCAGGACTCCGCTACGCGGTGATGAGCGAGCAGGGGAGACGGAAGCAAAACGAAGACGCGTACTTCGCCGGCGAGGTGGCCGGGTACTATCTATTCGCCGTCGCGGATGGGCTCGGCGGGCATGCCCGGGGCGACGTGGCGAGCCGGATGGCAGTAACAGTCCTGGTAGAGACGGCTGGAGTGGGGTTCCTGGAGATGGAGCCCGTTGCAGCGCTTGAGCATGCGTTTCAGCGCGCAAACTCAGCGGTGTATGCTTACAACCGGGATAACCACCTGGATTCCGCAACAACGCTCTCGGCGGCTATCGTCAGCGACTCCGGCCGGTGCTGGATCGGCACGGTAGGCGATAGCAGGATCTACATAATCACCACCTCGTCCGTCTGGCATACGCGCGACCAGAGTTACGTCCAGGAACTCGTGGATGCCGGGGTGATCTCCCCGGCTGAAGCGATCATCCACCCCGGGAGAAATATACTGACCCGGGCGCTTGGGCTTGAGGCCGAGCTGGAGGTCGAGATCGACGAGCGGGATATCGCAAGGTCGATCCTGCTGGTGAGTTCGGACGGGCTCCACGACTGCGTCCCGGAGGGGGTCATCCAGGAGATCGTGCTAGCCGGCGATCCCGACGAGGCGTGCCGGAGACTGATCGATGCCGCCAGGGATGCGGTGAGCACCGATAACATAACGGTGGTCGTCGCCCGCTGGTCTTAGCCCCCATCCGCCTCGCGGAGCGCCGCAAGTATCACCTCGCGAACCCCCTCGATCCCCTCATTCTCCAGGGCGGACCGGAGCGCCGCAACCGCCTCCTCCCCGCCGATCTTCCCGAGCGACGTGGCGGCGCTCCGCCGCACAAACTCGTTCTCATCAAGCTGCACCGTCCTGAGGTGTTCGACTGCGCGCGGGTCGCCGAGCAGCCCGAGCCCTTTTGCCGCCATGTAGCGGACATGGTCCTTCCTGTCGCCGAGAGCGGTGGCGAGGGGCATGTACGCGCTGCCATCGCCTATAAACCCGAGGGCCTCGGCCGCGCGGTAGCGCACCCTCCAGTCGTCGTCGCAGAGCAGGGCGATACAGGAAGGAACAGCGGGTTCTCCGATAGCTACCAGTCCATGCATCGCCTCCGCCCGAACCCCCTTATCCGGGTCGGAGAGCCGGGCAAGGAGGATGGGCATATCCTGCCCGTCCCGGGTCTCTCGTGATGTATCGTCGATCATAATAGGTTCCATCCGCGGACTGATCGTACTTTAGAAGAGATTTGTAATAAGGGTTGATCATTCGCCCCGGACTAAAACGAGAGAAAATTACGCCCAGGACGGAATTTGAATCCGTGTCGACGGCGTGACAGGCCGTCATGATAGGCCACTACACTACCTGGGCACTTTTTTTGTGGATTTCTGGTGGATCCCGCCTCCCGGATTCGAACCGGGGACATCGCGGTAGCCGCGCAGTCCGCCCGAGAGCGAAGACTATACTACAGCCGCGCACTCTACCAGTCTGAGTTAAGGCGGGTCTCTGCTCTAATAATGTTGTAATGAGATGGTATTAAACATATCGTTGAATTCCTGCAAAGCGCCAGGAGCGGACGCCATTCTTTATATATCTCCTCGCACAACAGATAACCATGAATCCTACAAACGCTGATGCGCCCAGGAATGCTGAAGCGTACTGTCTTCTTCACCGATAGCCGTGCGAAAAGCAACGTCACTGTTTTTGACACCACACTGCGCGACGGTGAACAAACGCCGGGGATCTCATTTACACGTGAGGAGAAACTCGGTATTGCAGAGCATCTCTCCGATATCGGAGTGCATACCATCGAGGCCGGATTTCCCGCGTCCTCTGACGCTGAACGCGACATCGTCAGCGCCATCAAGCGTCTCGGGCTGACCGCAGATGTCTGTGGTCTTGCGCGTTCGCTCCCGGCCGATGTGGATGTATGCATCGACTGCGACGTCGATATGGTTCACATCTTCATACCGACATCGGATGTCCAGCGGGAGTACACCATCAAAAAGACCCGGGAGCAGGTTCTCGAGGCCGCCGGCGATATCATCGCATACGCCCGCGACCACCTCGGCCTCTGCATGTTCTCGGCCATGGACGCCACGCGGACGGACCCGGATTACCTTATAGAGGTCTACCGCACCGCAGTTGACGCCGGGGCCACGATCATCAATGTGCCCGACACCGTCGGCGTGATCACGCCGACAGCCATGAAACACCTCATCAGTCGGATAGACCGGGAGGTGAACTGTCCGATCGATGTCCACTGTCACAACGACTTCGGGCTTGCGGTGGCAAATACCATCGCGGCGGTCGAGGGCGGGGCCTCCCAGATCCAGGTGACGGTGAACGGACTCGGTGAGAGGGCTGGGAACGCAGACCTCGCACAGACCGTCATGGCGCTCTCGTCTATCTACGGGATCGATACCGGTATCAGGACGACGAGCCTCGTGGAGACATCAAGGCTTGTTGCGCGCTACTCCGGTATGAGCACGCCTCCAACGCAGCCTATCGTCGGCGAGAACGCCTTTGCCCATGAGAGCGGGATCCATTCCCACGGCGTGATCACCCGGTCTGACACCTTCGAGCCAGGGATCATGACGCCTGAGATGGTCGGTCACCGGCGGAGGCTGAAACTCGGCAAACACGCGGGCAGGCACGCGGTCAGGCAGATGCTCGCCGAGGCGCAGCTGGTTCCTACCGATACCCAGCTCGATGAGATCGTCCTGCGGGTGAAACGGGTAGCCGGCAGGGGCAAGCGGGTGACTGACGCAGACCTCTACGAGATCGCTGAGAACGTCATGCAGCTCGCCCCCGACGGGAAGACTCTGGAACTCCAGGGCATCGCCGTCATGACCGGCAACCACGTCATCCCGACGGCCAGCGTCAGGGCGACCGTTGACGGGGAAGAGCATGTCTTCTCGAGCGTCGGTAACGGACCGGTGGATGCGGCCGTAAAGGCGATCCTCGGTATCGTCAAGACCCCGGTTCACCTCAAGGAGTTCCGTATCGAGGCCGTCTCAGGGGGCACCGATGCCCTGGGACACGTCACCATCACCGTCGAGGACGAACGGGGCCGTATATTTGATGCTAGCGCCTCAAGCGATGACATCATCCTCGCATCGGCCGAGGCCGTGATCAACGCGATCAATCTCGTCTGCCGGACACGAAAGAATGACCGGAAACGGAAGGATTGATAGGCAGGGGCGGGTCATCCCGCCGCCGGCCAGGGGTCGGGTATCCTTACATGGGAAGGGTTAGAACACCGGGCCGGCAGGGGCTCCTCCCGTAGATTACGTAGTGCCGGGGGGCTGCTGCTTTCCTTCCAGTGCTCCCCTGATCTGGGCGGAAAGTTGCTCGAACCGGCCCTGCAGGGCCTTCTCCTGTTTATCGAGCGACTTAACCCGGAGTTCGAGCGTCTCGATCCGCTCGTTTAATGATTCAAGTACCTTCTCTTTGCTCTTCTGCATCATGACACTGCCGATGTTCATGAAGACAGCTGCATCCTCGGCGACGTCGCCCAGATCCTCGACCGCCCGCCTGGCTTCGCGGATCGAGAGCTCGTACTGCGCTTTCTGTGAGACCACGGTCTGCAGCTGCTGCTGCATCTGCTGGAGCATCGCCAGCTGGTTCTGTACTCTTGGTGGGATATTCTCCATATTAACTAACCCTCCTTGGATGGGACTGGTTCCTGTAACTATATTTCGGGTGGCGGACCGGGAGGCGCAAGACCTCCCTTGAGCCTTTCTCTACAGGGTTGGGGCGCCAAACTCATAAAGAACCCGGTCACGCCATCAGGTGGATCGTGCGCAGGGAGCCCCGGCGCCCAATCCACATGAGCGCGCGGTGTTATTCCCCGATCTTTTCAGCTGCTTCCCGCACCTCGACAGCTATGTTGATCAACCGGAGCCAGGTGTTGAGGGCTGCCCGGAGAGCCGGTATATCGGTGGCGGTCACCTCGAGGACGAGGGTATCGTCTCTCGCGAGACGCACATGGACCGAAGACCTCTCACCGGCATCGCCCGCCTCCTGGCAGACGGAGAGGTAGAGGGCGCTGGCGTCATCGGCAACGAACCGGAACGTCGCCGTATGGGTCAGGCAGTCACCTCCAGGGTATAGCGCTTCCGCTGCGTCCCATCAAAGATGATCCGGCGCCCCAAAAGCCCTTCATCGACGGACACAGCATCGATACGGTCTTTAATAGCCTCGTAGAGGAGGCGGTCAGAGAGAATGAGCCCGGGGGTGATCTTGCCCGTTCGCTCTTCGATGGCGAGTGATCGGACGTTGATGACTGCCGGAGATCCATCACCAGAAAAAAACTGAATAGAAAAATGGGAGCGTGCCCTGGATACGATCACGACCGATCGATCAAGGGAGAGGAGATCCCCCATGCCCGCCTTGCCGCGGGTGACGTAGCGCCCGCCGATCGCGAACGCCAGATCCCTTGACAGGGTTCGAACCTCAGGGAGGGGCTTGCGCGACGTCGTGACGACCGTCATCGAGCCTTCACGTCTTTTATTCCGGCTCCACGTTCCTTGAAGAGGATACGGTGCCCGCAGTAGGGGCAGCGTATGTTTATATCGATCTCTACCTTCTGTTTGCACCGGGCACACTTGTAGGCAGCCACAACCGGTCAGCCCTCCTTCTGCAGCAGGCGCTCGATGCTCCTCGAAGCGATGCGCATCGCCGGGGTCTCCGGGACGTATGTGCCGCCCGCAAACTTAAACCCGCACTTGCGGCATTCCCATATTCCAGTCCCTCTGCGCTGGACCGATGTCTGGTCACAGCGAGGGCAGGTGTGGCGTGCCCGGGAGACCTTCTCGATCTGGTTTATCCTCTTCCGGATGAACCGGCCATATCTCGGGCCGAAACGCCCGGCACTCCCGACTACCCTGCCCTTGGCTCTATGTTTGCGACTTGCCATCTGGCGTACCTCTTGTCTGTCCTCTAATCTTTGTCTCTAATCGCTTATTATATTTGTTCACGGCCCGCGTTCGAGTATCCTGGTCTCCGCGCTTCCCCGGGACACCTTGTTCACCAGGTCGTAGAACTCCTCCTGGATGCCCGCCGGAATCCTGACGACGGCGATCCAGGAGCCGTCCGATTGCCACTCGTTCTGATCGACCGTCACCGCAGCCTGGATCTCCCCGTATGCCCGGGGAGCGTGGTCGGCCGGGATCTTCACGGCGATGCGGATCTCCTCGAAGCGGATGGGAAGAAGGGGCCGGAGCGCTTTTACAGTCTCCTTGACCTGCTCCTCGACTGACTTGAAGGGATCGATATTCACCCTCGCCTCTTCCATGGCGAGCTCGATCCGTTGCGGGGGGTGAGGGAAACCCGTCTGGGGGTTGATGGCGTTTCGCGATATGAACGTGATGACCTGGTTCCGCTTCTCTGCTATGCGCTGGCGGCGCTGCTCGGCGGTGAGCTGGATCTCGCCTCTCCTGATGATCCGTATCGCCGCCGCCTCAAACTCTGTCGTCTTAAAGACCTTCAGGAGAGCCTCGTCAGGGGCACGCTCACCGTGGGCGGCGTTTGAGAAGACGAAATCGGCTGCGACTACGTCCTCCAGATCGATCTCCTCCCCCTGCCGGATCCGCGTGGCCCCGTCAGGGTCGACAAGCACCTCGAACCGCTCTCCGTGGCTCTCAAGCCGCGCTACAACTGCCTGGTCCAGGGGTATCATAACTGGTATCACTCATTCTTCTTCGTAGCGGTCGATGTAGACCTTCACTTCATCCTTCTCCAGCCTCCGAAACTCCCCCTCCGTGATGGAGACAACGGCGATCTCGATGGCGCTGACGTCGAGTTTTCCCTCGGTGGCCGCATGGAGGGCCTTGATACCGAGCCCTATTGCGCCGGCGAAGTCTGCCTCCTCCTGGTACTCCTCCTCAAAGACCTTAACGACGGCAGGCCGGCCGGTGCCGATCCCGGTCGCCTTATACTCAAGCAACGTCCCGCTCGGGTCGGTCTCAAACAACCGGGCCTCGCCGTCGCTGACCCCTGCGATCAGGAGGGCGGTCCCGTACGGGCGTGCGCCGCCGAACTGTGTGTATGTCTGCATATGGTCACAGAGCTTCTTGGCCAGGATCTCGACGTTTATCGGTTCGTTGTATGAGACCCGGTTGATCTGCGACTCGACCCGCGCCCTGTCCACGAGGGCCCGCGCATCCCCGACAAGGCCGGAGGATGCCACACCGATATGCGTGTCGATCTTGAAGATCTTCTCGACGGATACCGGTTCGAGTAGCCGGGATGTCACGCGCTTATCGACGATCAGCACGACGCCTTCACGGCATTTGAGACCGACGGCCGTTGTGCCCCTCTTTACCGCTTCTCTGGCATACTCAACCTGGTAGAGCCTACCGTCCGGGCTGAATACAGTGATAGCCCGGTCATAACCCATCTGATATTGTGGCTGCATTATCGTTCCTCCAAATCGGTCTCAGTGAAAAACAATGACTTCTGATGCATAGTACCTTTTTCAATCAAATCAACCTTTTGACGGGGATAGCGATGCATCGAAAAATAATCTTTTCCGATCATCACCTCCCCGGTCTCAGTGAGAGGCCGGATCGGCCGGATCCGGCGTTTCAATGCACGGATAGTCCCGGATGTGGCGACCGTCCTGAGTGCGGCCCGCTCATCGGCGATCGCGGTGACCGTTGCAAGGGCGGTGGCGATATCCCCCTCCGTCCCCCGCCGGCACCTGACTATGGCGTATCCCCCGTCGCAGAATACCACCGCAGGCTGCGAGAGACCGGCAGCGAGATCGCCCAGGAGGGTGGTCGTGGCCTCGATTACCGCAAGGTATAGGTCTTTCTGGTCGGGGGCGAGCCCGTAGGGGAGGATCCGCACCAGTATGTAGCGGCGCTTCTCCCGCATCGCGGGGGGTCTTGGCTTCATCCGACCACCCTCACCGGCCGGGCCGGTTCTATGAGTCGTCCAATGGACGAGAGGGCGCCGGCCACCTCTGCCCCCGTCATACCGAAGAGCGCGCAGAGGCCGCGGATCTCACGGACCGACCGCTGCTCGAGGACCGAGCGTGCGTCCGACGATATCGTCAGCAAAAAGCCGTAGCGCCGGTGCAGTGTCAGGATGTCCGCGTATCGCTGCAGCGCAATCTGGCGTCTCCTCCCGCGGTACTGTATGATCGGGCAGAGAGAGATATCCACCGCCGTACCATGTTCCGCTGCCGACCGTGCGGCGACATGATCAAAGGCGTTCCTCCGGGCGGCATGGATGTTTCTTATGATATGCACCTCCTCCACCGAGACGGCGGCCCGGTTGAAGGAGGTGTCGCCGGCGTTGACAAAGATCACGTCAGCATCACGGGCGGCAGGCTTTCGCACCTGCCTGATGACCTCTTTCTGGGAGGAGGCAGTGATCACGAAACCCCGGAGGATATCGATATTATGTAGCCCGGATCCCTCCCCTCCGATGGCGACGATACTATCAAACCCGAGATCTCTCGCCTCGCGCGCCATCCGTGCCGGCGTCGAGTCGCCGGCGGGATAGGGGTATACACCGGCGTCGGTGATCTTCATCGGGGAAACCATGCAAAAAAGGGGTGGTTATTTACCGCGGTTTGCATGGGAGCGGATGCTCGGGCGGGTCTTCTCGGTTCCGCGCCCGCGCGTCCGCATGCCGCGCCCCTTCATGCCGGCAGAGGTCTTGCCGCGCTCTGCCCGGCCGCGGTGGGCGGGGTCGGCCAGCCATGCGAGGCTTTTGTCACTCTGGATCGAGGGGTGGTGACCATCGACCAGTATAACCTCGAACCACTTATAGTGGCCGTCTTCGCCGACCCAGTAGGAGTTCAAGACCTCCATGTTCGGGAACTTGCGGGACGCCCGTTCCTCGGCGATCCGCTGCAGGCTCTTTGCCGGTGTCGCCCGGCGTATGCCCATGCGCGCGGTCCTGCGCCCGCGGACGTACCGGGGCTTCCTCCGGCCGCCACGGCGGATCCTCACGCGGGCGACGATGATCCCCTGTTTAGCCCTGTATCCAAGCGACCGTGCCCGGTCGATCCGGGTCGGGCGCTCGATGCGCACGACACTCCCCTCGCGCCGCCACACCTGGAGGCGCTCCCAGAGGAGGTCTTTTACCCCGGACTGATCGGGTCGTTTCCATGCCTCGCGAACGTAGGCATACATCGATTTAGCCATTTTTAAATCACCTCAGGTTCAGCGTTTCCGCCACATTCCTTTCCGGGACGTATCCCGTGGTTCCTGATAAGTAGGCGGGAGAATAAATAAAGGATTCCTTCCTGCTCTCAGATCCCCTTCCGTTTTTCAACAACGCGGATATCGTCGATCCTTGTGACCGGGTACTGACCGTCATCATCCTTCTCCGCCGACTTGACCATATCCCAGATGGTGAGGAGCGCAACCGAGACGCCTGTGAGGGCCTCCATCTCGACCCCCGTCCTTCCGTAGGACTTCACCCGGGCGGTAGCCTCGATGCAGGTCTCCATCTCCACGAAATCGATGGTGATGGCCCCGAGCTGTATTGGGTGGCACATGGGTATGATACGCGGCGTATCCTTCACCGCGAGTGTGGCCGCCACCCTCGCTGTCGCGAGCACGTTGCCCTTGACCGCGGTTCCTTCCCTGATAGCCCGGAGCGTCTCGTCCCGGAGGTAGATCCTCCCGCTCGCAACCGCCTCCCGGGGAACCTCAGTTTTGGCCGTGATATCCACCATATGCGCCTGATCGTTCTCGATGTGGGTAAAGACCGGTGCTTCGCCAGGTTTTCCGGATCCCTTCATGTACATCGCCTGAGATCTTCACCCCGGGTGGATAAAAGAGAGTGTATTCGGGCCGGCTACCCATGCCCGAAGAGTTCGCGCGGTATGTACCCGAGCATATCGGTTGCGAGCATGCCATACCCCGGTTCTTCGGCGGCCCGCATGCCGGCCCTGCCGTTTACGTACGCGGCGATGCAGGCGGCCTCAAACGCCGGCAGGCGACAGAGGAGCGCCCCGGCAATGCCCGCGAGGAGGTCGCCGGTTCCCCCGACGGTCATGGCGGGTGTTCCCGTCCTGTTGAACCTGACCCGGTTGCCATCCGATATGACGTCTACAGGGCCTTTGAGGAGGATCGTCCCTGTCGCGGCGGCCTTCACGCTCCTTGCGCGCATGACGAGGTCATCCGGCGGCCTCGCCCCGGCCATACGGGCGAACTCGGCCGCATGCGGTGTGTAGATCGTCTCCTTCGCCGCCGGCAGGGGCCGGGCGAGCGCATCGGCATCAAAGACTGCCTTCTCTGCCGTCTCCGCGACCGCGAGCACGACATCGTGGCTCGCATCCCCGAGCCCCATGCCGCAGACGACCGCGTCCGCCCGCCCTACGAGTCTGAGTATCGTCTCCAGGTGATCCCCTGTGATCCGATCCCCCTCAAGGCGTTCGTAGATCAGGTCGGGCATGGGTATGTACGCTGGGGATGCTACCCGCACGATGTCGGCACCGGCCCGGAGCGCCCCGAGGGCCGCTATATAGGGCGCCCCCTGGTAGGGCCCCCCTCCGACCACCAGAACCTCGCCACCGGCGCCCTTGTGAGCCCCGGGCTCTCTCGCCGGGAGGAGGACGAGATCGCCGGGGCCGGTGCAGACCTCCGCCTCGAGCGGTATGCCTATATCCACGACATCCGCGCCCTCCACCTTGGGCCTGTGGAACGAGACGATCCGCGCGGCCCTTATGCCCGGTGTGGGTATGTCGACGGCGACGATCCTCGCAGAACTCTCGTTTGCCCGGGTGACGAGGGTTGCAAGCGGTTCGCGCAGGGTGCCCGATGCCCCGGTTCCGAGCAGTGCATCGACTATGACGTCGGCCTCATCGAAGATCCGGCGGAGGGGTTCGACGTCTGTTGCGCACCGCACAGGGTGGGTGGCAACCGCGCAGCCCCGGAGAAGCGATGCCTGGGCGGCAGCTTCAGGGGTCGCCGGGGCGAGATAGACGACGTCGACCGCATCGATCTGCTGGAGGCAGCGGGCCGCTACCATCCCGTCGCCGCCGTTGTTCCCCTTCCCGCATAGGATGAGGAGACGGGAAGGGTCATACCCCCGGACGATATCCGCAAGCGCGCGGCCGGCGCTCTCCATCATCATGAGCGGTGAGAGACCGAGCGATGTAGCGTTTCCTTCGACCGCCCGCATCCTGCCCGCGCTGATCACGCCCGCCTCAAGGAACTCGCGCATCCCCGCCATCATAACATCCATTGCTGGTGCTATGGTGTTCACCGCTTAGATATCTTTTGAATGGTGTCGCGGGGATCCACACTCACAATGGTTTATCGGTACCCGCGTCGCACCACTATGGAGATGCCCTTCAAACGCGATCTAAGAAGAGCTGCGGACAGGATCTCCGAAGCGGATCGGGTGACGATCATATCCCACATCGATGCCGACGGCATCAGCACCGAGGCGATCCTTGCGCAGGCGATCGCACGTGAGGGGATACCGGTCAGTTCGGTCTTCCTCCGCCAGCTCGAGCCGATGGCGATGCGCAACGTCCCGCGCGACGACTCCCTGAAACTCTTCGCCGACCTCGGGGCAGGGCAGCAGGGTCTCCTTGAGGAGCATGGTCTATCCGCGGAGGAGGTTCTGATCCTCGACCACCATGTCAGCCAGCCCTGCGGCACGGCCTACCCACAGGTCAACTGCCTCGACTGGGGCGTCACACGTATGAGTGCGGCCGGCGTTGCCTACATGGTAGCAAAGACGATCGACCCTGACAGCATCGACCTCGCCAAACTCGCCGTGGTCGGGAACGTCGGGGACATGATGGCGCGGGAGACCTGCGGGCTGGTCGGCCTGGCGCGCGAGATCGTCCAGGACGGTGTGGATTACGGGAATATCATCGTCCGGGAGAGGGACTTGTTCTGCTACGGCATATCCACCCGGCCCGTCCATGTCTGCCTCGGCTACAACGACGACCCCTACATCGATGGAGTATCAAACAACCCGAACGCAGCGCTCCGGTTTCTTGAGAAGCTCAATATCGAGCTGAAGAACCGGCAGGGCGGCTGGCTCGTCTGGGAAGAGTTGCCGTTCGATGACAGGCGGACGATCATAAGCGCCCTGGTGCAGCAGCTCATCGCCCACGGGAGGGAGTGTGACCGCCTCCTCGGCGAGACCTACATCTTCCCCGACGAGCAGGAGCGAACACCGCTCAGGAACGCCTCCGAGTACGCCACCCTTCTCAACGCCTGCGGCCGGTGGGCAAATCCGAAGGTAGGTGGCCGGATATGCCGCGGGGAGAGGGGAGTCGCTTACCGCGAGGCCGAGTACATGCTCGCAAACCACCGCTCGGTCATACGCGACCTTCTCAATTACATACTTGATACAGGGGTGACCGAACTCTCCCACCTGCAGTACATACACACCGGCGACCATTTCCCGGACACCATCGTCGGTATAGGCGCCGGTATGGCGCTCTCGAAACTCGACTGGAGAAAACCGATAATGGTGCTTTCAGCGCTCGTGGATGAGCCGGATGTCACCAAGGTCTCGATGCGGACCAACCAGTGGGCGCTTGCCCGGGGTGTCGACCTCCAGGAGGCGCTCGCACAGGCGTCGGAGAGGGTGGGCGGTGCCGGCGGCGGGCACAGGATAGCGGCCGGGGCGTTCATCCCCCGGGATAGAGAAGAGGAGTTTATCGATAGTGTCAACCGGATACTCAGAAGACAGTCTGCTACGGCGGGCAAGAACGATAGGTGACTATCAGTTCGGAGCAGGAGCAGGGGAGGCGCTTTTTCCTGACGGATGCGCCTTCCAGCTCTCCTCGACGGGCCGCATCCGCCAGGTGCGCCTCGGGGATGAGAGGCTTGCCACCGTAAGAGCGCAGGACGGCCGCCTGACCCTCGGGATCGCCGGTGCAACGCGCCTAGCTGCCGCCCTCGCCCCCCCGGCTTACCGGGTGGCGGTGCAGGAGGATGTGGCGGTGTTCATAGCTGACGGGAAGAACGCCATGGCAAAGCACGTAATCGCAGCCGATGCCGGTATCCGCGCAGGGGACGAGGTGCTGGTGGTGACCGGCGACGACGTCCTCCTCGCCACGGGCGCAGCCCTGCTCTCAGGCCCCGAGATGCTGGCATTTAATTACGGTGTAGCGGTAAAAGTACGGCAAGGGAGAGGAACAGAATGTTTCCAGGAAAGATAAATCCAAGAAAGATGAAGCAGATGATGAAGCAGATGGGCATGGAGATGGAGGAGATCGAGGGCGTGGAAAAGGTGGTGATCTACACCCCCGCGGGGAACTACGTCTTTGACGAGGCCCAGGTCGTCGCGACGACAATGCAGGGGGTCACCACCTACCAGATCACGGGAGAGGGGAGGTTTGAAGAGGCGGCCCCGGAGATCCCGGAGGAGGACGTCACCCTCGTCTCATCCCAGACCGGCGTCTCCGGGGAGGTTGCCCGAAATATGCTCATCGAGACCCGTGGCGACATCGCCGAAGCGATCCTGAAGCTTGCAGGGCAATGATCGAGGACGGCGAGGAGATCCTGCTCGTCGGAGAGAAGCGGGAGTACTTCGTGAAGGCGAGCGCGGGGGAGTTCTCCACCGACCGGGGGATGATCGATCTCGGTGCAGTCGCGGGTATGAGCCCGGGAGACGAGATCAGAACTCACCTCGGCGTCCCGTTCATCCTGCTCCGGCCCCGGCCGATCGACTTTTTTGTTCACGCAAAACGGAGTGGTGCCCCGATGCTCCCGAAGGATATAGGGATCGTGATCGCCTACACGGGGATGAACCGCAGGGACGACGTCCTCGATGCCGGGACAGGGAGCGGTGTTGCCGCGATCTACTTCGGGAATATCGCTCGTTCTGTGAAGACATACGAGGTGCGCCCGGAGTTTGCGCGGCTTGCCGCTAAAAACATAAGGGCCGCCCGCCTCGATAACGTCGAGGTGGTCGCGGCCGATATGCTGGAGGCGGCCGGTCTATTCGACGTCGTCCACCTGGACCTCACAATAACACCGGCACACGTGGAGCACGCCTTCTCACTCCTCCGTCCAGGCGGCTGCCTGGCATGCTATACGCCGTTTCTTGAGCATACGTTCGTTGCGCTCGACGCCGCGACCCCGCTCTTCCGTGACGTCCACTGCTACGAATGCATGGAGCGGGAACTGGTACGCTCTGCCCGCGGAACCCGTCCATCGACCCGGGTCGCCCACAGCGGCTACATCACGATAGCGCGAAAATAGAAGGGTTCACTCCCGCAGGGGACGCTCCCACCCGGTGTAGCCACAGTATATGCAGCAGTCGCCGCCGCAGTGCCTGCATTTCCGCGAGGGCTGCAACACCATCACGGTACCCGTTTTGTTGCAATACATACATCCAAGCCCCTCACAGTGACAGCAGACCTCGGGGGCATACTTCTCTTCGGACACGAGATCTTCTCCTGGATAGTATGAGGAGGGAGACCAGACAAATGTTGCTATAGGGAATGGGGAAAAAAAGTATTAGTGGATGTGGGGTGAACCATTATCCAGGAGAGAAGAAGGATCTGCCCGCATCAAAGCGGGGATATTCGGGTACCCGGGAGATCCTGGAAGGTAACCACACGATGTACCACATAATCTCTATACGCGATTTTGAACGCAGAGATCTCGATTACCTGCTCGATCTGGCGCAGGAGTTTGATACCGGGAACTACCGTCCCCGGATGCTTGAGGATAAACTCGTGGCTCTTCTCTTCGTCGAGCCCAGCACCCGCACGCGGATGTCGTTTGCGGCGGCCATGGCGAGGCTCGGCGGGAGATGGATCAGTGTCGACTCGGTCGAGGCGAGCTCTATCGTCAAAGGGGAGACGCTGGCCGACACGATCAGGGTGCTGAGCGGCTACGCGGACGCCATTGTGCTGCGCCACCCAAAGGAGGGGGCAGCGCGGCTTGCAAGCGAGTTTGCGACAGTGCCGGTCATAAACGCCGGCGATGGTGCGGGGCAGCACCCGAGCCAGACGCTGCTCGATCTCTACACGATCAGGCAGTCGATGCCGGTCGACGGGATCAACGTCGGGCTCCTCGGTGACCTGCGCTACGGCAGAACCGCGCACTCGCTGGCACTCGCCCTCTCGCTCTACGGTACAACTCTGCATACGATCGCGCCGGGAGGTCTTGAGATGCCGGCAAATATCACCCTCGAACTCAGGGAGCGAGGCATGAAGGTGATCGAGCATGAGGATGTGCAGGAGGTTCTCCGGGATCTCGATGTCCTCTATGTCACGAGGATCCAGCGCGAGCGGTTCCCTGACTCGGCTTCATACTACAACGTCGCGTCCAGCTACCGGATCACGCCCGACCTCCTCGCCGGCGTGAAGGATCACCTTATGATCCTCCACCCCCTCCCGCGCGCCGGGGAGATCGACCCGGCGGTCGACCGCACGCCTTACGCACGCTACTTCGAGCAGGCCAGGAACGGTGTGCCCGTACGGATGGCGCTCCTCGATGAGGTGATGAGATGAGCAGGAAAGACCCCTCACGGGGACTTCTCGTAAGCCCAATCAGGAACGGCACCGTGATCGACCATATAACAGCAGGCGAGGCCTTAAACGTCTTAAAGATCCTCGGCATAACCGGATCGACCGGGGAGTGCCTGAGCATCGCGACGAACGTCGTGAGCAAACGTCTCGGAAAGAAGGATATAGTCAAGGTAGAGAATCGCGAACTCAGAAAAGAGGAGGTTGACCGGATCGCCCTGATCGCGCCTCAGGCGAAGATCAACATCATACGGGAGTACCAGGTGGTGGAGAAGAAGGGCGTGGAGATCCCGAAGATCCTCAAAGCCGTTGTCAGGTGCCCGAATCCCGGATGCATTACAAACACAAATGAACCGGTGGAGAGCACGTTTGAGGTGCGTGAGAAAGGGCTGCGCTGCCTCTACTGTGACTGGCTGATCAAGGACGATATAGCAAACTTCATCATCTGATCAGGCGCCCGTAGCGGTCGATCTCACCCCGGTAGACCCGGGTGCTTGAGATCCGCCGGCCGTCTTCGGAGAGGACGCACGAGATCTCGTGGAGGTCAACTTTTCTTCTCCCCCGCTCCTGCCGGAGTTTGTTTATCTCCAAGGCGACCGGGAAGGTCTCCTCTGAGACGACGAGTGTATCAAAATCAGTATCGAGGGCGCTGCCGTAGCGGTCAGAGAGCGGTTCGACCTTCCACTCCGTCGTGTAACCCCGCCTCCTGATGAAAGCCGCAACGTTCTTCAGCCGCTCCGGGTAGGGGTGGACAGGATGCACCTTCGCGCCGGCAAACTCGTCGGTCGTCAACCCGATGATCACCTCGCCGTCAGGCCCTGCCAGTTCAAAGGAGCGCGAGAGGAGTTTCTTGTGCCCGACATGCAGGGGATCGAATGTCCCCCCGACCATCACTTTCATCAGAAGACGTTTGCCGTGAGGGATTTTATGGGTAGCGGGTTGTGATCGAGGGAGAACATTTTGTAGTGTTGCAACCAACAATAAAAACACTATGGAGAAGGGATCAGTTGTGGGAGAGCGCATCTTTATTGCAGATACCGCAACAGTCATCGGAGACGTGACACTCGCAGATGACGTGAACATCTGGTTTGGCGCCGTGGTCCGGGGCGACAGGGACAGAATAACCCTGGGAGCGGGATCGAACATACAGGACAACGCCGTCGTCCACACAACGATCGGGTTTCCGGCCAGGATCGGCGCCGGGGTCTCGGTCGGCCACGGCGCAATACTTCACGGCTGCACCGTTCACGACCACGTGCTCGTCGGTATGGGCGCCATCGTCCTGAACGGCGCGGTTGTGGGGGAGGGATCCATCATAGGTGCCGGTGCCGTGGTGACCGAGGGGAAGGATATCCCGCCGCGCTCACTTGTCCTCGGCGTGCCCGGGAGGGTGGTCAGGGGGACGACGTCCGGCGAGGAGGAGAAGATCGTCCACAATGCTCGGGAATACGTCAAACTTGCGGGGAGGTACCGCAATGGCTGAGGTCGTCGTCATAGGCGCCGGGGTCGCCGGCATCCAGGCGGCGCTCGACCTCGCCGGCCACAACATCCATGTACACCTCATAGAGCGCGAACCATCCATCGGCGGGCATATGGCCCAGCTCGATAAGACGTTTCCCACGAACGACTGCTCCATGTGTATCCTCTCTCCGAAGATGGTGGATGTGGCCCGGCACCCAAACATCACCACGCATACATGCTCCGAGGTCGATTCGGTCGATGGCGAGATCGGCAGTTTCCGCGTCAGGGTCAGGAAGCATCCTCGCTATATCATCGAGAGCGAGTGCAACGGGTGCGGGGACTGTATAGAGATCTGCCCGGTGGAGGTCTACAACCGGTTCGACGCCGGCATAGGCGTCCGGAAAGCCATATACAAACCACACGCGCAGGCGGTTCCAGATATCGTCATCAAGGACCAGGAACACTGCATCGAGTGCGGCCTCTGCTACGATGTCTGCGGCAGGGAGGCGATCCTCCGCGAGGACGAGGAACGCTTTATCGATATAGAGGCGGCAAGCATAATCGTCGCGACAGGATACGGGACGTTTGATGCGAGGATCAAGACTCACCTCCGCTACCTCACCATCCCGGACGTCATAACAAGCCTCGAGTTCGAGCGGATGATCAACGCGAGCGGCCCGACAGGGGGCGAACTGCGAAGGCTCTCTAACGGCAAGACCCCGCGGAGCGTAGCTTTCGTCCAGTGTGTCGGTTCCCGTGATATCGCCGCCGGCCGGCCCTACTGCTCCGGGGTCTGCTGCATGTACGCGATGAAGAACGCCATGCTCATCCGGGAGAAGAACCCCGGTATCGAGGTCACTGTCTTTTACAACGACATCCGGGCATACGGCAAGGGCTACGAGGAGTACTACGAGCGGGCGCAGAGCCTCGGGGTCCGGTTCATCCGCGGGTTCCCCGGGGAGGTGCTTGCGGATAACGACCACCTGATGCTGGTCACAGAGAACACCGAGACCTGCGAGATGGAGACGGTTCGCCCCGATCTCGTGGTGCTCTCGGTCGGGCTTGAGCCTTCAAGCGGGGCGGGTGAGATCGCAAAAATGCTTGGCATACCGCAGGACGAGACAGGGTTTTTCAGTGTTGCCGACCAGAAAGTCGGTCCCGTCCTCACGGTGAAGCCCGGGATCTACGTGGCGGGGGCGGCCACCACGCCGCGAGATATACCGGATTCGGTCGCCATGGGCGGTGCGGCGGCGATGCAGGCCTATCTCGATGTGATCCGGGCGGGATGAACAGGCATGCGAGAGATAGAACCCTTCACCATAGCGTGGGAGGAAGAGACCGGGAGCATCGTCTACATAGACCAGACCCTCCTCCCCGGCCGGTGCGAGGTGGTGCGATGCACCACCGTCGAAGAACTTGCCCGGGCGATCCGGAGGCTCGAGGTCAGGGGGGCGCCTGCGTTGGGTGTCGCGGGAGCGATGGGTGTGGCGCTTGCGGCCACGCGGAGCACTGAAGAGAATCTGGAGCGGTTCAGGGTGGAGGTCGGCCGGGCTGCTGACCTCCTCAGAAGCACCCGGCCGACCGCGGTGAACCTTGCGTGGGGGATCGACCGCGTGGTGCGAAAGGTTGCGATGGCCGTGTCGGTTGAAGAGGCAAAAGCACTCTCGATCGCAGAGGCAAACATAGTCGCCGAGGAGGATGAACTGACCTGCCGGAGACTCGGTGCGTTCGGCGAAGACCTCTTTCCTGTCGACTGCACCGCGCTCACTCACTGCAACGCGGGAGCGCTCGCCTGCCGGTGCTGGGGGACGGCGCTCGGGGTGATCAGGTCGGCGGTCGCCGCCGGCAAGAACGTGCGGGTGATCGCCTGCGAGACCCGGCCCCTGAACCAGGGATCCCGGCTAACCTGCTGGGAACTAGCACGGGACGGGATCGACGTGACCTTGATACCGGACTCATCGGCCGCATACCTTATGCGTAAAGGAATGATCGACCTCGTCATCGTCGGCGCAGACCGTATAACGAAGGACGCGGTCTTCAACAAGATCGGAACATACATGCACGCCGTCACCGCCCGCCATCACGGTATACCGTTCTACGTCGCGGCGCCGGCCTCCACGTTCGACACTGCCCGGACCGAGGAGGAGATCACCGTCGAGGAGCGGGACCGGGATGAACTTGCATACTGCGGCGAGTGCCAGCTCGCGCCCGATGGGGTGGCCGTGCTCAACCACGCCTTCGACGCCACCCCCCTCGACCTTGTCGATGCTATCATAACCGAGATCGGGGTGCTCCGGCCGCCATACGCGGAATCGTTCAGGCTGGTAGGAAAAAGGGAGAATCTATAATAATGGCATTCTTTGACACAGGGATCTGGGTCGGGCTGATGGTCCTTATAGGGGAGATCACGCTCATTATCATACTTGGAATGGTGTTTGCAGCGATAGTCCTTGCGATAATCGCCGCCGTCTCGATAACCAGGGGGAAGTTCTACCTTCCGAGGGTTCTGATATCGGGCATGGTCCTCCTGGAGGGGCTCGTTAAGGCGTTCTGCAAGCTCCTGGGACTGGATGACAAGGATCTCATCACGTTCTTCATAACGCTCAGGAACACGATGAACACGAAGGCTTTCTCGGAGACCCCTGTGGAGCAGCGGGCTATATTCCTGCCCCAGTGCCTGCGTTCAGCGGAGTGCCCGGCACACCTGACGCCGGAAGGCCTGAAATGTCGGCGCTGTGGCCGCTGTAACGTCGGGGAGAATGTGACGTGGCTCGAAGGGATCGGATATCGTGTTTTCATCGTCCCGGGCTCGACGTTCATCAAGCGCATGGTCAAGAAGTATCACCCTCGGGCGATCATAGGCGTCGGCTGCCTCATGGAGATAAAAGAGGGGATCGATATGGCCGACCGGATAGGGGTTACCTCCATCGGTGTGGTGAACTTCACTGACGGGTGTGTGGAGACGGCTGCAAACTGGACCGCGGTGAGGGATGCCGCCCTTCTCGGCATCGAGCTACCGTCAGACTCCGTAAACTTTCACAGCCCTGCCAAATAACCGTTCGCTCGCGATCTTGCCGTAGACATAGATCGTCTCCTCGCTGCTGACATCGCCGACCTTCACCCCCGGCCGGAGGGTGATATCCCCCCCGGCCCGGATAGAGTGAAGGTATGCGTTGTCGCAGACGGTGGCGGTCTTCAGGACCGTGAGCGGTCCTTTTATCCTGGCATCATGGCCGATGATGATCTTCTCCGCCTCGACGTAACCACCGATCGTCGAGTACGCCCCGAGTTCGAAGCAGCCGGCAACGATTACATTGCCCCAGATGTGCGTCTCCCCGGGAACTATGAAATTCCCATTTATCTTCACGTTTCCGTCAAAAAAGGAGCCTTTCGGTGCTATGTATGTATCTCCGTGCCGGTAAATTTTCATGAAGAACTCCCGGATAACAGCTCAGCCCACAACCAGATAAAATTATCACAGGGTGTCCGGGAATAACTTACTGCATCACCGATGCAACCGCGAAGACCGCAAGCGCGGCGAACATACCGGCCCGCAGGATCGATGTCGCTCCGGATCGCCGGACACAGTCCGGCGTCGTGCATCGGAGGCCCCGGGAAGCCCCGAAGAGAATGACGGCGTCCACAAACCCGATGGCGACGAGATAGAAGGGGCCCCACCAGTCTCCGACGGGGAGGAGGCTTGCCGCCACGGCGGCGCAGGCGCAGGTGAACGCCACCACACCCGTCTCCTGGATGCCGATGATTATGGGGAGGGTGCGTGCGCCGCCGGCCGCATCACCGTCCACGTCCTCTGCATCTTTTAGGATCTCTCTTGCGATGGTGGCAAGGAACGTGATCGTCGCGAGAGGTATATTCCGGACAAGCCCCTCGATGCCTGCAAACGCGCCCCCGAAGAGGAATACGCTGGCTGCCAGGTAGGCGACGGCGATGTTGCCGGATAACACGGTCCGTTTCAGCCAGGCAGCATAGACGACCAGTACCGTCGAGTTGATGAGGACGATCAGGAGGCAGAGCGGTGTCGTCAGGGTGGCGAGGGATATCCCGCCCGCAAAGAGCACCACCGTGTACGCCTTTGCCCCCCGGAGGCTGATCTCTCCGGAGGGTATGGGCCGGTCGGGTCGATTGATACGGTCGATATCTACATCATATATGTCGTTTACGACGTTTCCGGCGGCAGTGATGAGCGCGACGACCACGGCGAGCAGGAACGATGGCAGCGTGAGCGTCCCTGTGGCGATAAGATACCCGAGAAGTGCGGTGAGGCCGGCAACGGCAGCATTGTGTGGACGGGTGATCCTTATAAAAGCAGAGACACTCATCCCCGAAGGGTTTGATGCGCGGAAGATAAATAACCCGGTGTCCGGGGCTCTTAGGGATTAACGGGCTTGGGGGGATTCGAACCCCCGATATTCAGCTTAGGAGGCTGACGCCATATCCTGGCTAGGCCACAAGCCCATATAACGTGGCAATAGTAATACTCATGAGAAGGTATAATGATATCGAGAATCCAGCTTTTCTAGAAAGATGGATGTTATTGAGGTTATCGAGGGGAAAACTCGATTTTTCGTGCCCGAACAGGATCCTTGCCTTCAGTTTCCACCCGGAGGTGGCCCGGTCTTTTACAATCCGCGCATGGAGCTGAACCGGGATTCCACCGTCCTCCTCCTCTCCACCCTGCGGCCGGGGAGTTACCTCGATGCCATGGGGGCGTCCGGTGCCCGTGGGCTCAGGGTAGCATACGAGGTAGGGATACCGGTGACGATCAACGACCGGAACCCGGGGGCTGTTGGCCTGATCAGGGAGAATGTCAGGGCGCTGGGCCTCACCGCCGAGGTCACAGGGGAGGATGCAAACGCGCTGATGAGCAGCAGGAGGTTTGGTGCCGTCGATCTCGATCCCTTCGGGACGCCGGCACCATTCATCGATTCCGCGGCCCGGAGCGCCAGGGACTACCTCTTCGTCACCGCGACCGATACGGCGCCTCTCTGCGGAGCGCACCTGAAGGCAGGTATGCGCCGCTACTTCTCCCGCCCCAGGAACACCGAGTATCACGCCGAGATCGGGCTACGGACACTGCTCGGGTTTGTTGTGCGCGAGGTGATCAAGTACGACCGGGGCATCGAGCCGATATTCTGCTACGCGCACGAACACTTCCACCGCCTGCACCTGGCGATCAGGGGCGGTGCGGCGGCAGCCGACCGGACGCTTGCGCGGATTGGCTACATAATGCAGTGCTCGCACTGCCTCTACCGCTCGGAGCAGACCGGGATGCTCCCTGAACCTGAGGTATGCGCGCTCTGCGGCGCGGATCTCGTCCCGGTCGGCCCCCTCTGGATGGGGCGTATCAACAACGATGCGACGCTTGGCAGGATGCAGGAGGCGCTGCCTGACGTGGCAGCGGGCACCGCCCCGAGGATATTGCGGCTGCTCGATACCTGCCGCCGGGAGCTTGAGATATCGAGCCACTACGACTATCACGTCATCGCAAAAGAGATGCGGGTCTCCCCTGCCGGCATCGGGATCGTCATCAAGGAATTAGAGGATCTCGGTTACCGGGCGAGCCGTGCGCATTACTCGGGGACGGCCATAAAGACCGATGCGCCCCTCCCGGTCCTCAGGGAAGTGATCAGCGGCGGGTGACGATGGAGAGTATGTCACCGTCCGCCAGCTGGTGTGTAATCCCGACACGCTGCGCGTCGTGTTTTGCCGAGTCGCCCCAGACCCTGGCATACCGGAACCTGTCTGCGAAGTCCCGGTGAAGCCGGTTACATACATCCTCGACCGTGGCGGGATGTTGTATGATCAGCGGTTCGTCCATGTCTGCAGGGCTGCCGAGGGGTTTGAGGTAGACCCGCATGAACCCCAGATGGTCAAATATGGTGTCTTTGAGGTCTTTGATATGGTAGCCGCTCTGTGCCGATACCATGACAGGAGGCTCGCCAAACCGCCCGGCCAGCTCCCTCTCTATATCTCTCCGCATCTTCTCGTCCACCAGGTCAACCTTGTTTACCGCTATGAACGCGGGAACGTAGATCCGGTTGCCGATCACCGCATCGATGAAGTCATCCTGGGTGACATCGCCGCGGATCAGGACATCCGCATTTACGATCCTGCTCTCCGCAAGGATCGAGCGGATCTCCTCGAGATCGAGATCGATGCTGCCGACGGTGTTGAGCCTGATGCCACCGCTTGAGGTTCTTTTTATGGTGATATCAGGTTTCTGCCGGTTGATCCTGATCCCGGCATCGTGGAGCTCGCGGAGGAGGACATCCGTATGCTGTTCGTTGAAGACGTCGACCAGAACGAGGATCAGGTCGGCGCTCCGCACGACGGCGATGACCTCCTTCCCGCGTCCCTTGCCCATGGCGGCGCCGGCGATCAGGCCGGGGATATCCAGAACCTGGATCTTTGCACCCCGGTGTTCCATCGCGCCCGGGATCACGGATGTGGTCGTGAAGGCGTAGGCCGCCGTCTCGCTGATCTCAGAATCGGTGAGCGCATTTAAGAGCGTACTCTTCCCAACGGACGGGAAACCCACCAGGACGACGGTGGCGTCCCCCGACTTCTTCACAGAGTAGCCATCGCCACCGCCGGATGAGGCGATGGCCCGGGCTACCGCGTCGTCGCGTATCTTCGCGAGTTTCGCCTTGAGGCGGCCGATGTGTTTGGAGGTCGCCTTGTTGTATGGGGTGTTCTTGATCTCGTCCTCAAGTTCCCGAACCTGTTCTTCGAGACTGGCCATTGCTGCCGGTACAGGTATGCCCGGAATATACTTATTGATGTCTGTGGGGGGTATCAGGGAACCGGGGTGAGAGCAGGGCCAGGATTTTGCCTGGATTCTAGGGGTGGCAGCAGAACCGGCGACCGGAGGTCCAGGGATAGGTATAAGTACTGATATTACAGATAACATAGAGCACAATGATGCATGTGCTGCTATAGTGTAGACCGGCCAATCATGTGGGACTCTCACTCCCACGACTGGGGTTCGAATCCCCATAGCAGCATCCTGTTCTTCGGGATTGACCCTTCAAAAGATGCCTTTTGACTATCTCGCGCAGGGAAGCGTTCTATTTATCCCGGTGAGGTCAGCGCCACCCGGAAAGCAGTGGCCAGGGGTCTACTCACCCGCGGCGGTGCCGGTCTCGATCATCGAGCTCATGACGGAGATCCAGACCCCGCAGGGGATTCCAGTCTGCAAGACCATTCAACCGGCCGATCATCGTCCGGATGGGCTCAAACCCCCGGCATCACGGGCTACAGTGGTGGCCGGCAGAGAAGAACCTCCGGTTGTATCTGGCCGGTGCCTCGCCTGCCGCAGGACAATCCGGGGATGCCTGTGCCTACTTCTGCGTCGCCTCTTCCAGGAACGCCTCCCGGCGCTCCTCGATCCATGCCTGGATCCAGACACGCAGGTCATCGATAGTGGCGGATCCCTGCGCGTCGCGCATCGCACGCAGGTGACCCTCAAGCTCATCGGCCAGAGCAAAGATCAACGCTTCGGACGCTTCCTGCGACGGTGGTCTCTCTGCCTTCAGGCAGGCGCTACCCAGATCGAGGAAGTGCTTCAGCTCACCCGTTGCCTCGAGGATCGCGGTGAGATCAAGCCTGATAGTACGCCCCATAAAAGTGGATTGATCCTCAGATAGATAACCCCATCCATTTGTTCCCGGGGATAGGGCAGACGCACCAGGCCGGATCCATACCCTCCGGTACACAGTTCCCGGGTGGGCCACCCGCCGGTACTCCCGGAGATCCGCGGCCGAGAGTTCTTGAGGGCTTCCCCCGACTTCGTACTCCCGGGTGTCAGGCAGGAATGGCCCGGGCATTCCCGGAGATCCCATTATGCATCCGCCTGACCTCCAGGCGTTCTTCGCCCTGGCTCTACCGCTCCTCTGGCATCAACTCCCCGGCAGCCCGCGGATACTAAGCCCTCCTTCAAACCCCGCCGCCGCCGGACATCTTTTCAGGGTCAAATACAGAATTATTATCTAAAATGAGGGGCAATACCTTCCTGTATTCTAACAGGCGGGTTATCAAAAGCCGGGCAGATCCCTCCACAGAGTGCCTGTACGATACAACAGCAAGGAACCAATCATGGATGCAACCTTTCTCGAACAGATCCTGATCATATTCGTACTCTCTATTGGGGCACTCGCCCTCTGCCGTCGCCTGAAGATGCCGGCGATCGTGGCGTTCTTTCTCACCGGCATCATCGCCGGCCCCCACGGCCTCGCCTTCATCACGAACCGGGCCGATGTGGAGGTTCTCGCGGAACTGGGTATCATATTCCTCCTCTTCACCATCGGCATGGAACTCTCGCTGAAGAGCTTCCTTGAGATGAAGAGGGGGATGTTCACCGGTGGAATTCTCCAGATCGGCCTGACGATCGGTGTTGTCGCAGTCATAGCGTCAGCCCTGGGCCTCGCCACGCCGGAAGCGATCTTCTTCGGTATGCTCCTTGCCCACACAAGCACCACCGTGATGCTGACCGTCTTCCAGCACCGGGGGGAGGTGGATACGCCGCCGGTGCGCCTCGCACTCGGTATATCGGTCCTCCAGGATCTGAGCACTGTTCCGATGATCCTCGTCGTCCCCATGCTCGGCGGTGTGGGGTCGGCCGGGTTCATCCCGTCTCTCGTCAACTTCGGGATCGGCCTCGTCCTCATCTTGGTCGTCACGGTTAGCGCTCTCTGGATCGTCCCCCGCTTCCTCTACAGGGTCGCAAGCCTCCGGAGCAGGGAACTCTTCCTGATCACCGTCGTCACCCTCTGCCTCGGGACCGCATGGCTCACCTCCCGTGCCGGCCTCTCCCTTGCCCTCGGGGCCTTCCTCGCCGGGCTGATCATATCGGAGTCCGAGTACAGCAGCGCGGCTCTCTCCACCGTCATTCCTTTCCGCGACATATTCACCAGCTTCTTCTTCGTCTCAGTGGGGATGCTCCTCAATACCGGCTTCTTCGTGGCCCACGCGCTCCCTATCATCGGGATCATACTCGGCGCAATCATACTCAAGGCTATAATCGGGGCCGTCGCCGTCCTCCCCGCAGGGGTCTCCCTCCGAAACCTCGTCCTCACCGGGCTTGCCATCGGCCAGATCGGTGAGTTTGCCTTCATCCTCTCAAGGTCGGGGATCGAACACGGTCTGCTCGGCCCCGACCTTGAGCAGGTATTCCTTGCTGTATCCGTCGGGACGATGGCGGTCGCTCCGTTCGTCATAGCGTCGGCTCCGGGCGTTACCGCAGCCGTCCGGCGCCTTCCCCTGCCGGACTGGCTCAGGGCACGGGATGCGCCCCTGAAGGAAGCCCCTGCTGATGGGATGAGGAAGGATCATATCGTCATCGTCGGGTTCGGGCCGATGGGGCGGCATATCGCCGACGCGGCACGTGGCGCGGACCTACCCTACATAGCGATCGAACTCAACCCGAAGACGGTGCGGGAGGAGCGGAAGAAAGGTGAACCGATCTTCTTTGGCGACGCAATACATGAGAGCGTCCTCGGCCATGCCGGCGTCGAGGACGCACGTGTGGTTGTCATCACAATCCCGAACGCCGCTACGGCGCGTCAGGTGACGGCGATTGCAAGAAAGATGAACCCGGAGTGCGCGATCATCACCCGGACCAGGTACATGGCGGATTCCCTCGCCCTCTACGTAAACGGGGCCGATGATGTGATCTGTGAGGAGTTCGAGACCGCTGCCGAGATGCTCACGAGGGTTCTGATCAAGTACCCGGTGCCGAAGAGCAAGATCGACAGCCTCGTTGCTTCAATGCGGACCGAACGCTACGAGATGCTCAGAAAAGCGTCGGAGCAGGTGCCGTCGCTCAGGGATGTCGGGCTGCACCTGGAGAACGCCGAGATATCGATCATCAAGGTGGAAGAGGGCGCCCCGATCGCCGGGAAGACCCTGGCCGGGATCGACCTGCGGCGTAAGTACAATGTGACGGTGCTTGCGATCAGGAGGGGGGCGGAGACGCTCTCTGCGCCGGATGGCGGGACGACGATCGAGGCCGGGGATCTCTGCATACTCATCAATGCCGGGGGGGATGGTGATGCGGAGATCTCCTCACTCTTCCGCCGCGGAACTGGCGGGTGAGGCACGGCCCACTCACCCCCGGCCGGGGTGATCGCATAACCCCGGTACACTTATACAGGTGCGGATAGCCTTTTTGCCGGAGACCGGGACGGGGTCAGGCGCTTACATCCTGGAGCGCCTCCCCGCTCTGCGGTAGGATGAGCCAGGCCAGGCCGTAGGCGACGATGCCGGGGACAAAACCCGTGGCCACGGTGATGAAGGCCCAGATCACCCTGATGATGGGTATCCTATCACCAAGATCATACTTATTAGGCTGCAAAACAACGTCTATTTCAGAGGTGGAAAAACCACATGAACCAGACCCGTAAACGGACGCGCGACATATCAAAGTTTATCAGAGGAAGACCTGTAAACACGGCTCGATCATATAGTCATACCCTTGTGAGTTACCTGTCCTGGATATACGGCGAGAATGAGGTTAAGAAACGGGATGACGGAGATCGCATGCGGGTAGAACTCCAGCACTATGATGAACTGGCAATCGATTATCTCAACAGTGACCGCGATATATACGATTACGGCGATGATCTTCGCGACTATCTCCGTGACTGCTCAGACCGCGCGCCAACAACACTGGCAACCCGTAAGTCAATTATCACATCCTGGTTGGGAGAGAACCATACCTATTTACCGGGTGAACTCACTCGGCGGATCAAGGTGGGGGGAAGGAGACCTATCACAAGAGACCGGATCGCGACCCCGAAGGAGCTTCGACGTATCCTAAGCCACTCTGATTTGATGATGAAAACTTACCTGCTAGTGCTCACGTCAAGCGGGATCAGACCCGGTGAAGGTCTCGGGATACAGTGGAGCGATGTCGATCTTGAACGAGGTATGATTCATATCCCGCGCGAACTATCAAAAAACGGGATGCCTCGCAACGTTTTTATCTCTCTTGAGGCAATGGAGAGTCTCGAAGAGTGGATACAGTATTTTGATGCGTATGTTGAGAAGGCGGACAGCTACACCCCTTCAGACTACGAACGAGATACGAGCAAGGTATTTCCGCTCGGGTATTATGGAATGAGAGATAAATATACGAGGGTTCTCGAAAGGGCGAATTTAGCCGAGCAGGATCCTAACACCAACATCAGGGTTCTCAGATTGCACACCATGCGAAAATATTTCAGAACGAGATTACCTGCAGGCGGGTGTAATCTCGACGTCGTAGAAGCCCTGTTGGGCCACGAAGGATATCTGGGCGGTGCTTACGTGCGACTGACGGACGAGGAGATCGAGGCCGAATATCGAAAGGCTGAACACAGCCTGTGGATTTTCAAGACGAAACCGATCAACGAGGACGAACTGAGAGATCTGGAGCGCGAGAATCTGCTACTCAGAAACGAGGTTGCGGACATCCGGCGTGAGATCGCGACGATGAACGCGATGCAGCAGGACGTGGCGGCCAACCCTGAGGCCTTACAGAAACTTGCAGAGCTGATCCGGCAGACGATGGCGGCGGAGGAGAGCGAAAACGATTAACCCTTTTTTCTCTGCCGATAAAAAGCCTGACGTTTTGCGGGCGTGTCGCACAAATCACAGAACCGGGCATCGCGGCGTTTGGTTCCCCGAGGAATCTCTTCGCCGCAAATGGCGCAAAGATGCGGACCGGTATACTTCTGGTTGCGTCGATCGATACAGTCGGGACAATTGACCGAATTTTGATATCGCGCCACCGGCATACCTTCGAAGACCGCCGGCCGCTGATCGGGATGTTTGGGTCTTCCGGACCGGGTCGGGAACCTCGCTATGAGAAAATCCTTCCCGCACGTTCGACACACTCGTTTACGATATTCAACATTCCCGTCGAAGATCGCACAAACCTCCTCGCCCCTTCGGATAACTCGGATCCTGACGCTATGAATGGGTTCGATCTTAGTTTCGGCAGTTACTACCTTTGAGCGGACGGGTTTTCCCCGCACAACCATTGAGTAGGAGAGCGGCGCGGCGGCTTTCTTTCGAGGACCAGAGCGCACCATGAACGGACGACCACTCGACATGATAAGTATTATGTTGTCACAGTTAAAAAATGTTACCTTTTTTAGAATGCCATTGACGAGGATATATGATTCTGCGGGTTAAATACTATATAGAAGGGGGAAACGGAGTGAGGAAAAGTGATTGAATACACTTCGAATCAGCCGGGGGAGAAGACCACCGTCATGCTCCCTCCGTACCTGCGTGACTTCGCACGTGAGGCAGGGATCAACATCTCCGGGACGATCCGGAACGTACTGCAATATGAATATGAGCGGTGCCGGGGCGAGGCGACCAACCAGAGCCCCGGGGACCGCTGATTCAAACCACACGACAAAACGGTGAAATCTGTGAGATCAACCATCTCAGAGTGCGGCGTAGCTAGTTCTATCGCATCGCACAAAACCATTCCGGCGAGCCCGGGGAATCCCCGGCGTGTCACCCGGCAGATGGTCGAACTATTCGAGCAAAATACGCCATCACTGAGGGGTATCGGCCGTATAATGGCAGATATGGGCGTTTGGGCTATCGAAGAAGAAGTGAACGAAAACGCAGGTGTGGCAGCGGCGCGCACACCCACGAAAAAACATAGCGCTCGGGGCGAGGCAAATGTTACCAGTATCTTTGTTTTGCAGAAGTAAATACTTTTCCCCTGCGCGGACTGGATCGGGGTTGCCTCGTGGAGGTGCGGCGTGACACCGGGATCGGACCTGGTCCGGGTGATGAAGATCGCAATCGATCAGATCGACCCGAACCCCGAACAACCCCGGCGACACTTCGATGACCTGGAGACCCTGGCAGAGAGCATCAAGGCAAACGGTCTTATCGAGTCGATCACGGTCCGGCCGGCAGGTGACCGATACCAGATCGTGGTGGGGGAACGGCGCTGGAGAGCGGCCGGGATCGCGGGACTGACAGAGATCGACGCACAGGTTAAGGATCTTACCGACGACGACGCGCGGGTTATCGCCCTGGTGGAGAACGTGCAGCGGGCGGACCTCACCCCGACCGAAGAGGCGGCAGCGTTCCAGGATCTGATCGGGCGCGGGTGGACGCAAAAGGAGATCGCCCGGACCGTGGGGAAGACACAAAGTTATGTCTCTCATAAGATCCGGTTGCTCAAACTGCCGGACCATATCCGGTATTACCTGGATGCGGGGCTGCTCACGGAAAACCATATCCGGCAGGTTCTCAGACTCCAGAAGATATACCCGCCCGGTCTTGTTACGCGGCGCAAAATTGAATTGAGTCCCGAAACTCTCGCAGATCCGGCGCGGATGCAGGTTGTTTTCCACCTGTTACGCCCTCTCGCATACATGCCGGGGATCCGGATCGGTGACCCGGAGATCGAAGGCCTCCGGCACCTCACCGAATATGTTTCAAAACATACTGATGACGTGCTGGAATGGGAGATCGGCGCGGCGTGGTGGTGTGCGTTTGCGTCAGCGGTCGGGTTGAATGTCGCGGACCTGGCACAGGCGATCACAAACTGGCAGGCGGTGTATGAGAGCGCGATCGCGGGTGCCACCTACATATCAGGAGCTAAAGATCTTCGGGCGGCGCACCTGGAAGACCTCCGACACTCCGGATCGATCGGGACGGCGTTATCTCTTGGGAGAGAGGATCCGACCGTCACCCCCGAAACGTGGGAATGGTTTTACGCGATAATCAGGCGGATCTTGAACGACGGATCAACGGTCCTACCCTCGAGGGTGCAGGCAGGGAGGATGCCGGCACCCCTGGAGGTGCAGGTATGAGCTTCAAGAGACCGGTTGCCCCCGGGGACAACCCCCACTTTTTAGGCATACATGGCTTGCAATATACGTGGGATGACCCGGTTATCCTATCGGGCTACGAAACGGTCGGTTTTTATAACGGCGACGGGGACCACTTCCGAGCGGCAGCAGTGCCGTGGGACGCGATCAAACTAGCTCCCGATCCCTCCCGGTTCTTCGGCGTGTACGCGGATCCTACACTGGAAATCGTGTTCGCATACGATCTAAATTGGGATGCGGTCCGGGAGAGATCCCCCGGTCTGCACGACTGTGAGATCGATCAGGGCAGGGTTGACACGTACATGGCACTCATGGCCTATCTGAAGTATTGCCGGGAGGTGGAGGAGACAGGGAAGTGCCCCCCGGACCCACACCTATACGATCCTGATTGGTATGAAATATACTGGTACGGCGAACCGAAACCCCGGGGCAATATCCAATTTCTCCGGGACTACAGGATACACCCTGATCCCGTATATGAGTTTCAGATAGATGATCCCCGGGTGGAGATCTTTAACGATCTATCTCTTCGGCGATTTGTGATCGCGGCGGTCGTACCGGGAGAAACGATCCTTGACTATCCGCCACCAAGACAGATCGAGGGATACCCCGAAGCCGGGATCGTTCTAGTGCCCACCTCAGAAGGGTGCAACCTACCCGATGCCGAAACGATACTACACGAATACCTAGCGGGGCTGCCGGGAGAGAGCCCCCCCGACCTCGAGGCGGTCCGATGACCTCCGAGGCGCCCGGGGCGGCCGGAGAGGCGAAGCGGGAGCGGATGACCTACTACATGGGGAAAATGCGGCCTCAAAGTGAAGTGGATCGACTCCAGGCAGAGGAGGCCGGCACCCCTCCCCCCCGTGGACCGACACCGGAGACGAGCCCGGAGCCCTCCGATGGGAACAATCAGTGGAGAGCGAACGACACACCCGTTACCAGGGCACCCCGGCTAAGATCGGCGATCGAGCCGATCCCGATCGGGATCGACGATATCGCCCTCGACATCGCGAACGTCCGCGGCCGGTGGTACGTGGGGATATACCGGGCCGATGTGGTATTCGGGGAAGTGCAATTTTCGACTAATCCCTTGTTTGCAAAGGGTGCGGCAGGAACGGTTGCAGAGGAGACCAAGCGCGCGATCCCTCATGTTGATAGGTCGATGGTCCGGCAGGCAACTGATCGGACCCTCACGGCACTAAGGGAGGCCGGGGACGGTGCGATCGTGGCCGATGCAGTGGCACGGGTGATCAATTCAACCGTAAAGGTTGAACGAGAGATGAGCGATCCCCCGGCGTATGTGATCCACCTGGACACCGGGGATTACCTGGAGTTCTCGAACAAGGAACTTGCAGCCTTACAACCGATCGCCCTAAATGCACAATGGTTAGCGGTCCGGTTTGAATCACTCAGAGCGACAGGCCGGGACTTTGAGACGATCGCGGAACACTGGTTAAGCGTGGCCGTGAGCGTGGATCCCCCGGGATCAAAATCTCCATGGGAGCAGATCGCGGTCGATCTACAGTTTGCGATCGCGGCCCGGGAGCCCGGCACAACATCGGCGGCACTCCTGGATACCCGTCTCTACCAAGAACCCGGCGGGCCCCTATGGATCTCGAACCAGATCATAAAAGAGGTGATGCGGAAAAACGGGAAGGACGAGGCGGATAACGGATTATCTCGTTTTCTTCAACGACGCGGCGATCTGATCCAAACCTCGAAGACGTTTAAGGTGGGTGGGGTGCCTATCCGTGCGTGGGGACTCAGACCGGACTTCATGCCGGAGGCTGATACACACAACCGACCGGTGACAATCGATCGGGGAGGTGATCCTGATGCGTTGTAGCCCCTCGAAGGGTAACGCGGTAACGGGATCCCCCTATAGTAACGCGCGAGATAGGCACGATCGAAATTTTCTGATCTTACTCAAGATCCCGTTACTCCCGTTACCCCGTTACCCACCAAGAGACAGAGGTAATTCCTACCTCCGATTTGGAAAGAAACGACGGTTTACGGTAACGGGATCGTTCTTCTATCCCGATACCTCCCGTTATTTCCTCGTTCCATACCTCTTAGACGGTTTAAGGTTCTGTTCGTCGCAGAATCGAGGATCTAACCTCTCTCGCGCGCGGTATATAGAGGCGGTGACCTGAATGACTGCCGAAGTTATCAGGTGGAGAGGTGGACCGGGGGCCGGCAAGACCTGGCACCTCCTCGAAGACGTACGGCAACAAGCGGAAGCCGGCCGGACCATCGAAGATATGAACCTGATGAGTTTCAGCCGGGCACAGGCGGCCGACCTGGAGACACGACTTCATGAAACGGTCTTCCAGGACGACGACCCGAAGACCATTCGCGATCGGTGTTCGACCATCGACGCGGCGATCCTCCGAGCCTGCAAGCCGGCCGGTCTGATCTATGATACAAGGGAGCAGGTGATCCAGCCCGGCCCGAAGAAGGCAGAGATATACACCACTTTCATGAAGAGCCGGGGATTGCACTATAACCCGACGATCGGCACCGGGTCCGATGACGATCTGATATCGCGACGGGATCTCCCGGTCGGAAACCAGTTAATCATGATCGGATCCTACCTCACGGCAACCATGCAACCCCCGGAGGCCTGGAAGAAGGCAGCCGGTGCGTTAGGTCTGGAGACTCCCGGGCACGCATGGCCGATTCCGGATCTCCTCCGTGAGTGGGCCGAATACAAAGAATTACGGGGAGTTTTTGAGCATTCGGACTATGTGCGACTCGCATTAACCGAACATGTAGAACCTCGTGCCTCGATTCTCTACATCGATGAGTTCCAGGACGTGAGCCCCCTACAAAACGCCCTACTTCAACAGTGGATCGAGCATCCCGATACCGAACGAGTTTACATAGCCGGTGACGAGGATCAAAGCGTTTACGGGTTCCGAGGTTGCGATCCGTCTCTCCTCCTCTCCGTGCCTGGAGCGGTGGATATCGGATCACGTGACGGCAATCGGCCGGTATCTCACCGGTGCCCGGTCCGAGTTATGGATCTTGCAGAGCGAATCTTAGGACACCCGGCGAACGTGGTTCCGGCACCCCGTGAGGGACAGGTAGCCCGGTTCCGCCCGCGAAACATCCTCACCCTCGTTGATCAGATCGAGGAGGCGATCCGGGCGTTTCCAGACCGGCCGATCTTCATCCTCTCCAGGTTCAAAGACCCGGCCCGGGAACTTTCTGGGAAACTGTCAGCGGCCGGGATTCCGTGCAGCGGGATCCGTGACAGGTGGATAGGGAGATGGCGGCCGTTTGAGATCGGCAGGGATAAGGATAGCCTCGAACGGGAGACGGTGGACTTGTGGATCCTGACAGCCGGGATCCGCCGGTGTGTTTTCGGTGGCGACATCGACCCGTTACCTCTCGAAGAAGCGGAAGCCTTGATAACGGCGACCGTGCCCCTCCCCCGACGAGAGCACGCACTCGTGGACCTACGATCGATGGCGAAGCAGCGGCCGATCCGTGTGGGTGATGTATCTCAGTGGACCGACACCGATCGGATCTTCAACGCCTTGAACCTCCGGCCGTGGATCATCCAACAGATCCGGAATTGTATTGACCGGGAATCTCAGCGAGAGTTCATAATCCTCCCCGACCGGGTGAAGATTGATACCATCCACAGCGCAAAAGGCCTTGAGGCGGCCGTGGTGCTCCTACACACGGCGTATCTCGACGGACTCATAGATATGCTCGTGGTGCCGGAACGACTAGCCGAAGAGCGGCGAGTCTACTTTGTCGGCGCAACCCGTGCAGAGCGCACCCTGATCCTCTTAGACTATGGCGGTCCTGTGTGTCCCTTCCTTGCGGGGGGGGACATATGAGCCCCTACAACGCCCTTCTTGAGGACGCTTGCCGGTTCTACGAGCAGCACCTCACCGACGAGCACCGGCAGCACCTCTTAACCCGGTACGGCCTCGAGCCGTGGTTTATCGAGGCGATGCGGATCGGGTATGCCCCGGCAGGTGGAGCGGACCTGCTCACTCACCTCATGGACCGGGGATATACCCCCGATCAGATCATCGGGTCCGGTCTCGTGGTCCGGTGGACGTCAAAGGACGGTGACCGGTCCGGTTCGTCCGACCTGCTCCGAGGTAGGATCGTGTTCCCGTACCTGGACGAGGCGCGACGACCGGCGTATTTCATCGGCAGACAGACAGACGAGAGCCCCGGCAGGCATCCAGCGAAATACATTAAGCAGCGAGTGGTGGACCCCGGCGGTAACGGTCCGAGAGAACCGATCTTCGGTGCCTGGAGCGTCCGACCCGGCGACCCCCTGATCATCACTGAAGGGATCACGGATGCCCTGATCGTGTTGCAGGCCGGGCACCCTTGCATCAGTCCGGTGACAACGGCGTTTAAGCGCGAGAAGGCCCCCGAAGTGGCCGAATGCGTGCGACAGTCCGGCGGTCCGATCTACATCCTCAATGACAACGAGGAGAGCGGAGCAGGTGATGACGGCGCGGCCCGGATCGGGTATGCCCTCACCACTCAGCAGACAGACGGCGCCCGGGTCTATATCGGCCGGCCCCCTCGCCCCCCGGGTGTGGAGAAGGTGGACCTGAACGACCACCTACGTAACGGTGGCGACCTGGAGACCGTGATCGCGGCGGCGATACCGGCAGAGGATCACCCCGCGATCCAGGCCGAACACAAACGAGTTATCGAACGTGCGGCGGCACAACTCCGGAGGATACAGGACCGGCAGAGGTACGGCGACCGGCCACAGTCCCGGCGCAAACCTGCCGGATGGATCGACCTGGACGAACTCAGATCGAGGATGCCGACCTTATCAGCCTATACCGGGATCGCCCCGGGTGAACGGGGGCCGCATCCGGTTTATGGTTCAACTCATGGCGACAATTTCGCAGTCTCCGAGAACGGGGAAACGTGGACTTCGTTTCATGGTGGCGATGAGCCGGGGAAGTCTGGAAATATCCTCAAACTGGTCGCCTTGCAGCAGGGGATCCTCACTGACGAGCGCGATCCACTCCGTGGCGACGAGTTTATCCAGACGATCGAATACTGTCAGGATCGGTGGGGACTGTGACCACCTGCAGAGACAACGCAAGTTCGTATCTCGGTTCACTCTGCAATCGAAGTCACGCGGATCGGATGTTACTCCTGTGGGAGTGTTTCGTCGCACAGTGCCCCGATATGGTTTTAGTCAGTAAATCGTTGGATATCCTCGGGGATCTTCACGAATTTTACCGGCAACCATTGACAGCGAAAAAATACCGGGATGAGGCGGCCCGGTTAAGACTTCGTCTCGCTGGAGGTGAGAAATGACTTGGACTCACGAAAGAGAACAGCTCAAACAGGCGCAAACGTATAACTGTGGCCGGTGCGGCCACCGATGGACAGACAAACAGACAGATGACCCGGTCGGGTGCCCAGAATGTGGCAATTACAGCCTGATCGGAAGAGTGAGGTGATAAAATGACAAGAAAAACAAAAACGGCAGCAGAAAAATTTGGGGACAGTCTCCGGCGTGCCCGGCGACAGAGTAGTTTTTCCTGGACCGAAGACACACCCCCGGCATACCGTGAGGACGAGAGATCGCGGGAGATCAGCCGGTATCTGATGGATGAGCTCCGGGCAAAACGTCGCAGGCATTATTGAGGTGTGTGGCAGACGAATTCCCTTTTTAGGGCGACAAATAAGGTTGACAGTACTGGCAAATAAATGACGTCGAAATCAGAAACAGGTGAGGTAACTATCTACGATCGTCAAAAGGCAGTAGAATTACTCACTTTAGTTCTAAAAAAATTAGAGGAGCGAATAACGCCGAAACGTTTCAAAATGCGCGAATCTGATAGCGTGTTTTTACAATACGTCAGGAGTCTAAATCAGACAGTTCTCGCATTAAACCAGTTGGTGAAAGACGAGGAGTTAGCGCACCTCGATGAACGACTTGCGGAACTTGAAAAGAGACTAGAATCATGAATTTCAGTGGAATTAAAAACAGGATTAGGAAGATCGAGGCGCGGTTACCTGATGGCGATACGATTCTCCTCGAAGATGGCAGCGAGGTAATCTTACCTCCTGGAGGTGTGTGGCGGTTGTTCCTCGACACTATCCAGGAGACGCGCACGGGGAACACGACTCCATTCTTGAAAGAATACGAGGAGATCTTCTCTCATGGACCGAGGCAGCGTGGCCGGTCTCTGATGGGTATGACTCGTGCGATCAGAGAGAGCGTTCCTCACGACCAACCTCCCGAAGAAGAGGAGGAAGACGATTCTGGAGTGCTGGAGAGTGGAGGGGCTACTGTAACGACGATCTACCATGGGCCCTACAGGAGGAGGATTGGTAAATGACAGCATTACGTGCGCTGAATATCGCGCTAGGGCTTGACGATCGAATCACGGGGAAACTCCGTGGTATCGATTCACAAATCAGCGGCATTGAGAGCGGAGCCCTTGCAACTCAGAAGGAGTTTAGCGCGCTGGAGAAAGCCACTCAGGAGTACGGTTACACTGCGAGACAGGAGATTGATGGGGTCGGGCGTGACATATCCGAACTTGACCGTCAGATTGATGAAAATGCGGACATAACCGAAAAAGCGGCAGATCGGTCAGAAAAATCGTGGACAAAAGTAGGGGCGGCAATTGGGGCGGCTGCTCTTGCTACCGAGGCGTTTGTGCGAAGTCAGCAAGATCACCTTGTCACAGCGGAAGGTGTGAGTTATCTTACGGGCATGACGCAACGAGAAGTAACTCATCTCGCTGGAAGTCTGATAGATCTCTCGACCACGCAAGAGGATGCGTTCGGTCTCATGCACGCAGGAGCCAGGCAGGGGTTGCGGGATGCAGAGGATTTGTCAGCATATACACGGTTCTGGAGCGACATAGGGACAGCAGCGAGAGAGGATTCTGTGGCCCTGGCAGAAGCAGGCGTTTCTCTTCGGTCGGTCAGGATCGAGGCACAGGATCTCACAGACCATTACGATACGTTCGGGTTCGTGATGAGCAAAACTACGGGGTCGGTTTCGGAATTCCTAAGTTTGACGGGATACATGGCCCGCGATATGGATTCTTACGGGATGGAGATCTCTGATGTAGCAGTCCTCCTCGCATCATTAGAAGAAAAGGGGATGGGTGCAGCCGATTCGAAGAGGGCGTTAAGGTCGGCGATGAGTTCGGCGAAAGGCGATACACGCGCCCTGTATCGTGAACTTGGCGTGACTGAGAGCCAGATATCACGTTTAAGTGCAGAGGTTCACGGTAGTTCTGACTATATCACTAAAATGGGCGATGCGTTCGATGACAGTCGTTCACCATTACAGAAACTGCAAACAGAGTTTTCGAAGATCGCAACGGTCCTTGGCAGTGATTTGAGTCCTCTGTTAGGCGATGTCAGCTTGGTCTTATCAGCCACATCCAGCGCGCTTCTCGCAGGAGCATCGGCAAGTTTCCTCTACTCCTCAATATCCACCACAGCCTTGTTACCCTCACTCGCAGCAGCCACAGCGTCAGCATGGGCGTTCACGGCAGCGTTGTTAGCGAACCCGATTACCTGGTTGGTCGTCGGCGTGATTGGTCTTGGCGTGGCCCTGTATGCGTTATACACGAGGTGGGACGACATATCCGGGTGGTTCATGGATAAGTGGGAGGCTGTATCAGGCGTGGTTAGCGGTGCTATGGATGGGATCCGGGGTGCATGGGATAGTAC
>MTBK01031103.1_pt1 | contig 43135 bp, 40 predicted proteins | sample 1535981 | NCBI WGS metagenome assembly MTBK01 (sample SAMN06109225, study PRJNA356200) | anaerobic digester metagenome | isolation source: biogas reactors fed with pig manure or primary and secondary sludge | place: Spain | collected 2016-06-30
AAAAAAAATCTCCCTTTGGGTATTTTTATCCAAAGAGAGATTGTTGAAAGCTGTTTTTAATCCCAAAAAGTAGAAATTATTCTATTTTCTGAAAGTGCCTATTTATAAAAGAATAGTAGGTGGTAATCTCTTATTATTATTGCTGATTCTTGTCCAGACGGTTCAGAGCATCAATAGCTTTTTGATAATTAATGCTTATTTTCAGAACTTCTTCATAATCTTTTCTTGCTTTACCAAAGTTCATCATTTGCTCATAAGCGAGTCCTCTGTTGTACAGTGCGTCAGCATATTCAGGATAACAATTCAGAGCCTCTGAAAAATATCTGATCGCTTCATCATAATATTCATTCTCAACAAGGTTGATATAACCAATGTTAAACAATGCCCTGTGATCGCACGAATTAATCTCAAGAATACGCTTATATGTTTCAATTGCTTTATTATAGCTTTCAATTTCATGAAAAGCCATGCCTATAACATAAAGCATTTCAGTATTTTCAGGAGACAGCCGGAGCGCATGATCAAGATAATCGGTTGCAAATCTGTCTTTGCGTTCTGATAATAATATACCGAGGTAATAGTAGTAATCAAATTTCTCTGGGTCTCTGCTTACTGCTATCTGCCAATCGTTGATAGCTTTGATTGTATCATGATTCTCAAGCCATGCCATACCCCGCCAAAAATGTGCCTCACTATTGTTTTTATTTAACTCCAGAGCTTTTCTTAAATTCTCAAATGCCTGCGGATAGTCCTCAGTATATATTTGCAATCTAGCGATATTTACATATATCTCATCGTTTTCTTCATCAATGTCCAAAGCCTTATAAAGAGTAAATCGGGCGTGTTCTATATTGCCCATCATAAGATAAATATCGGAAAATGTTATATAATACTTTGTATTTTTAGGTTCTAATTCCAGACTTTTATTAATATTGTGAAGTGCGTCATTGAAATTCTCCCTGGCAAGGTAATACAATGCAAGTTCATGAAAAATATCAGCATTTTCAGGTTGTTGAGCAGCCAATTGAAGTAAGGCTTCAAAAGAATCTTTTATTTCATTTTCGGGTTGATCATTTTTATTTTTTAGGCTATTACAACCCCAAAATAAAAAGAAGAGCAAAAAGATTGAAACAGGCAATAATCGTAGTCTGAGCATTTCAGATATCAAAATGAATGGATTGCATTATAATATAAAAATTGTCTAATGGCTTTGTAATGAAAAATCAACGATGGATTTAAAATTTATTAAAATTCAGACTACACTTTTTGTTCTTTTAGTGCATCTCTTACCAGTTTTTCCAGTTCTTCAGTAAGTTCAGGATTATCGCTCAACAAGTTTTTCACGGCATCTCGTCCCTGTCCAAGCTTAGTTTCGCCATAGCTATACCATGAACCACTTTTTTTAATAATCCCCAGGTCAACACCCAGATCAAGAATTTCACCCAGCTTTGAAATGCCCTCACCATAAATAATATCAAACTCTGCAACACGGAAGGGCGGAGCAACTTTGTTTTTAACCACTTTAACCCTAGTGCGGTTTCCGGTAATATTTTCAGAATCTTTTATCTGGGCAAGCCTTCGTATATCAATTCTTACCGAAGAATAGAACTTCAAAGCATTACCTCCGGTAGTAGTTTCAGGATTTCCAAACATCACGCCAATTTTTTCACGCAGCTGATTAATAAATATACAGCAAGAACCTGTTTTACTGATGGTGGCTGTTAGTTTACGTAGTGCCTGGGACATAAGGCGTGCCTGCAACCCTACTTTTGAATCACCCATTTCGCCTTCAATTTCGCTTCTTGGAGTTAGAGCTGCCACCGAGTCAATAACTATAATGTCAATAGCTCCCGAACGAATCAGATTTTCAGTTATCTCAAGTGCTTGTTCTCCGTTATCAGGCTGGGAGACCAACAGATTTTCAGTATCTATCCCGAGTTTTTGTGCGTAGAAGCGATCAAAGGCATGTTCGGCATCAATAAAAGCGGCAATTCCACCGGCTTGCTGAGCTTCTGCAATTGCATGAAGCGCAAGGGTGGTCTTACCAGAAGCTTCAGGACCGTAGATCTCAACAATTCTGCCACGGGGTAAGCCTCCAATACCTAAAGCATGGTCGAGAGAGATAGAACCAGTTGATATTACAGGAATATCTTCCATCACTGAATCTCCAAGCTTCATAATTGTACCTTTGCCATAAGTTTTATCCAACTTATCCATTGCAAGCTGTAAAGCTTTGAGCTTTTCTTTGTTTATTTCTTTTGCTTCGGACATAATTCTTTATTATTTATTTGATAATTAAAATTCCTGTTTGTTAAAAAAGTGCTCAAATATATGAAAAAAGTAAAGTGTTCAGCTTAAGCTTATACAATTAAAAAACCTAACTCCTTAATACTGAATAAATACTGAAATTACTATAAATTAAAAGAGGTTCTTAAAACTTAGTTTCAAATAAAAACAGAAATGAAACTTAAAAGTATAGATCTCTGACACCTTCCTTTATTTTTTCAATTCTGTTTCTCAGTTCATCGGTTGAACCTTTTTTGTAGTCTTCCAGTTGCTGGATATTTTTCTCAATTACTTCCCATCCTTTTTCCTTTGTGCTCTCAGGAGCATAGTCGATAAGGTATTCTGCAAGGGTTAGAATTGCATTAGGAGAACAGAATCTTTTAATAAATCCGGGTACTGAGAACTCCATAAAATGTTCTCCGGTACGTCCAAGTCGGTAACAGGCAGTGCAAAATGAAGGAAGATAATTCTGATCCAGAAGCTCATCAATAATTTCATTTAGCGAGCGTGTGTCACTAATCTGAAATTGTTCTTTATCAATATCCTGTATATAGTCGCTTTTAGTATAACTGCCAATTTCAATTTTGGTTCCTCCGTCAATTTGTGAAATACCAAAGCTCATAACTTCACGACGGATATCAGCGGGTTCTCTTGCTGTAAGTATCAATCCTGTGTATGGAACAGCAAGCCGAAGAATTGCAACAAGTTTTGTAAAGTCTTTGTCTGATACCAGATATTTCTCACTTATATTCAGCACAGAAGCCAATTGTAATCTGGGAAATGATATTGTGTGAGGACCTACATTATAACAAGCTTCAAAATGATTGGTATGTCGTACAAGACCTAATACTTCATATCGCCAGTCGTACAATCCAAAAAGAGCGCCTATACCTACATCGTCCAGCCCGGCTTCCTGCGCCCTGTCAAGTGAAGTAAGACGATATTCAAAATTACTTTTGGGTCCGCTTGGATGATAAAATTTATATGTTTCAGGATGATATGTTTCCTGAAAAACCTGATAAGTGCCAATCCCTGCCTCCTTTACAATCCTGAAACCTTCAATATCCAATGGGGCAGCATTAATATTAACCCTTCTTATTTCTCCATGTCCTTTTTTAACACCATATACAATTCGCACCGTATGAGCAATATATTCAGGCGAATAATCCGGATGTTCGCCATAAACAAGGATTAGACGTTTTTGTCCGTTTTCTTCCAGTGCTTCAACTTCCTGAACAAGTTGCAGGTCATCAAGAGTAGAGCGTTTAACCCTCTTGTTTGTAACTTTATATCCGCAATACTGACAATTGTTTATGCATTTATTACCAACGTACAAGGGTGCAAATAAAACGATGCGGTTCCCATATATTTTTTCTTTTAGTACACGTGCACCTTCTTTGATCTCTTCAATAAGTTCAGGATCATTTGCATTTACAAGAACAGCAGTTTCTTCAAGATTGAGCCTGTTCTTTGCCAGCGATTTGGCAATTACATCACGAACCCGTTCTTTGCTTGAAGTGGTATTATTTATGAAATGCCATATTTCATCAGAATCAATAAACGGCTGCATTGGCCTGTCTTCTATGCTGTATTTTTCAGGAGTAAATTTCATGGCTTTTATATAAAAATCAGATGTTGTTATTTTTTACAAAATTACAAAAAATTGAGAGTTTAGGCTTATATAAATCCTGAAAAGTTTTATAAAAGATTTGGCTTTAACTATTATTCAGCTTGATGTTCTCAAAAACTTTCTTAAATTTGGTTACTAATCAATTAAATTTCAATAACCAAATTATCATAGGCAAGCCGTACATGTGGAGGGAGTTTTTTTTCAACTTCTTCATGAAGCCCAAGAAAATGGCTGATGTGGGTAAGATAGGTCATTTCGGGTTCTAATTTTTCAACTACCTCCACTGCTTCTTCAAGTGAAAAATGAGAAATATGGCGGGAATTTCGTAAAGCATTTAAAACCAAAACTTTAGTGCCTTTCATTTTTACCATTTCTTCAATAGGAATATAACTTGCATCAGTTATATATGTAAAATCTCCAATCCTGTAACCGAACACACTTAACTTGTTGTGCATTACTTCTATTGGGATAATTTTTATATTATTGACAACAAAAGGTTTATTTTCAATTTCATGGGTTACAAGCTGTGGTGTTCCAAAATAACGGGTTTCAGTGAATATATAGGGAAACTCAGTTTTTATTGCTTCAAGTACCTCTTCAGATCCGTAAATATCAATATCTTTATTAAGAATATAATTGAATGCTCTGATATCATCAAGCCCTGCAATATGATCGCGATGACCGTGTGTAAAGATAATTGCATCAATGTCTTCAACATTATTCCTCAGCATTTGTATGCGAAAGTCAGGACCACAATCTATTACAATGTTTCTTTCGTTAATTGTAAGCATGGCAGAGGTTCTGAATCTCTTATCCTTTAAGTCACTCGACATACAAACTGGGCAGTTACATGCTACTACCGGGACACCAATAGAAGTGCCAGTTCCTAGAAAAGTTACTTTCAAACTATGTTTTGCTGTCTTGGTCACTATTAATAAATCAATTCATTAATATCTTCTTTATCTCTGTTAAGCTGCGTTATCAGTTGTTCGGCGTCATTGAAATTCATTTCATCCCTCATCCTTTTATGAAACGATATCATAAGAGTTTCATTGGTCAGATCATTTTCACAATCAAATAAATGAAGCTCAACTACCATTTCTTGTCCGTTAGGTTTTAGGATTTTCAAAGGGTTTGAAATATTAAGCATTCCTTTTAGATATATTCCATTGCCACTCACGCTTATTGCATAAACACCTTCAGGTGGTATAAGCTTTACATCTTCATCAATTATTGCCCGATAAACTGGCAAACCTACTGTATCTAGAACGGTTTTTGTTTTATATAATTCTGCAATAATGATATAATGATGATCAAGATAGGCATTGGCACGCTGAATACGTCCTTCTTTTATAGCTTCCCTGATCTTTGTTGAACTAACAGTTTCATTATCAATATCCTGCTGTGGAATCTCTTCAACCATGAAATTATAATACTTCCCGAGTTCATGAAGATGCTCAAAATCACCTTCTCTGTTATGCCCGAAGTGATGATTAAAGCCTATTACAACAGTGTGTGCGTAAAGTTTCTTAACCAATATATTGCGAATGAAATCTACCGAACTCATTTTTGAGAATTCAATATTAAAAGGAACTATAATAAGATTGTGAAGTCCCACTTTTCTAAGCAATTCTATTTTTTCGCGCTGCGAACTAATCAGCTTTAATTCTCTACCTGCAGTTTCGGGATACAATACTTTTCGTGGATGGGGATGAAAGGTAATTAAAGTTGACTCACCTCCAATATCTTCGGCAATATCATTTAAGCGTTTGAGAATGGTTTTGTGTCCAATATGTACTCCATCAAAAGATCCTGTTGTTACAACAGCATTTTTTACTGGCAGTGTCTGATTCAGATCTCTATAAATATTCATAGTTTACAGCCAAAATCCTATTTATTTATCTTTTGTTTTTTTACAAAGTAAGCCACTTTCTCAAGTGAGGATATCATGTTATATTCTTCAAGATAAACATGTTCAGGTACATTAAGTGGTATTGTGGTAAAGTTTAGTATGCCTTTAATTCCAGCCATTACCAATTTTTCGGTCATCGCTTCAGCATCAGCTGGTGGTACTGTAAGTATAGCAATATCAATATCCTCCGCTCTTACTATTTCCCTTAATTTATCTGCAGGATAACATGGTACGCCGGCATAAACCCTGTTAACTTTTTCAGGGTCTATGTCAAATGCACCAACAATAGTCAGTTTCGATCTTTTTCCTGAGAAATAATTGATAATTGCACCCCCCATCAATCCAACACCCACCACTACAACTTTCATTCCTATATCAACATCAATAATCTTTGAAATTCTTTTTAAAAGATCACGAACATCATACCCTCGACGTAATGTACCTGTATGACCAATCAACATAATGTCACGTCTTACCTGCACAGGAGTAATATGTAGCATACCAGCAAGTTCATGAGAAAATATGTGTTGTTTACCAAAGTTTGAATAAGCCATAAGCAGATGCCGGTACTGACTCAAGCGCTCAACTGTTTTATCTGGTAACCGTGTTGTTGTCATTTTATAATTTTGACTATTTTAATAATATTTCGTAAAAGCCCTGGTTTTATAATTGTACCATTAAAAAATGTTTTTCTGACCAGAACTTTATTTTTTAAGTTTTACAGTAAATGTAGTGCCTTTGCCGGGGACACTACTAACATCAACGTTGCCCTCATATAATTCCACGGTTTTTTTCAAAATTGATAAACCTAAACCGCTGCCGGAGACTTTTCGTGTTTCCTGATTTTTAATTCTATAAAAATCATGAAATATATTTTCGATTCCTTCTTCATTCATTCCTATTCCTGTATCGGAAACCGTGATTTCAATAGTGGAATCTTCTTCTCTGATCATACAATCTACACGGCCACCCTGAATATTATATTTTACAGCATTTGAAATCAGGTTGTTGAAAATAATTTCCATTTCGTCTGGATAAGCAAGATAACTGATTCTTTTAGATGCGTTCAGATAAACATCCACATCCTTTTGAATCGCATAAGGGCGCATAATATCAATGGCATTGCGAGCTATATCATTTAATACTACCATTTCCTTTTTCTGAACCGTTTTACCTGATTCAAGCCTGGTTAGATCAAGCATATCAAGAATCAGATTACGCATTCCTGTAATCCTTTCAAGCGAACGATCAATAACTTTATCATATGCAGAAATTTCTTCTCCTAGCTGTTTTTCTTGCATGATCTGCAGGTAGCCTTCAATGGCATTAAGTGGTGCTTTAAGCTCGTGTGAAAGTACGGTCAGGAACTGAAAACGGATCTGTTTTCCTTCTTTATGCATTTGCTGGGTCATCTTCCGCAAAAAAACATGCTTACTTGAATTCTCAATGCTGGCACGTAATTCCTGAGGAGTAAAAGGCTTAGGAACAAAGTCATGAGCACCGTCGCGGGTAGCTTTTACTGCAAGCTCAAGCGATGCATATGAAGTGATCATTACAACAAGAGTATCAATATTGTTTTTCTTTATCCATTCAAGAACTTCTATGCCCTGTATGCCAGGAAGCTTATTATCAAGCAGAATAATTTCAGGATTATGCTTCAGAATTATCTCAATAGCTTCTTCACCTGATTCAGCTTCATGTATTTCATAACCAATTGGCTCGTCAATAAATGGAAAATCTGCTTTGAAATCCCTAAGAATACGCGAGACTCCAGACCGAATACCTGGTTCATCATCAACAACAAGAATTTTTAAAGTTGCCATTGTTTGTTTTTTTAAAATGATTATTAACTCTTTTCCTATTTTGGGGAAAATTGAAAGTGCAAGAATTAAATTTTTCTTCGATTCAGATTTTCAGTAATTTATTAATTTCTCTGTGTAATTGGTCAGCACGCAAACCTTTATCAAGGAAAAGATCGGCTTTGATCCATTGCCGGTCTTGTTCCGAGCGCACATCAAAAGTCATTCCTGTTTCAGCAGTAACAGCCGTTGCAATTATAATGGGTACATCCGGATATTTTCGTTTTAGTTTATATGCCAGAATAAACCCGCTGTCTTCATTCTCCATCATCAGGTCAACTATAGCAAGATCAGGTTTAAATGTTTCAATAATACGCTCTGCATCTTGCTGTCCTTCAGCGGTAACTACGTCAAAGCCAAATCCTTGTACTTTTAATTGCATTTGATACAAATAGTCAAGGTCATCGTCAACTATCAGCACTGTTTTCTTCATATTTTTTTATGTATAGATGTTATTAATTGTTCGAACCTGTTCTGAGATTGTTCTATAAATTATCATGATTCGAATTATATATTACTGTCGTTTTTATTCATATCTTTTTATTATCAATATTTCCTTTTGTGCATTGTTCTAGTTTTGAAAAATTTATTTTACTATTCAAGCCTATGTCTTGGCAGTCTGATATTAAAAGTAGTTCCTGTTGGTCCGGCAACCGGATCAGCATTAGAATTAACTGTTATATCGCCTTTGTGCATTTTTACAATTCCATAAATAATTGAAAGTCCTAATCCTGTTCCTTTCCCTATGGGTTTAGTAGTAAAAAATGGCGTAAACAGCTTGCCAATATTTTCTTTAGGGATTCCACAACCCGTATCGCTAACTTCAAATATGACATCATTTCCGTTTGGTTTCATGTCAATTTTTATTGATCCACCATCGGGCATGACATCTATTGAGTTTTTGATCAGGTTCGAGAAAACCTGAGTCATCTGATCCCTGTCAGCCATTGCCATTGAGTCGCCTTCAAGATATAGAATTTCAATTTTTACATTATTTGGAATAATAACTGAAGATACACTATTTCTAATCAGGGTGTTTAAGTCAACTTCAGAGAAATTCACCTGATTCTTACGGGCAAAATTAAGTAATCCGCCAACAATCTTTTTGCAACGATCAGCCTGATCCACAATTAATTGTAAATCGCCTTTTATGCCTTCATTTTCTCCCAGTTCATCTTTTAGGATATTGCTATACATTGTAATTACACCAAGCGGATTGTTGAGTTCATGGGCAATACCGGCTGAAAGCTGTCCCAGGCTTGCTAATTTTTCTGATTGTTTAAGCGCTTCCTGAGCATTGGCAAGTTTTTCGTTCGAAATATTTAGCTCTCTGATGTAATTATGCAATTTCTCGATAGTAAAAGGCAGACACATTTCATTTTCTGCCAGGCCATTAATAATGGCAACAGCGTGATCAACGCATGATTCATATCCGCAGGCGGCACAATCAAGGTAATCTTTTTCTGAAAATTTTCCCATACGTTGCAATACTGGTTCAATTTCATCCCACGAAGGGCGACGCATACTACGATCAGAGGTCTGGAAAGTTCTGGTTAAATCTAATTTAGAATATTCTTCAATATCTTTCTCCCATTTTTTCATGTCAAGTTTATCCAGTTTTTCACCGGCATACTTACTTACTTTACTACGTTTTTGAAACCGCCGTGCAGTAGAAGCATAATAAGGATATGGCGACATGCCAGGACCCATGATACAACCTTCGCAACAAAGTAATTCGAGATGATTGTCCCTGATATAACCAGCTTCAAACTCTTTTAATGCTTCCTGAAATGCACTTTTACCTTCAGCTACTATTATATTTCCTTCCAGAATATCTTCTTCCATTTCCATGGTTTGCAGCAAACCTCTGCTTATTGGAAAAACAGCTCCTTTGCCGCTATGTGGAGGGTCAAATTCAGATGGTGTTGTTTTCTCAGGTTTAATACCATTCAAATCAAATAATTGCCTTAGCTCCCTGAAAGAAATAACTTCATCTATTTCAGTTGATTCATCTTTTTTTGCAATACAGGGACCTATAAAAACCATTTTTATACCGTCGCCCATTTTTTTCTTCATTACCCTTGCCATTGCAACCATTGGCGAAACAACTGGCGTAAGATAAGGAAACAGCTTGGGATGATAATATTCAATAAATGTAACGATAGCAGGGCAATCAGTAGAAATCTTTGCATTACTTTCGTGGTCAAGAAGGTGTTTTTTGTACTCCTTTGCCACTAAATCAGCGCCAAACGAGACTTCAACAACCTGCGAAAACCCGAGTCTTCTGATCATTCCAACCAGGGTTTTGTAATCAATATCTTCAAATTCGGCAGGAAAGCTTGGTGCCACCATTGCTATCACCTGATCGTTTTGCTCAAGTAGAGTAGTTACATTATGGCTGTCGTTCCTGAACACTTTTGCATACTGGCTGCAAACTTTTATACAGTTCCCGCAAAGGATACAGCGTTCATCAATTACTTCAGCCTGTCCGTTAATGATTTTAATAGCTTTGGCAGGACATTCTCGAACGCAGGTATAGCAAACCCTGCAACGCTCTTTTATTGTATATACTATGTTTGATTTCTTAGCCAATTCTTTTCTGTTTTTGAATTATTAATAATAGTTCAAAGTTTATGAAAATCAGTTGTTTATAATAAAACATCCCTTGGGGTGTATTTTGTATGGAGCAGTGTTTTACATTTATCACTTCCGGGTTCTTTCAGGAACATCTGATACAAATCCAATACCATTGGGTTCTTATGAGATGCTTTTATTGATTCTTTTTCATCAATTTCGTAAAGAGTCTTAGCTCTTGCTTTAACTGCTGCCGGATCAGTCGGAATTGGCTGACCTCCTCCGTTTATACATCCTCCCGGGCAAGTCATCACTTCCACAAAATGCAAATTAGTTTTGCCTTCTTTAATATCATTCAATAAATCTTTAACATTGACCAATCCGCTTATTATAGCAAACCCAAGTTCATATTGCCCGATTTTAAATTTAAATTCTTTTCTGCCTTTAACTTGTCTGGCTTCAGTTATCTTAAACTGAGTCATTTCCTTGCCGGTAATCCTGTAATGTAAGGTGCGGATAAGAGCTTCAGTAAGTCCTCCGCTTGTTCCATAAAGTTTTCCTGCCGAACTTCTGGTACCCATAGGCATGTCAGGTAGTTCCGGTTCATTGTAGTGAATGTCAATTCCGTATAAACGTATGAGTTTTGCCAGTTCGCGTGTAGTAAGCACAGCATCAACATCTGTAATACCCTTGTGAGTCATTTCTTCACGCTGAGCCTCAAATTTTTTCGCAGTACAAGGCATAACAGAAACTGAGTATATTTCTTCAGGTTTTAAATTCTCAGATTCAGCATAATAGCTTTTTACTATTGCACCCATCATTTGTTGTGGCGATTTGCATGCCGACATGTGATGCAGCATCTCAGGGCTGTATTGCTCAATGAACTTAACCCATGAAGAACAGCAGCTTGAAAACATAGGAAGATTTTGGTCAGCTTCGAGTCTTTTAATGAATTCGTCAGCTAATTCCATGATATTCAGATCAGCAGCAAATGATGTATCGAATACCCTGTTAAATCCAATTTTACGCAAAGCAGCGTTTAGCAATCCACTGATATCTTTTCCGGCTTTTAACCCGAATTCTTCTGCCAAAGTTACTGATATGGCAGGAGAATAATGAATCACAGTGTGCAGTTTTGGATTGTGCAAAGACTCCTGAAGTTCGGGTAAATGAGTTTTTTCGTAGAAAGCACTTGCAGGGCATACCATGATGCATTGTCCGCATGTAATACAATTAGAGAGGTTAAGTGGTTTTTCGTTTGCGGTTGAAACCGAAGTGCTGTCGCCTCTGCGGACAAATTCAAGTGTGGAAACTCCTATTACTTCTTCACAAATCCTTACGCATCTGCCACAGAGTATGCATTTTTCAGGTTCGTAAACTATACTTGGACTTGATGGGTCAGTTTTGTATTTATTCCTTTTTCCTACTAACCGGCGTTCCTTAACGTCAAGTTCGGCGGCAAGCTTTTGTAATTCACAGTTTCCGTTTCTCACACAATAAAGGCAGTCGTCAGGATGGTTGGCAAGCAGTAATTCAAGGTTGGTTTTTCGTGCTTTTACAACCATAGGGCTGTGGGTTCTTATTTTCATCCATTCTTCAACAGGATGAGAACAGGCAGGAGCAAGGTCGTTCATGCCTTCCACTTCAACAACACACATGCGACATGCACCGGTAGGAGTGAAGTCTTCCATATAACAAAGTGTCGGGACCTTTATTCCATTACGCGATAATGCCTGCAAAATGGTTTCACCCTGTCGCGCCTTTATGATTTTATTATTGACTTCAATATCGAAAAACATGATATATAATTCTTAAGATTATTTGACAAAAATTGCGCTGAATCTGCACACATCATAACAAATTCCACATCCTATACATTTTTCTTCAATAATATAATAAGGATTAAGAGGTGTACCAAATATTGCATTTGTGGGGCATTTACTTTCACAAGCCGTACATCCTGTGCATTTATCAGGATCTATATAGTATTTTCTGAGGTCCTGACAAACCCCTGCTCTGCATTTGCGATCGAAAATATGTTCTTCATATTCTTCCCTGAACCATTTCAAAGTACTGAGAATAGGGTTGGGTGCTGATTTTCCAAGCCCACACAATGAGGTGACCTTAATGGTTTCCGCCATTTTTTCCAGTTGCATAACCCCTTTAAAACGCTCTAGGGTTTCAAACGAGGTTTCATATGAGAGATTTCGGGTAATATTGTCAATAATATCACTCATACGCCTGCTTCCTTCCCGGCATGGAATACATTTTCCACAACTTTCTTTTTTCATGAACTGTATGAAAAACCTGGCAACATCAACCATACAAGTACCTTCATCCATGACTACCATTCCACCCAAACCTATACTGAGCCCTTGTTTTTCCAGTTCTTCAAAATCAATCACAGTATCAAGCATTTTCTCAGGCAGACTAAAACCTGACGGACCACCCAGATGCAATGCTTTAAATGCCTTGTTATCCTTTGTGCCGCCTGCAATATCAAATACTACCTGTTTTAGACTCAAACCAAAAGGAACTTCGATAAGTCCTATGTTTTTTACCTTACCCGAAATTGAAAATACCTTAGTCCCTTTACTTGAAGCAGTACCATGCTCGGCATACCATTGGGGTCCCATATTGAAAATAGCTGGCAGAGTAGCCAGAGTTTCAACATTATTAACGACTGTAGGTTTTTCAAATAATCCTATCTGAGTTGGAAAAGGAGGCTTGTGATTAGGAGTTGCGCGTTTTCCTTCGATGCTGCGGATCAGTGCAGTCTCTTCACCGCTTATATAAGCACCGGCACTACTTCGAAGTACAATATTCAGGTTCACGCCACTACCTAAAATATTATTACCTGTAAGCCCGTATTCGCTGGCTTGCTCCAGAGCTATTGTCATTTGCTCAATAGCTTTTTCATAAGCTTTACGAATGTGAATATATGCTTTGGTAGCACCTATTGCGTAGGCTGCAATGGCAATTCCCTCAATAACCAGATGAGGATCGCTTTCCATAACAGAGCGATTCATGAAGGCACCCGGATCACTTTCGTCGCAATTACAGATCAGATATCGCTGGTCACTGCTATGTTCGCGTGCTATTTTCCATTTTGCGCCAACATAAAAACCTCTTCCACCTCGTCCGCGTAAGCCACTTTTATCAACTATTTCGCAAACTTTTTCAGGAGTGTAACTGGTAATTGCCTTCAAATATGAGCGGTAACCACCTTTAGCAATATATTCTTCAATATTTATAGGATCACTGATACCACAGTTTTTTAGGACTATTCTTTTTTGATGCTTAAAGAAAGGATGTTCATCAATAAACTGAACACTACTCCATGGTTCATGTAACTTACTGCGAAATTGACCTATGATGTTATTAGCTGGTACGGTATGATGCAATAAATCTCCAAGCAATATTTCAACATCAGATGGCATGACATTGGAGAATGACAGGCGTGGTTTTCCCGGAAGCTGAATATCAACAATTGGTTCGGCACTGCATAATCCTATGCAGCCAACTTCAACTATTCTGGCTTCAATTTTATGTTTTTTGAGATATTTTTTGATTGCGTCAAGGGTTTTTAAAGCTCCTGCCACAACCCCGCAACTTGATGTGCCAATATATATTACAGGCTGTTCAACTATATCATGCCGTAACAGCGCAAGCATTTCATTTTCTTCAGAACTCAGGGATTCATTGGTATCAAGCAATATACGCTTTATCAACCATTCTTTTGAAAATAAATCTGTTGGCTTCATGCTTCCTTTATTTTCATTTTACACTCTTCAATAATTTGACTAATATCGTCAGCAGTAATTCCGGAATAAAATTCATCATTAATTTTTATTACAGGTGCAGAATTGCAGGCGCCCAAACAACCTGTTAATTCATATTTGAAAATTCCGTCACGGGTTAATTGCCCGGCTTTAACTTTTAATTCTTCTTCAAGTTTCCTTAAAATATTATCAGAACCAGCCAGATGACAGTTGATTCCATTACAAACCCTTATATGATACGCTGGTTTGCGTTCGAAGTGAAAGAAATCATAAAAAGTAGCTACTCCATAAATCTTACTTGCCGGGAGTTTAAGAAAACGACTAACTTTGACAATAGCTTCTTCGGATATAAAACCCCGCTCTTCCTGTATTTCTTCAAGAATAGGAATTAGATTATCGCGCTGAGAACCGGCATATTTTTCTAAAATGGCTTCTATTTCCATGTGTTTGCTTTTTATGTGCTGAACCTCAATATTCTGGAATACAGCATTTTAAGGTGTGATTAATCCTGTTAATGTAAGAATGTTTCTTAAAACTTTTTTGTTATGAAGCTGATTTTCATAATCATATTAAGTCCTCCTTTTTTTAATTGCCAGATTCAGATATTAGTTTTAGACGACAAAGATAATCATTTGTTATTTATTTCACATTGTTAAATTATTAACATTAAAAAATAATCTTGTTTTTGTCGTCCGAAACTATTTTCCCGGGATCAATTTATGGGAGAAAAATATCAGAAGGGTAGGTAACTGATACAAGATACAAGCCTTTTGCAGGTGCAGTAATTCCTGCAAGGCGTCTGTCGCCCGACTCAATTATTTTTCTCATCATTTCTGGTGAGAGCTTTCCACGTCCTGTTTCAACAAGAGTTCCTACAATAGCCCTGACCATGTTATGTAAAAAACGATTAGCTGTAATACTAAAGATCAATATGTTATCATGCTCTTCCCAGGAAGCCTGCATAATATTACATGTGTAACTTGTTGTTTGTGTATTTGATGAGGTGAAACAGCTAAAATCATGGTATTCCAGCAAGATATCCGTACTTTTTTGCATGAGCTCAATATTTAGTTTCTGATAAAAGAACCATGCCCGATTTATTAAAAAAGGCTCTTTACGCCTGCTGATAATATATTCGTATTTCCTTGAAACAGCACTGAATCTTGCATGAGCATCGGGTTGAACCTGAAATATGCTGTAAACTGAAATATTTGGAGGCAGTAATCCATTAAGATTGTACCGGAGTTTGTCAAGATTGACAGAATCAAGAGTTTCATCAAAATCAAAATGAGCAAAAAACTCTTTGGCATGAACGCCTGCATCAGTGCGGCCTGCACCATGAACCATTACAGGTTGTTTCAATATTGTTGCAAGGGATTCATTAATAGTTTGTTGCACAGTAATACCATTGGGCTGTATTTGCCATCCGCAGTATGCAGTACCATCATAAGCAAGACGTATAAAATATCTGGGCATCAGAAGAATTTTTGATCAAAAACAAAACTTCATGTCTTTTTCGCTGTTTCAAAACAGGTAAAAGTATTATTAATTTCAATTGGTTTCACAGTATTTATTAAATTCGCATTTTTTACAACTAATATAATATTTTATGAATTTGCTGTTCAGAATACTTATTACTGCAGTATCAGCTATAATAGCTGCATATATCCTGCCAGGGGTTCATCTGGCTGATTTTTCAACAGCCATTATCGTGGCATTTGTACTGGCAGTGTTAAACTCAATTCTTAAGCCTATTCTTGTAGTTCTCACAATTCCTATAACGGTTTTTACATTTGGATTGTTTTTACTGGCAATCAATGCAGGTATTATCATGCTTGCTGATTATCTTATAAGTGGATTTAATGTGAATGGCTTTTGGAGTGCATTGTTATTTAGTATTGTTTTGTCACTTATTTCATCGCTTCTTGGGATTGATAATACCAGATAGGAATTATAAAAAATTGAAAACTAAAATATAGAGTAATATTTATGAAAAGCAGAAATATTTCGCTGGTTGATGCTATGGAAGATATTATTGCCCGTTGCTCATTTTGCAGCATGGGTATGGTAGATGAGGATAACAAACCTTATGTCCTGCATATGAATTTTGGCTATGAGGATGGTGTTCTATACCTGCATTCAGCACCAAAAGGAAAGAAAATTGATGTTTTGCAAAACAATAATAATGTGTGTCTGGCTTTCAGTACCGATCACGTACTAGAACATCAAAATGCTGATGTTGCCTGTTCATACAGTATGAAATACCGTAGTGTATTGGTTTTTGGGAAAATTGAATTTATTGATGACCTGTCGGAAAAGCGACGGATACTTAATATTATCATGAAACAATATACCGGGCGATTTGATTATGAATACAGTGATCCGGCTGCAAAAAATGTAGCTGTTTACAAAGTTATTATTGAGAAGATGGAGGGACGGGCTTACGGATATTAATTATTTGAAATGTGAAGCTTATTGCATGGAATGTTAAATAGTAAAGAGCTGCCATAAAGATTCCAGACAATAGGGTTTTATGTTTCTTTCCATATTTTTGTTTTTAACCACAACCATAGTCTGTAAACAATAAAAGCTTCAACTGAACCTGCAATTGCACCACAGATAATATCAGCAGGATAGTGAACTCCAAGATATATTCTGCTGTACGAAACCAAAGCAGCCCATACTATCATTACTATCGAAAATGTACGCATTTTATCCCATAGTAACAATGCCATAAAAACCGCAATTGCAAAACTGTTACTGGCATGAGAAGAAATAAAGCTATATTTTCCTCCACATCGTCCCAGAGTATAAACCAAACCTTCGAGACTGGGTTCATGACACGGTCTGAGGCGTTGAAAAACATTCTTAAAACAATGAACCGAAACCTGGTCGCTGATTGTGATAAGCAGTGCTACCATAACAAGCAGCAGCAAAGTTTTCTTGCCATAAAACCTGAAAAGCAAATAAAGCAGAAATATATATAGAGGAATCCAGATGAATTTATGACTTAACCAATACATAATGAAATCACCAGCAGCGCTGTGAATACCATTGAAAAACAAAAACAACATTATGTCAAGCTCTTTCAGTAATTCAATCATAATACAAATTGAATTATTATTGGTTCAGTAATACCCATAACATATCTTTAAGTCGCTGTATGCCTAATCCACTTATAGATGAAATAAACACGTGTGGGATATCATAAGGAAGCTCTTGTTTCATTTCCTTAATTAACTCATTATCAATCATATCAGATTTGGTAAGAGCCAGTAAGCGATTTTTACTCAACAGTTCGGGATTGTATTGTTTAAGTTCGTTTAAAAGAATTGCATATTCCTTTTTTATATCGTCAGAATCAACAGGTATCATGAACAGAAGCGCCGAGTTTCTTTCGATATGTCTTAGAAACCGGGTTCCCAATCCTTTTCCTTTATGCGCTCCTTCAATTATACCGGGGATATCGGCAAGTACAAAAGACCGCCCATTCCTGTACGAAACTATTCCAAGATTGGGAGTAAGGGTAGTAAATGGATAATCGGCTATTTCAGGCTTAGCTGCTGAAACCACTGAGAGCAGGGTTGACTTTCCGGCATTTGGAAATCCTACCAGACCAACATCGGCAAGAATTTTTAATTCAAGGATCACCCAGCTTTCTGTTCCTTCTTCACCTGGTTGTGCATAACGCGGGGTACGGTTAGTTGAAGATTTGAAATGGTCGTTACCCAAGCCACCGCGCCCACCTTCAAATAAAACTTTTGTTTCTTCGTGCTGGGTTATTTCCAGCAAAAGTTCTCCTGTATCAGTATCTCTTACAACAGTTCCCAAAGGAACTTCAATGACAACGTCTTCACCCGAGGCACCTGTTTTCAGTTGTCCACCTCCATTTTGCCCATGAGGAGCATAAATATGCTTTGTGTATTTAAGATGTAAAAGAGTCCATAACTGATCATTACCTCGCAAAATAATATGTCCGCCACGCCCGCCGTCTCCACCGTCAGGTCCGCCTTTTGCAGTAAGGCGGTTACGTATAAAATGAACAGAACCGGCACCACCATTACCGGATCGGAAAAGGATCTTTACATAGTCAACAAAATTCTGATTACTCATTATTTAATTTAGCGAATATTTCTGTATGCATATTCAACAGCAGCAACAAGCCGGTCAAATACTTCATTTTCAGAACCTTTGCCATCCACTACTGCATGTTTTCCCTGCTTTATATAGAAATCTGAAACATGTGCTGCTTTGGCTTCATGTTCTTCAAGACGGTTTACAATCAAATCAGTCGTTCTATCGTACGAACGAGCTGAATCAGTTTTGGATCTTGCTGATAATCTCTTTATTAACTCCAGCGTAGGAACCTGAATTTCAACAGCATAAGAAACACTGGAGCCAAGACGTCTTAATAATCCATCAAGTATGTAAACCTGAACTATGCTTCGGGGGAATCCTTTGAAAATATAACCATTTACATCCTGGTGAGATTTTATTTCTCTCTCAATTAACGGAATGGTAATGTCGTCAGGTACAATTTCTCCCTTTTCAAGAAAAGGGCTGGCTCGTCTTCCAATTTCAGTATTATTATTTATTTCATTACGCAACATTGAGCCTGTTGAAATATAATAAAGATTGAATTTTTCAGCTAATAATTTAGCCTGTGTCCCTTTTCCTGCCCCTGGAGGACCTGAAATAACCAGATTGAACCATACTTTCTCAAGGGTTTTATCAATAGCCTGGGTAAGACGCTGGAAGACATCATCAACAGTGCCCACTCCGTTAATGGGGAAGTATTTGCCTTTTTCTTTGTAAAATTCTGCTACGGGAATGGTTTTGGCATCATATTCTCTGAAACGATTTTCAATCACTTCTTTTGTGTCGTCAGAACGACCTTCAATTTTTCCTCTTTCCAGCATGCGATGCATCAGTTCTTCGCGAGGTACTTCAAGGCTTAACATACAGGTGAGTGATACTCCCAGTTTGAAAAGCAAACCTTCAAGAATGTATGCCTGAACAACAGTACGTGGAAATCCATCAAACAAAATACCATTTGTATGAAGGTTCTTACTTATATTATTCTCAATTATCTGCACAATAATTTCGTCAGAAACCAAACCACCTTTTTCTATTATTGATTTAGCCTGCTGCCCAAGCTCGCTATTTTCGTTAATTTCACGACGAAGTATATCGCCGGTAGAAATATAGGTAAGGTTGTATTTCTTGATCAATAATTTTGACTGGGTTCCTTTACCTGCACCCGGAGGCCCAAACAATGCAATATTAAGCATAACTCAAATTTTAAGAATTTTATAAATCAGGAATTACTTTGTAAATATCAGGAAGATTTCGTCCAAACCCATCATAATCAAGACCATAGCCAACTATGAAATCGTTGGGTATCTCCATGCCGACATAGTGAATTTTCAAATCTTTTCGTAAGGCTGCAGGCTTCAGTAAAAATGTAGCAATTTTTACTTCAGCAACTTCCAGGTTCTTTAACTTATGTATCATATCATCCATAGTATGACCGGTATCAATTATATCTTCAACCACAACAACTGTACGGTCTTTCAAAACTTCATTCAAGCCAAGCAGCTCTCTGATTTTCTCGGTTGATTGAGTTCCTGAATAAGAGGCAAGTCTTACAAAGGTTATATCGCAATCCACCTTTATTTTTCTCAACAAATCGGCAGCAAAAACAAAAGCACCACTCAGAATTACCAGAAACAATGGCGTTTTGCCTTTCATGTCGTTATTGATCCTGGATGCCATTTCAGCAACTGCTTTTTCTATTTCATCAGAAGTGATAAATAGTGTAAACTCTCTGTCTTTTAATCTGATTTTATTCATAAAAACCTGTCTGGTAATTTTAAAATTAATATTGATCCTAAAAGTCTGTTTGTATTTTGGCTTTTAATTTATGAGCATGCAAACCTATAAGAATTTTTGGAAACTATTGCAAACCACCGAAATATTATTGGTTTTTTCGGGACAATATGATTTAATAAAACGAATTGAGAAATTGCCTTAAACGATCATTGCTTACTTACATCTCAATATTACATTGTTGTATATATAAGGAAATCAAGGGTTTAGCTCTTTGTTTGTTATTTGTTTTTCTTTTGATAAGAATAATTATGATTAATGCTTCTGGTATTAGAATGCCAAATAAAGAACATTTTCCTATTCATGAACTTTAGATTATATCTTTGCATAAAATAAAATTTTATAAAAGAAAATGAAACCGATCGTAACTATCATTATGGGCAGCACTTCCGATTGGCCGGTTATGGAAGATGCAGTAAAGTTTTTAAACAACATGGAAATTCCGTTTGAGATAATGGCTTTATCTGCTCATCGCACACCGGAATTAGTTGAGGAATTTGCTAAAAATGCTTTTTCACGAGGCATAAGAGTAATAATTGCAGCAGCAGGCATGGCTGCTCATTTGCCCGGCGTAATTGCTGCAATGACTCCGGTTCCGGTAATTGGTGTTCCAATTAAATCAAGTCTTGAAGGATTGGATTCCATTTTATCAATCCTGCAGATGCCTCCGGGAATTCCTGTTGCTACTGTAGCCCTGAACGGTGCAAGAAATGCTGCAATTCTTGCTACTCAGATTCTTGCTACTGCTGATGAGTCAATAATGAATAAAATAATTCATTTTAAGGAGGATCTTAAAGATAAAGTTGAAAAAGCCAATAACGAGCTGGCTAAACATAGTTACAGGTTTAGGGTTTATTAACTTAGGTGTTTAATTTGCATATGTTAGTATATTGTTGAAAAAATTGTTGTTTTTTAAGAATTCAATTTGGGATTTTTAAGACAGGTGTTTTGTTTTAATTCATACTTTTGAACTTTTATAAACATAATGATTTTTAGTTTGTTGTATAATTAGTTGTTTATCAGGAAGTAAAGTTTTGTTTAATCACCCCGTTTAAAAATAAGACATACTGGTTCTGATAATAGAACAAGCAGACTATTCTAAAATCCATTTAGGAGGACAATGCAAGGTATAGTATTTATTACTGGTGCTACAAGTGGTATTGGCGAAGCATGTGCCAATATTTTTGCCCATAATGGTTTTGATCTGATCATTACTGGTCGTAGAAGCAAAAGGCTGGATGTACTTTCTGCCCGGCTTAGGAGTGAATTCAATTCAAAGGTTTTAGTTCTGAATTTTGATGTCAGTGATAGAAATGAAACGATTAAAAAAATTGAATCTCTGCCTGCGGAATGGCAAAAAATTGACATTTTAATCAATAATGCAGGATTGTCACTTGGTTTGAATTCGATCCATGAAGGAGATATTGATGACTGGGAAACAATGATTGATACCAATGTAAAGGGATTGCTCTATGTTACCCGATTGATTACTCCCGGTATGGTAAGCCGGACTAATGGGCATATAATTAATATAGGTTCAATAGCAGGAAAAGATGTTTATTTAAAAGGCAACGTTTATTGTGCCACCAAGTTTGCTGTGGATGCGCTCACAAAAGCCATGCGAATGGACCTGTTAAATCATGGAATAAAAGTTACTCAGGTAGCCCCGGGGGCTGTAAATACTGAATTCTCGACCGTACGTTTTCATGGTGATACAGAGCGCGCTAATAATGTTTATAAAGGTTTTGAACCACTATTAGCCGAAGATGTGGCTGATGTTGTTTGGTTTGCAGCATCACGTCCAAAACATGTAAATATAAATGACATCCTTCTAATGCCTTCAGCTCAGGCAAATGCTTCACAATTTTTCAAAAAAACAGAATAAATAATTATTAGTAATTAATCAAAAATCACCCCATGAATACTGATGTTACCCGGCTTTTTGACATTCTGGATAGACTGAAAGAGAATTATCCGGACAATATATCAATTCTTTCAGGTAAGGAAGATGGAAACTGGCTTTCTTACTCTGTGGATCAGTATATTGAAAAATCACATCAGATAGCTTATGCTCTTTATAATCTTGGCATAAAAGCAGGAGATAAGATTGCAACCATAACCAATAACCGCCCTGAATGGAATTTTCTTGATATGGGTATAATGATGGCTGGTGCTGTTCATGTTCCGGTTTATCCCACTATTAGTGAATCGGATTACAAATATATTCTTTCACATGCTGAAGTAAAACTGGTTTTTATTGCAGGTAAGGAATTGTTTAAGAAAATCGAGCGTATTATTCCTGAGATCCCTTCATTGAAAGGGGTTTATACCTTCAAAAAACTTAATGAACATCCGCATTTCAGTGAATTCATTGATCTGGGAATTAAAAATCCGGTTTCAGAAGAAATAGAAGCTATTAAAGCTAAAATTGTTGCTGAAGATGTAGCAACTATTATCTATACATCGGGAACAACTGGAAATCCCAAGGGTGTAATGCTTACACACAGCAACATTATAAGTAATGTTATGGCAGTAAGGCATATCCCTCCATTGAGCGGAAACGACAAGGCTTTGAGTTATCTTCCGCTTTGCCATGTGTACGAACGTATGATAAATTATGTATGGCAATATCTTGGCGTTAGTATTTATTATGCCGAAAATATGGGCACTATTGCCGATAATATGCGTGAGATAAAACCTCAGTTGATGACAACAGTTCCTCGCTTTCTTGAAAAGATATTCGATCGTATCATGACAACAGGCAGGAAGTTAAAGGGAATCAAAAGAATGTTCTTTTTCTGGGCCGTTAATCTTGGATATCGCTTTGAAATGGATAGAGCTAACGGATGGTTTTATCATTTGCAATTGAAGATCGTGGATAAGCTGGTATTTAAAAAATGGAGAGAAGCAACAGGAGGTAATCTGAATGTGATGGTTTCAGGTGGAGCTGCATTGCAACCTCGACTGGCAAGAGTGTTTTGGGCTGCAGGAATACCTGTTCTTGAAGGCTACGGACTTACTGAAACATCGCCGGTAATTGCCGTTTCACATTTTGGAAAGAACGGATTTAAATTTGGTACAGTGGGACCGCCGCTTGAAGGTGTTCAGGTGAAAATAGCGCCTGACGGTGAGATCCTTTGCAAAGGACCAAATATAATGGCAGGTTATTATAAAGAACCTGAAATGACCAAAGCAGTCATAGGAGATGATGGTTGGTTCCACACAGGAGATGCCGGGTTGATTGAACCAGAAGGACAATTGAAAATCACCGGGCGGAAAAAGGCAATTTTTAAGACTTCAATGGGTAAATACATCAATCCGGAAATTATGGAGAATGTTTTTAAAGAATCTCCTTTTATTGACAGCATTATGGTAGTTGGAGAAAATCAGAAATATGCGGCAGCACTTATTGTTCCTGATTTTACTTTCTTAAAATCATATTGTAAAGTTAAAGGCATCACTTATACCACAGATGAGGAAATGGTAAACAACCTGGTGCTTCGAAGACGTTTCCAGGTTGAAATAGATAAATACAACATGCAGTTTGGTTCCTATGAGCAAATCAAACAGTTTGAACTGCTCGGAAATGAATGGACTGTAGATGATGGTGAACTGACAGCTTCATTGAAAATGCGCCGATCATTCATCTGTGAGAAATACAGACCTGTTCTCAATAAAATGTTCAGAATTGAGGGATAACCCCGGTTATTACCAGATAAAATTCAGGTTCGGAAAAAGAATTATTCCTTTAGGCTCAGATCACAGTTTTTTAAAATAATATGATTATCTGATCAAATTCTTATTTCTTTCCAGTTTCATCTTTGGGTTTAGCTGCAGCTCCAGGATCCGAAATAGAGTCTCTCATTTTTGTATCTGCCTGAATGTTCTGAAGCCTGTAGTAATCCATTATACCCAGATTTCCACTTCGGAATGATTCAGCAATTGCAAGAGGGATTTCAGCTTCGGCAAGAATAACTTTGGCGCGTGCTTCCTGTGCTTTGGCTTTCATTTCCTGCTCCTGAGCTATAGCCATTGCACGACGCTCTTCAGCCTTTGCCTGAGCAATATTCTTATCGGCATTAGCCTGATCCATCTGAAGATTGGCACCTATGTTTTTACCAACATCAATATCAGCAATATCTATTGAAAGAATTTCAAATGCAGTACCGCTATCAAGTCCTTTGGCAAGAACAACCTTTGAAATTACATCGGGATTCTCCAATACGTTTTTATGTGAATCGGCTGAACCAATTGCACTGACAACACCTTCTCCAACACGTGCAAGTATGGTTTCTTCACCGGCACCACCAACAAGACGCTTAATATTTGCTCTTACAGTAACTCTGGCTGTAGCAATCAATTGAATACCATCTTTAGCCACTGCTGTAATTTGTTTGGTAGTAATGACTTTGGGATTTACTGACATTTGCACTGCTTCCAGCACATCGCGACCGGCAAGGTCAATAGCCGTAGCCATTTTAAAGTCAAGTGCAATATTTGCCTTATCAGCAGAAATCAAGGCATTGATTACCGGTTTAAGATGACCTCCTGCCAGAAAGTGAGCCTCGAGATCATCACGATAAACCGTTAGCCCTGCTTTTGTAGCAGCAATCATACTATTAACGATAATAGATGGTGGTATCTTTCTCCAGCGCATAAGTACAAGTTGTAGCAGGGAAACACGCACCCCTGACACAAGTGCTGAAAACCATAAGCCAATTGGAATAAAATAAAGAATGAGCCATAAGCCAAAAAGGGCAACAACTCCGATAATAATTAGAGCAAATCCTGATTCCATTTTTAATTAGTTTTTTAGTTTAACAATTATTTTGCTGAATTCAACCTGAATAACAACTATATCAGACTGAGGTTCAATATATTCACCTAATGAATGAACTTCATAATAATCTCCATTTATATAGGCTTTACCTGCCGGTGCCAGCCTTGAAATGGTTTTGCCTTCATCTCCGGGTTTTACTTTTTCAGGCTCAACAACATTTACCTTTGATTTTACTTCTGAATCAAGCATTGCTCTTTTCCAGGTTTTTGATTTTAGTGCGAAAGCCAATAATACAACAGTAAATATAATAGCACCTATTAGGAAGTAATGTCCTTCAGGTGTGCCGTGGCCTGCATAAGCCTGCCATATACTAACAGCCAGTGCGCCAAATCCTAAAAGTCCAAACACTGTTGCACCCGGTATTATTAGCATTTCTATAAGCAAAAGCACCAGCCCTATTAGAAAAAGTAAAATAATTAATGTCCAGCTCATAATAAAACCTCTGATTTGTGAGTGTAAGTTGTATTGGATTTAATAATAATTTACATAAGTGGTTTGTTATCAGATAGTAAACAGTGATTTATTTACGAGGTTTATAATATTTCATAGCTTCAGGCAAAAACTCTCTGATAGCTTTGACTCTGGCTTCACCGCTCGGATGAGTGCTTAATAAAGCTATTTGTCCGGGGGCTTCCAGCTTTGACATCTCCTGCCAGAAACTAAGAGCACGTTCAGGATTATATCCAGCCATAGCCATTAGGACCATTCCCAGTTTGTCAGCTTCAAGCTCATGTTTGCGCGAATACGCCAGCATTCCTAAATTACCGCCAACACCGTATGCCATTAAAAAAATGTCTTTTGTCTCCTGTGGCTTCTCATGCAATGCAACTTCAAGAGTAATACTACCGAGCATTAAAGCCATTTGCTGGCTCATTCTTTCATTTCCATGATTTGCCAGAGCGTGTGCTATTTCGTGCCCCATTACCACAGCTATGCCTTCAGCATCTTTGGCAATTGGTAAAATGCCTGTATAAAACACAACCTTTCCTCCGGGCATGCACCAGGCATTAACCTGGTCATTCTCAACAACATTAAATTCAAAATTAAAAGATTTGTTCTTTATTTTGTTTTCCTCCATGTAACTAAAAACTGAACCGGCAATTTTATTACCAACTTCTGATACCATTTTTGAATTAGGGTTGCTGGAGGGAATAACTTTACTAGTTGATAAAAACTCATTATATGAAGCAAGACTCATATTCATAAGCATGCTTTCGGGCAATAATTTAAGCTGTCTGCGGCCTGTGATCGGCACTTTTGCACATGAACTCAATAATAGTGCAAATAATAAAACGAATAATAATTTCCTGTCAGTCATAAAGGTAAAGAGTTTAATTTAATGTAACTGTTAATCCAAGTAATAGTAGTTTTTCGTATTGTAGTTTTAAGGCTTCAAAATCGCCTTCATTAATTTTACATTTTCCTTTGTAATGAGTAATAAGGGTACATTGCTCTGCCTGTTCAGGTGTGTGACCGCATACCGACATAAGGCTTTCAATAACAAAATCGAAAGTATTGTGATCATCGTTATGCAAGATCAGAGAATTACCCCCGGTAATATTTTCTTTCTTCTGAATTAAATTTTGAAATTTTTCTAATGACATGTCAGAATAAACTTTTTCAAGCCGTAAAAATACATATTTTACTTGAGGTATAATCAGAATAAGAATAATTCAGAAAAATTATTCTTATTCAACACGTGGAATTACAAGCACCGGACAATTGGATCTGGAAACAACGCCCTCGCTGGTGCTACCCATAAATGTCTTGTAAAAAAAGCCATGGCTTTCTTTACCTATAATAATCATAAAAGCAGCTATCTCTTCCGCTTTATCAAGAATTGATGTTATAGGCACACCCATTAAGAGTTGGGTTTCAATTTCCACACCTTTTTCAGAAACTACTTTGGCAATAGCCTGAAGCTCATTGCGTTTACGGTCAAGTTCCTCTTCACGTTGTATCTGGAACATTTGAGGTTCTAATTCACTTCCAATAAAAAATGGATTAGGATCAGCTACATGGACAAGAAAGATTCTTGCTTTAAATGCTTTAGCTATTTCTACCGACCTGGAAATGATTTCTGTGGAATGGTCAGTGAAATCAATGGCGATTAAAATGTTTTTCATAATTGCTTTCCGTTAATAAGGTTACTGCAAAGGTAGTGCAAATAGCATAAAAAGTCAATAAAACAACTGCCCTGTCCGAAAAATATTTTTTTAGTATAAAGCTGGTTTATGATACGCCAAATAGATTCAATGAAATTGAAAACCTAAGAATAATGTGGAGTCCGTAGTATAATAACCAACGAAATATTAAAAGTAAAGCCACCAAAACAATGATATAGCCCCAATCAATCCTTCGCCCGTTATGTTTCGGAAAGTTTCTTATACGTTTTGGCTTTGCTTTTTTGTTAAAATACGCTGCAAATGTTGCACAAAGAAGTGTAAATAGCAGAAGAACCTGATATGGAGGATTCTCTGGAATACGAACAATCAGCATTATTATCGCACCTAATATAGATGGTAGCAAGGTTTGATATAAAATAAAAAGCCGTTGGTTTTCTGATTTGAGATACGATTGTGACTGAGCTGTTTCATAGAATAAGCTTGTGGTATAATAACCAATTGTAGCTAATACAAATAAAAAGATAAATGAAAACACTATTCTTAACATCAGGCTCATGTAAAGCCAAAGGGCAACATAACCAAAACCTTCGTTAGTAGTGACACCGGCAACAAAAGCCCCAAAAAACATATTTAATCCATGAAGCGCCAGCCATAGAAAAAAAAGTTTTGTACCCTGATCCATTGTTCTGGTTTGAGCTATTCTAAGGAACAACAGGCCTAATAACAGTGAAATAAAAGGTCCTGAACCCATTATAACAATGATCTTATAATATGGAGCCCACAACCTTGAATTATCACCAATGGGCCAGAATACTTTATGAAAATACAATACCCCTGAAAGACCATACAAATTTGCAACAAGAATCACTGTAAGCTGATAGATCAGATAAATTAATATATAGGCAACAAGAAACTTAACAGTAGAGTTAATTATTAAATACTGCCTGTTGCTAAGTTGATATCTTTTACGAACCGGCTCAGGTTCTATTAGCTTTAGTGAAAGCGGTGTTGTTGTTTTTGTAGGTTTACTTCTGACCGATCTGAAAAGGCGTGCAAGAAAAGACCGCCTGCGCTTTGATAATTTGCGGCTTTCATCAACTGATAATGCAAATTTATCCGCATCAGCACCTTTGCGTAAGACTGACGGATCAATTTTCTTGATATCTGTATCCTTCTTTTTTATTCGAAACAATCTTCCGAGCCCTGATTTTCGTTTTCTTCGTGCCATATCAGATATATGTGTATTTGGTTATAATTGGCTTTGATTGAAAAGAATTTTCAAAATTAGCAAATAATGTAATTAAGTTTCCTACTTATCAAACAGACTTCTGAATATTATTTAACAACGGTTCAGAGCACAGTATTTTTCATTAAATAGTTGGAAACATAATCATGAATACCATCATCAAGTTTATAAAAACATTTTGTGTAACCTGTTTGTGTAAGTTTGCTCATTTCTGCTTGTGTAAAATATTGATATTTATCCCGTATATCAACAGGAGTATCAATGAATTCAATTTTCTCAGGAATATTTGCAGCGTTAAAAGTAGCTTTGGCAAGATCGTAAAAACTCCTTGCCACGCCTGTTCCTAAATTATAAATACCGGAATCTGGTTTGGTTTGCATTAAAAATACCAGAACATCAACTACATCTTTAACATAGATAAAATCCCTGAGCTGGCCTCCATCGGCATAATCGGGGTTGTGCGAACGGAAAAGCTTAACCTGTCCCTGTGATATCATTTGATTGTAAGCATGAAAGATCACTGATGCCATCCTTCCTTTATGATACTCATTAGGACCGTACACATTAAAAAACTTCATTCCAGCCCAGAAGGGAGGGGTTTCTTTTTGTTCCAAAACCCATATATCGAAATCATTTTTTGACTTGCCATAGGGATTTAATGGTTTTAAATCCCGGATTACTGAATGATCATCAGAATAACCGTATTCTCCCAAACCATAAGTGGCGGCTGAAGAGGCGTAAATTAATGGAATGCCTGCCTTTGTACAGAATGAGAATAGTTTTTTGGAATAGTTCAGATTTAGTTCATCAAAAACTACCTGATTAAACTCGGTGGTATCAGTGCGTGCTCCTATATGAAAAATAAAATCAATATCTATCTGATGGTCTTTCAGCCAGGAGAAAAATTCATTGCGATGGACTTTGCAACGATATGATTTGTTTTCAAGATTTCTTGCTTTATCATTTCTGCTAAAATCATCAACCAGTGCCAGATTAAAAATTTTGTCTTCGTTGAGTCTGCCTGTAAGTACACTACCAATAAAACCCGCAGCTCCAGTTATAATAATCATAATTTCAGTTGTTTATATTTAAAATCAGGTTCAGATTTTTTAAGGAATGGTTTTAATATTTTCTTCAGTAATTATTTAAACATAAATTGAGTTTTTATAACCATTCCTACTTGTTTCATATACAAAAATACTATAAGTTTATAATTATCAACCAAAGCAGGATTTTAAAATCAAATTCAGCGATTATCGGGTTTAAAAGCTAAAACCAGGATCACCCCAAGCATAACTGCAACAGCACCGGTTATATCATACCATAACAGTCGCTCACCCAGAAATAATACTCCGCCAATTATAGCAATAATGGGGTTCAGATTACTAAAGATACTAATCGTGGCAGTTGGGATATATCTAAGGGCATAATTTGACAAATACGAAGAAATTACTGAAGACAAAACACCAAGATATATTACTGACCAGGTAAATGGTAAATTCAGAAAAGGCTTGAAAAACTGATCAATGTCACCTTCTGTAATATGTTTGCCAACACTTATTATGTTAAATGCAATGAAACCGATTGTTATCATTATTGCTGTGAGAGCCAGTGAATTATAGCGCTGCATGATGCGTTTCCCAATAACAAAATATCCTATCATTGAAATAACAGAAAGTAACAGAAGGATTATACCACGGATACTTTGGCTTTGAGCTTCGTTTTTATGCCAGAAAATAAAGATAAGTCCAAGAACTGAAAGTCCTACACCGAGTTTCTGCCATACGGTGGTTCGTTCTTTCAGGAACAGCCACCCTGCAATTAGCATGAATACAGGTAGAAGAGCCAATATAATCCCACCTTCAGAAGCTGTGGAATATTGTAAGCCCAAAACCTGGAATCCAAAAAACAGGATAGGATAAAACAATGCAATTCCAAGGATAGCAATGCGATCACCAGGTTTTATCTCCTGAATTTTGATTAGTCCTGCCAGCTTCAAAGCAACAATACCAAGGAAGGCGATTGTAAATCTGTGAGCCAGCAAACTATACGGATCTGTGTATCTCAGTCCTATTTTTACAAAGATAAATGACAAACCCGTGATAAGAGTCATCAGGGATAAACCAATATATGCGGTAATATTTTTACTTTCTGACTCGTTCATAATAAATCGGCAAATTTAAACCATTCAAATTACTCTCAGAATATCTGTGATTAATTTCTGAGGTTTTGAACAGTGCAACAAGTCAGAACCGTACTATTTCACAATGATGACTTAATTATTGTCAATAGTGTTCTGAAAAATCAGAATAAAGTACAAAGATGTCTGTTATTAAAACTCAGCGGGTTATAACTTCCGGATCTTTATATTTCTGTACCAGACATCATCACCATGATCCTGCAAGCCTATATAACCTTCCTGAGCCACGTTAGCCCAATCGGGGTTATATTGCGGGAACTTGCTGTTGGCAACCATTTCATTCCATTCTGGTGTCCAGAGATGGTAGCTTACAACTTTTTCTCCATTTAGCCAGTGTTCAACCAATCCTTTGTAAACAAGAATTTTCGCCTCATTCCATTCACCCACAGGCTTAACCTTATCCTGATCAACGCCAATCATATCATATAATGCTCCGGCGCTATGCTTTCCTTCACGCCCGTCAGGATGTGTGGTATTATCCAGAACCTGCATTTCAGGTGCTGTTTGCCAAATGGTCTTATCCGGCAATTCCTGGGCAAGATATAAAATCCCACTGTTTCCGCCTTCTGAAATTTTCCATTCAAGCGAAAGCTCAAAATTCGAAAATTTTTCATCATAAATGATATCACCTCCTTCGAGGGAGCCTGCTTCTCCGCGTCCGGAAGCTATACACCTCAAAGTTCCGTCAGTGATTTCCCAGCCAGAAGGGAAATAATCCTTATTGTATCCGCGCCATTTTCCGGGAGTTTCGCCGTCAAACATGGAGATCCAATCTTCAGATTCAATTTCTTTTGCTTCTTCAGCAGGCTTTTTACCAGTTTCGCCACAGGCAGTGATAAAAAGCGCGATCATACTAAAATAAAACAGTTTTTTCATTTCTCTAAATTTTTATTTATAATATAAGTGTTTAGTTTTTAATTTATTATGTGGTTTGAAATTTGTACTTCACATTTTACACCAAATTCAAATCGCTGCTTTACATGCTCCATCCTTTACGATATGTATGTCTGATATATTCCTCAGCAGCCTGTTTTGCATTAATTGTTTCATGTTTGGTTTCGAAATGCGGATGCCCGTCAATGATCTCAAATTTATCGCTCAGCACTACTCTGATTTCGTCATTATCAGATATGTTCCTGAAATGCATATTTTCTCCGTCCCATTCGAGTTCACGTTTTAAATCCTGTAATCTTACTGCAACCACACCCATTACTACCATTTCGTTCATAGGACCGGAATATCCGAAATATGAGCTGGCTTCGGTTCTGTTTTGAGGGCTTTCTTTACAGGCACGAACCCAATCCATTTCATGACTTACTTCTACTCTGCGAAGCTCGGGCTTCGGGCGCTCATAATTCTTATCATAATCCAAAGGTAACAGAAAAGGATTTCTTCCATAGCATCCGGTCATGATCTTTCCTTTCGAACCTATAAACAAACAGCCTCCATTGCTATCGCGTCCCATTACTTCACCGGCAGGAAGCTCTTCAGGGCGTGGAGGCAGCAAACCGCCATCCCACCATGTAACAGTAACTTCCGGCATATTGATCTTTTTGTCTCTTGGCCTTTCCGGAAATACATACTTGACAACTTCAGCCAATGGGGGAGATTCAGTATTGAATAAAGTAGAACTACCCTGAACTCTGATAGGATATTTCAGACGCAGAGCTTTAAAAATAGGATCCATGATATGACAAGCCATATCGCCAAGGGCTCCGGTTCCGAAATCCCACCAGCCACGCCAGTTCCACGGGGTATAAATTGGATTATAAGGACGTTCACGTGCAGGACCTAAAAATAAATCCCATTTCAATGTATCAGGCACTACAACAACTTCAATTGGTCTTTCCAGACCTTGAGGCCAGATTGGGCGGTTTGTCCAGGCATGTGCTTCTCTGATTTCGCCAATTGCACCGTCCCATATCCATTCGCATACCTGCCTTATACCTTCACCTGAATTACCCTGATTGCCCATTTGTGTGGCTACTTTGTATTCTTTAGCAATGCGGGTCATTTCACGTGATTCCCATACTGAATGGGTAAGAGGTTTTTCGCAATAAACATGTTTCCCCATTTTCATTGCGTTTATGCTGATGATAGCATGCGTGTGATCGGGCGTTCCAACAACCACTGCATCAATGGAATCCTTCATCTTATCGAACATTTCCCGCCAGTCGTAAAATTTTCTGGCATTTGGGAACTCATTAAAGATCTTTGATGCATATTTCCAATCCACATCACATAAAGCAACGATATTTTCGCTGCTCACAGCGCGAATAACTCCTCCGCCGCGACCTCCAACCCCGACACCGACAATGTTGAGTTTATCGCTGGGAGCACGATGCCCAAGTCCTGATATAACATGACTTGGCATGATCATGAATCCAGCCGTGGCAAGCGCTGAATTGCGTATAAATGCACGGCGGTCAATTACCTGACTTGTATTTTTGTTTGCTTCCATAATTAATAAGGTATATTAAAATAAATTTGAATGTATATAACGTAAACTTTGTTCTGAACAATAAAGAGGCGTTCCTTCAGTGAAATTATCCTGTTCTACAATCATTAGCTTTAATCCGCTACTTTGTGAATATTTCATGAGCGACTTGAAATCAATGGTTCCATTGCCAACAATAAGTGTTTCGCCATTATGCCCTATATCTTTTATATGCCAGGTATGAAAACGCCCAGGATGATTGGTAAAATATTCTGATGGTTCAAAACCTGATTTAACTATCCAGTAGATATCCAGTTGAAAACTAACAAGTCCAGGATCGGTCTCCTCTAATAAAACATCATAAGGTAACTGATCTCCTATAGGTTTAAATTCAAATTCATGATTGTGATAACCAAACTGAATGTTAAACTGGCGGCATATCTGACCAATACGGTTTAATTCTTCGGCGGTTCTTTTAAAATCATCAATTGTATTTGCAGGTCTTCCCAGAAATGAAGGCAAGAACAGATATTCCAACCCTGCTTCACTGGCTTTTTCGGCAAACAGGTTTGCATTTTTGTCGGTAATGGGAGTGTGAGAACTGTAAATCTTTAAATCCAGATCAGTACAAATCTGCTTAAAGTCCTTTGGAGCATGTCCATAAAAGCTTCCATCAAAGTCAAAAGCTTCTATTCCGGTATAACCAATAGTGCTAACTGCTTTTAATGTTGGTACAAGTTCATCTCTTATTAAATCACGCAAACCCCATAATTGTATCCCGGTTTCTTTTACCGGATTTGCTTCAAAATCAAAGGCTTTGGCCAAATACGGCTTTGTAAAAATGTAAGCACCTGCTAAAGCTACAGAGCGTAAAAAATCCCGTCTTGTTTTCATAGTTGGATTCATTTAATAAAATACCTCATTTACATCATCCCAGAAAGTCTGTCGCTTTTCATGATATGCAATAGTTCCCATGTGGGCGGTTATTGCTTCCTCAAATGCCTGGTCAATATCACAGCTTGGCTGTGAACCATCTTTCCGGCGTATGCAGTTTATCCACTCACGAAGATGAAGATGCGTAGTATCAATAGGTTTTCCGCCACGATAAGTATAGAGCAATCCGCGACTTGCAAAATATTTTTCAGTAGGGGTGGTGATGGCGTCAATGCTTTCCTGCCCCGGTACATAAGAGAAAATTGGTTTGTGGGGTTCTACAATCCCTTTCTCTATTCTCTCGCGATATTGGGTTGACTTAGGATCGGCAACTACAAGTAATGATTCGTCAAGCTCAATCCATGCATCATGCCCCATAATGACTTTACCACGGTTTTTTTCATTAGCCAGAGTAGCACTGTATAATAATGTAAGATCCCTGTCAGGAAATTCAAAGGCCATGTTCAGAACATCGGGTACCGTTCTGCCATCCTTGTAGAAATATATTCCTCCTGAAGCCATAGCCGATTTTGGTATTCCAAGATCAAGTATCTGGTTCAAAGCATCATATTCATGAGTAAAAAGATCACCGCTAAGGCCTGTGCCATAATCCCACCAGCAACGCCATCTGAAAAACCGCTCAGCACTGAATTTATGCCATGGCGCCGGTCCTATAAACTGCTTCCAGTCAATAGTCTGCTCATTTGCTTCAGGGTCAATATCATAAACCCATGCGCCATTGGGATCATTACGGTTAGTACATACTTCAATTAATGAGATTTTACCGGTTACATTCTGCTTTATAAGAGAACGGGCTACCAGATAACTCTCTGTTTGTCTGCCCTGATGCCCCAACTGAAAAACTACTCCCGATTCCTTAACTGCTTTTCTGATATCAAAAGTTTCCGGAACAGTCCATGACAATGGTTTTTCACAGTATATATGCTTTCCATGCCTCGCAGCTTCCAATGCCACAGATATATGAAGATGATCAGGAGTGGCGATTATAACAGCGTCAACATCATCAGCAGCAAGCAATTCTTTGTAAGTGCGGTATCGCTTTGGTAATTTTGCCATTTTACCATCTGTCCCGTTACGATAAAGATTTGCACCTGTTTCGACGCCTTGCTTTGCGTGCTTGTCAAAAACATCACAGATACCAGTAATTTCAATATTCAGGCTTTCCTGCAACATGAACTGCTCAAGATACTCTTTCCAGAATTTGCTTTCGCGTGCATATTGCTTGTATTCACCAATTTTGTCGGGATGAAGAAAACCAAGGGCTTTCATCAGGTAACGACCACGACTTCCGCAACCAACTATGCCCAGCCTTAAGGGAGGTCCGTCAATCAGTGGAGGTATGCCTTTTGGAATAATGATGTCAATATCGCCAAGTAAACTGGAGCTTTTTCTTGCAGTTTCAGTTTTGTGGTTAAATAAGCCATACCCTAACAGCCCAAGAACAGGAAGTGAAGCCAGCCCGGCAAGAAGATCACGCCTGCTGATTGTGTTTTTTTCTTTGTCTTTCTGATCCGGGTTTGTATTTTTAGCTTTCATTTTTATTGAACAATTTAAATTCTTAAGGTCATTTTCCGATGCTCTTTATTGCGTTTTTTTTTGAAAAGCCTTTCCAGTCCTATAATATCCGAAGTGGGGAAACTTATTATTACCCACATGGCAGCTAATTCAATCAGGGTCTTGTTAATGATAAAATAACTGCCATCTACCGGAAACAAGTAGGTTATTCCCGGAAATGCAGGATGCGACAGATAATATAACCCAAGTAAAACTATACCTGCATAAGCAGCGTAACGTGTGAAAATACCAGCAACAAGAGCAATGCCTATCAGGGTCAGCCCCCAGGCATTAAGACTGTCAGCAATAGTAAGTGCAGTATTGTTTTCTGCTACCCATTCAAAAAAGCCTTTTAAAAAACCTCCGGAGTCCATAAGATATGATCTGGATGACCATGAGGGATCCGTTACTTTAACCAATCCTTCATATAAAAAGTGCCATCCTGTTGTTATTCTGAGAATTACAAGTGCTGAAAGTGAGCTGACAGTATATTTCATTTCTTACAGAATAATTCAGTATAAAAAGAAAAGACAATTTACAAAAATAGAAAAATATTGAGCCTGGGAAAAGCTTTGCAAATATTATTTATTGGTTTATTTTAAAAATCTTTCAAACCAGCTATGCACTTCTTTATACCAATAAATTGAATTTTGTGCGCTCAAAATCCAGTGATTCTCATCAGGGTAATAAACAAGGCGGGCTTCTAATCCCTTACTTTTATAAATACCGTAAACAAGCAGTCCGTGAGCCACAGGTACCCGGTAGTCGCGCTCACCATGAATAACCATCATTGGGGTTGAGAAATTATGTGCAAACTGAGAAGGATTGTGGAGATTAAGTTTATCAAATCCATCCCATGGAGTACCGCCATACTGATAATTTCTGTAACCGGTATAATCAGTAGCATACTGTAGGTGAAGATCATAAACTCCTGCATGATTTATAAGGCAGGCAAAACGATCGGTATGACCGGCAATCCAGCTTACCAGATATCCACCGTAACTCCCGCCGGCAGCAGCCATTTTATTTTCATCCACCAGATTTTGTGCTATCAGATAATCGGCAGCTTTCATCACGTCCTCAAATGGTTTTGTGGAATTCTCGCCATGAATGCTGATAGCAAAATCCTGTCCAAAACTGGTACTTCCATGAAAGTTAGGTAATGCGACAATATAACCCGGTGCAGCAAATAAGTGAGCATTCCATCTGAAATGAAAATAATCGCCGAAAGTACCATGAGGACCACCATGTATCATCATCACCAGCGGGTATTTCTTTGATCTATCATAATCAGGCGGATAAACGATGAACATCTGAACATTTTCATTTCCGTAACCTTTATAATATACATCTTCAACTTCGCCAAGATTTAGTGTTAACAAAACAGCATCATTAAATGAAGTCATCTTTTGAGGCTTCAGACTACGAAGATCAAGTTTATAAATTTCCGGAGGGGAATTTAAATTATGATGATTGAAAATTAGATATTGATTACCGGCAAGACTTGCTCCATTATTTGTTCCTTCGCTAAATAAGCGCTTGTGTTTACCTCCACCGGCAGGAATGCTGAAAATAGCATTTCTTGCCTTGTCTTCCGCAAGAAAATAAATCGTTTTATCATCTTCTGACCAAAACCATTGTTCGCAGCTAAGATCAATGTTGTCAGTAATTCTGGTATTGGATCTGGTTTGCAGGTCGTAAACTGTCATTACAACTTTATCGGCATAAAAATGAAATATTTTTTGAGCCCCGTAAACTAAACTCTTCCCGTTATTGCTGAACACAGGATTTACATCATCGGCGGGATTGCCGGGAGTAATATTTGTCATTGAGCCACTTCCGTCAGTTTTAAGCAGGAAAATATCATTATTTGTAGTCTGGTATGGCGGAGATGTAACATTGCAGCTTACAGCGATCAGGCTGCCATCAGGTGAAATATCATATGAAACCCCACCCATCATGTCAAAATAATTTGAAGTATTTGGCATTAAATCAGTTACTTTTTTTGAATCCAGTTCAATGGAAAATAAACGCGGATAATATCCATCAGTAAGCCAGCGGTCCCAGAACCGGTACATGGTATTCTCAGTAACCCTTGCAGTAACTTTGTTGTTCTTCCTTTCATCCTGCAACTTCTTTAGTTTCTCCCAGTCACCATTATATTCAGGTAAAATATTGGCTGCGAAAGCTATACGCTTATTGTCAGGAAACCATTTTGGAGCATATAAGGCTACAGGCAGATCAGTGATCTTTTGAGCCTCGCCGCCTGAAAGATTCAAGAGATAAAGCTGGGCAGGACTATCATCCCTTCTTGACAGAAATGCTATTTGCTTTCCGTCGGGGCTGATCACAGGCGAACTGTCCTTACCTGAAAAAGTAAGCTGATTAATGCTTCCATCGTCATTATTCATCATGAAAATATTGGTTGAACCTTTATTCTCATCAATATCAGTTTCGGTGACTGTAAAAACTGAATATTTGCCATCCGGGGATACTACAGGATTCCCAATGCGTTTCATTGACCACATTTTTTCAGCAGTAATAGGCTCTTTCTCGGGAGTAAAAGCATGTGCATTTTGGAAAATGAGAACTATTAACAGGCTCACAATGAATAATTTTGAAATCTTTAATACTATTTGTTTCATGATAAAAAGGTTGAAATTATCTGACAAATTTAAGGTTTTTGACAATTAGTAATATTTGGCTCTGATAAAATGGATTATCCCAGGCTTGTCTTCAAAAGAAAAATTTACTGAATAAATATTAAAGCAGATTGTTATATTATTGAAATACAGAATGTTGCAAACTTGTACTGAAATTCCCGGTCAAATTTAAGCCTTGTTTCTACCCAGAACCGGATTGGCTTATTTAAATTAATTCCAGATAAAACAAATCATCATAGTACCCGTTTAAGTACATTACAACAAAGAACATTTACTCAATAAGCATAAGCAACATAATTCTTTTGAAAAAAACATATAATTAATCTGTTATGAATGAACAAATTAGCAATGCTGAACGCAAAGCGTTATTAAAGCATATGATACTTCAGCTTCATGAAGGTGAAGCACCGGATCTGGTAAAAGCCAGACTTATCCAAATCTTGAAAAATGTCCCTTACAACGATGTTGTTGAAGTGGAACAGGAGCTGATAAATGAAGGATTACCAGTTGAAGAAGTCCTGAAATTATGTGATATACACACTTATGTTCTTGAAGGAAGCATTGATACCTCAGGGCAACCTGAAATTCCCGAAGGACATCCTGTTGATACTTTCAGAAAAGAAAATCAGGCTTTGAAAGAAGTTGTGGAATCACTAAATGCTGATTATGAAAAAGTTAAAGATATTAAGGATGAAGAGCTTGTGGATTTTATAAACAAGCTGCGCGAAGGTTTCAACCAGCTTATGGACGTTGATAAGCATTATATCAGAAAAGAAAATCTTTTATTTCCGTTTTTAGAAAAATATGAGATCACAGGACCTCCTAAGGTAATGTGGGGTAAACATGATGAAGCCCGCGAAATGCTTAAAGCCGCAAACGAAGCATTGCGTGAAACCGGTATGGGTAAGGATGAACTGCTTGCAATAATTGATATGCTGCTTAAACCAGCATCTACCGCTGTAACAGACATGATAATGAAAGAAGAGGAAATTCTTTTTCCTATGAGCCTTGAAACTTTGAATGACAGTGAATGGTATGATATTTACATGCAGACTCCTGAGATTGGTTTTTGCCTGTATGATCCTGTTACTGTGTGGAAGCCGGAAAATGTCAGTACCGAACCCCAAACTTCTCAGGTTAATAATAATAAGGTAGTGCTTCCTTCCGGAAGTTTTACTGTTGAGGAGTTAACAGCAGTACTTAATTCATTGCCTGTTGACATGACCTTTGTGGATAAAAATGATAAAGTTGCATTTTTTTCTCAGAGTTCAGAAAGGATATTTCACCGTAATCGTGCTATTCTTCAGCGTGATGTAAGAATGTGTCATCCTCCCGGAAGCGTTCATACTGTGGAACAGATACTCAGTGATTTTAAGAGCGGCAGGCAAAGCAGCGCTGCGTTCTGGATCCAGAAAGGAGGCATGTTTATTCATATCGAATATTTTGCTGTTCGGAATGCCGATGGTGAATACCTTGGAACCCTTGAAGTTAGCCAGGAATTATCAGAAAAACGTAGCTTGCAGGGCGAACGGCGTTTGCTGAATTATAAATAATGAATGTATGTTAAATTAAATTGGAGTTTTGAATTTTATGAATGATAAACCTCAATTGTTAATCTGTAAATATATGTCGGAAAGACCAGATATTATACCTACAATAAAGATAAGGGAGTTAATTGATGCCTACCCCTGGCTTGAAGAAACCCTGGTTGAAATGGTTCCTGAATTTGGGAAGTTGAAAAATCCGCTGTTAAGGAATACTGTTGCTCGTATTACTACTCTTCAGCAAGCTGCAATCATTGGTAAGGTGGATCTTGGAATGCTGATTAATCAGTTGCGAAAAAAAGCAGGGTTGTCTGAAGCTGATTCAGCCAGTACTTTGAGCGTTGACAAAATAAAAGCAGATCATAACTGGTTTAATGAAGCTAACATAAAAGATACACTTGATGCCCGTCCAATGTTGGCTGCCGGTCGTCATCCGATGGACGAGGTGTTTGACAGGCTTAGTAAGATGAATTCAGGTGGGATACTGAAACTTATTACAGGTTTTGTACCGGAACCATTGATTGAAAAAACCATTGAGAAAGGTTACAAGGCTTATGCACTTGAAGAAACTACTGACCTGGTATCTACGTATTTTTATAAACCATAGGTTTATATCAGTACTTTGAACATAGTTCAAAAAGCCGGTTTACCTCGTCCTTGTTTTTCATAAAGCTGCAATATGCCGGCTGACGGTGTTCAAAATATTTTCCGGTCATTCCTTTTACTTCTGCTGACAAGGCAAGCCAAACAGGTGTATCAGCACCTTGCGAAGGAGTTTCGCTCCCTCCAAAACCAAGGCTGTTACTGAGTTTTGATTTTACATCACCCGGATGGCAGGTGTTGACAGTAATATTATACTTCTGATATTTCTCTGAAAAATGTGCTGTAAGCATTCTGTCAACTTGTTTGCTTTGACGATAGGCTGCATCATTATTATATCTTCGCATACTGAACACAGGATCCTTTAGATCAAGACCTCCGGCCCAGTAACTTGCAACATTTATAATCCTGCTTCCATTGGCTTCTGACAAATGAGGAAAAAAATCATTCATCATATGAAAATACGCCATAACATTTACTGCCCATTGCACTTCAATTCCGTTTTTATTCTCAGTCCTTTGTCTCGGTGCAGTGCAGGCATTATTTATCAGTATGTGAACCGGAGATTTGACTTTCTGCGCAAAGTCAACAATGTTTTCCTTTAATGACAGGTCTGTTGTTGCTTCAATGATATTATTATTTCCGGTTATCTTACGAACCTCATCTGCCGCCTGTTTCAACAAACCGGGATTACGTCCTGACATAATTACTTCATATCCTGCTTCAGCAATCCCCAGGGCTATTGCCTTCCCAATTGCCCCATAAGCTCCGGTTATTATAGCTGTTCTTGTATCCATGATAGTTAAATGAGTTTATTATATTTTCTAAAAAATGATTTTGAAAGAACTAAAAAATAAAAAAAGATAAATCAGTGTTTGGATAAGCCTCAAAGTTACAATGTTTTAAGCGAACTGAAAAAAATTTATTACTTTTTAAGAGTAAAACAATAGCTTTTTACCCTGCCAGATTTAAACAGGTTTTTTATCTTTGAGGCAAAAATCATACCTGAATGAAAATCTGGAAGCCTTTTATATTATTGGCATACAGCATAATAGCCTGTTTGGGTTCGGAGCTCATAGCACAGGATACCATAAGGCTAAAGGTATTAGTTACCAGTGACATACATGGTCATTTTTTACCTTATGATCTGTTTGAGAATCGTGCCCGGACAAATTCGCTGGCTCAGGTATATTCCTTTGTAAAAAATGAACGATCAGAGCAGGGACAGGAAGTTGTATTACTTGATAATGGTGATTTGCTTCAGGGTGATCCCTTAATATATTATTATAACTTTATTGATACTACCGGCATTCATCCGCTTGCCCAAATGATGAATTTCATGAAATATGATGGCGCAACCGTTGGCAATCATGATATTGAAGCCGGGCATCCTGTTTATGATAAACTTGTTCAGCAGTTTTCATTTCCATGGATGGCTGCCAATATTATTAATGAGTCTACAGGAGAGCCTTATTTTAAACCATATACAATTATTAACCGGAGCAATCTGAAAATTGCTGTTTTGGGATTATGCACACCTAGTGTACCTAAATGGCTTCCAAAGGATTTATGGAGTGATATGATTTTTGAAGACATGCTTTTATCAGCCCGCAAATGGGTTGATTATATTGAAAACACTGAAGAACCTGATATTTTAATTGGTTTGTTTCATTCAGGAGCGCCGGAACGTAGCTTTACCGAAGCTGAGCTTCCAATGCTCGAAGATGCTTCAAGGCTGATTGCTCAAAAAGTAAGTGGATTTGATGTTGTATTTAGCGGTCATGACCACAGATTATGGAATATTCCTGTTACCAGTCCCTCCGGAAAAGCTATTTATATTCTTGGAAGCGGGAGTAATTCCCACAATGTGGCTGTGGCTGAAATGTTAATAATTACCGATACTGAAAATCAAATAATAAGTAAAAATGTAATAGGTAATATAAGGAGTGTTACAAAACTTCAGGCAGATAAAGATTTTACAGAGAACTTTTCTCATTTTTTAGAACCGGTTAAGAATTATCTTAAAGAACCGGTTACTATCCTGAAAGATACTTTATTCAGCAGAGATTGCCTGTTTGGAAGTGCAGAGTTCATAAACCTTATACATCATATTCAGCTTAAAATTACCGGTGCTGATATTTCTTTTTGCGCCCCGCTTACATTTAATACTATACTGCCCTCCGGAGAAATCAATATAGCTGATATGTTTAAGCTTTATCGCTTTGAGAACCAGTTATATACAATGAGATTAAGCGGAAAGGAAATTCTTGATGCGCTTGAATACAATTATAGTAACTGGATGAACCAAATGATGGATGCCAATGATCATTTATTGAATTTTAAGAAAAACGACAAAGGAGAGACAAAAACCAATTCATTTGGACAGCCTGAAACAGTTACTCCTTTTTATAATTTTGAATCTGCAGCAGGAATTTTTTATACCGTTGATGTTTCAAAACCTGCAGGAAGCAGAATAACTATCCATTCAATGGTAAATGGAGAACCTTTCACCCCAGGGTCTTTTTATATAGTGGCTGTGAACTCATACCGGGGAAGCGGTGGGGGAGGGCATCTTACTGAAGGTTCCGGAATTGCATCTGACGAACTATATAACCGTACAGTATGGACTTCGGGTAAGGATTTGCGTTCAATGCTCTCAAAATGGCTAATCACAAATCCAATGCCATCCGAAATAACTGAAGTTCAATGGAATGTGATTCCTGAATCATGGTATGAGGAAGGTAGAAAAAAGGATTACGAATTACTTTTCAAACATTAGAGTTATCCCTAAATTGTTATTATTCATTATAATATGAACCACGATTGTCCATTTTGTTCACCATTAATTGAAGACCATGTTTTTATGGAAACGACTGAGATGCTTGCAGTTTACAATATTTCATCGATTCTTCCGGGTCATTCTATGGTGATACCCCGCCGGCACGTGGAATCTGTTAACGATTTAAGTGAAAATGAACTTGACCAGTTATTCCGTTTTGCCCGAATAGTAACAAAGCAATTAATAACTTTTTTTAAAGC
>MTBK01220571.1_pt1 | contig 43030 bp, 53 predicted proteins | sample 1535981 | NCBI WGS metagenome assembly MTBK01 (sample SAMN06109225, study PRJNA356200) | anaerobic digester metagenome | isolation source: biogas reactors fed with pig manure or primary and secondary sludge | place: Spain | collected 2016-06-30
CGCTAAACTTGCTCCTCTTCATTCCCGGCCTCCTTTTCCGTTATTCTATCAGCCGGTTTACTCCACTTTTGATCGGTACTACTTTAGGGGATGGTTACAGAAACGGTCAAGATGGGTTCTAATGTCATCAACGTTCATGGGTTAGTCGAGGCGGTAATTCCAAAAAAGAACACAGAATTATTGTCGATATTTAGCGATCGTGTTCCATGATTTCTCGCGACGGCATAGAACCTAGTGAACTCTTCGGTCGAATAATACTCCAGATCCTCCGCACAAACCTTTCGGCTACCGTTTCGTAATGTTAGTATCGCGACCGATCCGTCTGTAATGGCATTTTCCGGTAGGAAACACGCCCGAGGAAAATAGGTCAGGTTAGGCACGAGCACCGCATCGCGAACATTTAGATACTTTCTCACCGCTAAGTCGTCGATCTTATCGACGTAACAATCGTACCCGTCAATGTCGCGTATTTCGTTCGATGCGATGTTCCTGGATTTAAGGACTCGAATCGAACCGGTAGGCTTCGTTATCTTCTTTGTAATTTGGCGGTCCCGGAACGCCGTGAAAATGTTGAATTTGAGTTTTTCGACAACCATATCAAAAAAATCATCCCGATAAATCAGCCAATATGGGAAATCGTTGGAAAAGATGTAGGCCTGTTCCTGATAAAAAATCTTCCGCAGAAAATAGGACTCAACTTCGAGTGTGTGACCTTTTCTCGCAGCCGCCTCGGTATCGACTATGAAACTAATCGTTTCAATCAAAACTCCGCGAAAGCCCCTCTCGCCATAGTCATTAATCTTTCGAAATGCGAATTTTCCGAGGAGCTCGCGGGTCTTGTTGAATTCTGGGGCGTTAATCAAACTCTTCGGGACAATCAGTGCAACAAAGCGACCGAGTTTTAATGCCCGCTCGATAAAAAAAGAGAAGATATTATTGGTATCTTGATTATGAAGACCGTCTTTATACTGGCCCAAAAGGACTTTCTCACCGCTTATTCTCTTGAACGGCGGGTTTCCAATTACCACGTCATAGATCTTATTCGTCTCGTACAGCAGAAAGTCGGCGTTGATAAAATTGAGTTTAAAATTTTCCGGCACCTTGGTTGTTTTCAGAAGCAAGCGCAGTGTGTCCAACGAGTTCTCGTCAATATCAATAAGGTCGATTTCTACAGATGGAATCGCCGCATATTTTTTGAACAGCAATGGCAGAAAATTCCCGACGCCAACCGACGGTTCGAGAATGTGAAGTTTCTTGGAACCCTTGAAGTCTGGTAGGTCTTTGACGATAGTGAAGCAAATATCCTGGCGGGTATAGTACGCGGCATTCTCCATTCGGACGGAATTGGCCAGCTCTGCTACTTTAGCAAGTGTCGGATAGGTGTATGTCGAAATACTCTCCTCTAGAAACCTGTTCAGATTCCCGTTTTCAGAAAGGCTTTTTTTATCGATGAGTCTTTTAATTTCATTTTCATTCAAAACTTTCTGTTGCAACGCGGACCGAATCTTCGCTGCAATCTGCTGAAGAATGACAGTCGGAACTGCTTCACCAAGGCATTGGCGGATATTCATTTCCTCGGTTGCAAGAAACTTCTTTTTTAAGCCTTCGGGCAGTTCGTTTAGCTCCTTGTCAGACCTGTCGGCAAAGCAAAATTCTCTCGGGATCGACATCATCAATGCGAGTTCTCGGATACTAAACACACGATCGTCCTTTGGATGAATTGTGTTTTGGCTTGCCAATATATCGTTTCGTGTATGAACGCACGGCGGAACCTTGTCCCAAGATTGCCGCTTGTATTTGTCGCCGTTTTTGTTGACGTTGACGATAATCTCGCCGTTTTCTTTACGATGCGGACGGTTCTCGACCTCGGCGTTGTCAAAAGCGGATTCGCTTTCCTTAAGACCGCTGATCCACTTCCGCATGTCTACCGGGTACTCGCGAAATGCGTGGAATATGTCGGCCTTTGAAATCTCGCCCCAGTGAAGACTCGGCAGATGACCGATAGTTTGCCTTAGAGTTTTCTCATTAGTGCGGTCGGGAAATATGTCGAGTGGAGTTATCTCCCAGAGGTCCTTGCGCACACCAAGGACGAGGGTTCGCGTCCGGCTCGATGGGCTACCGTAATCCTTAAAATTGATAACGCTGTAGTGAATGTTGTAATTGCCGGCCAGCGTGGTCTCAATTACGTGCTTGATTTTGCGATCATGTCCCTCAGTGTCGGTGCAGACTGTTGAAAGAAACGATCTTACGTTCTCGAAAACGAAAAAGCGGGGCATTACGTCGGCAACCATCTCGATTGATTCGACGACGAGTGAGTTTCGCCCCTTTTCGTTCTTTTTCTTATGATTGGCAACAGACATGCCTTGGCAAGGCGGTGTCGCGATTAGGACGTCCAGATCAACGCCGAAGTCTTTCTTCCAGCGTTCAAGTTCATTGCGTACGTCCTGCTTCGTCGATTCTTGTCGGATGTCGGCGCTAATGTAGGCGGTCTCAAAGAGACACTTCTGATTGTAGTACTGAAACTTGAGGCGCTTTTCGAGGATTTCAACGGTTGCCACGCACTCAAATTGCTCTTGCTTAAAACCGTGACATCCAATGCCGGCTCCGCTGAATAGTGAGAGGTAGGTTAAAGGTCTCTCCGACATAAAGCAGCTTCGTTTAGTATTAGCTCCTCGCATTATACATCGACTCTAGCCTCTCGCCGAAGGCTTGCCTATCGGGACGGCGGTGGTTATCTCGAAGAGGAGTTTGCCGTTCGGGGTGACGCGGACGGTGGTGAAGAGCATTGTGCACTCGGGCGTGATGTTCCAGTAATTGCAAAAGGGCGTGACGGCGATCTGGTGGTATGTCATTTTGCCGGCCTCCGTTTTACGCCGATCGCGACGGACGTACGGATGTCGAGGACCATTATGCCGTCTTCGAGGCGGACGTGGGTGAAGCGCATCGTGCGCTCCGGGCGAATGTTGTAGAAGTCGCAGAACGGTGCGGCGTGGACCACGTAGTATGGATATCTGTGCGAGAGATTGCCGCGAACCGGAAATGCGTTTGTCCGCCGCGCGTCGCTCGGCCGCAGGCCGATCGAAGCGTTGGCGAGGTCAAATCCGATCTCGACCGCCTCGGGACTGCCAAGCGCCTCGTAGCCTTTGGCGTTTATGAGCAGTACGCCGCGTGAGTTCAACGTAACGCGCGGCCCGCCCCAGCCCAGCCGGTTTGGTGCCCCCTGAAACATCTGCCATTTTCGTTTTGTGTCGTTCGTGTTCATTGGTTTATCTCCTGTGGTTGTTTTTTTTTGATCGTTGCATGAATGTATCACGGATGCAATCTGCTGTCAAGTCAATTCTGCGGAACTCTGCGTGTCTTCCTCCGCGGCCTCTGCGTGGAGCCGATCTTCCCCGCAGAGAGCGCTGAGATATCCCGCAGAGACCGCGGAGATTCGCCATCCGAGTGCCAAATACCCCTTTCCATTCGACTGGATAACCGGATGAATGGCGTGATTGGCGGTTTGTCCAAAAACGGTCCGTTTTGCATGCGCGTGGGTCATACCGTTTTGCATTTGGTCATACGGTTTTGGGACGCAGGGACGCATGTCCCAACGGAAAACTGATAATTGAAAATGGATAGTGCCAGAAACGCGCACTTGTCACTTGTCCCTCGTCCCTCGTCCCTGTCCATTTGTGATAAGCTATCCGAATAACCGCTGAAACTGTCGCTAATTACTCGTTTTATATCTTTTTTGGCGGCGGTTTAATAGAATCCTAGGCTGGAGAGACTTTTTGTTATGGCAGAGATATCGATACCTTCAAACATCACGAATGAAGAGCTGATCAAGTTCGTCCGCGAGGCCGTTGAGCTGTGTAAGCCGGCGGATGTCGTCTGGTGCGACGGTTCGCAGGCCGAGTACGACCGTATGTGTCAGGAAATGGTTGATTCCGGGACGTTTATCAAGTTGAACCCCGAAAAGCGGCCGAATAGCTTTTTGGCAAGGTCGCACCCGTCTGACGTCGCCCGCGTTGAGGATCGCACCTACATCTGCTCGCGTGCCAAGGGCGACGCCGGCCCGACAAACAACTGGATGGCCCCCGTCGAGATGAAGGCCATTCTCAAAAAGAAATTCGATGGCTGCATGTCGGGCCGCACAATGTACGTCGTGCCGTTCTGTATGGGCCCGATCGGCTCGCCGATCTCGCAATTTGGTGTGCAGTTGACCGATTCGGCCTACGCCGCGGTCAATATGAAGATCATGACGCGCATGGGCACCGAGGCCCTCGAAGCGTTGGGCGACGGTGAGTTTACGAGGTGTCTGCACTCTGTCGGAATGCCGCTCGCAGCCGGCCAGGCCGATGTCGCGTGGCCCTGTTCGCCGGACCCGAAAGATAAGTATATTGTTCATTTTCCTGAGGAAAATTCGATAGTTTCCTACGGCTCCGGTTACGGCGGCAACGCCCTTCTGGGCAAGAAGTGCCTCGCTCTGCGCATCGCCTCGACGCTCGGCCGCGCACAGGGCTGGCTCGCCGAGCACATGCTCATCGTCGGCGTCGAATCACCCGACGGAAAGAAGGATTACGTCTGCGCGGCGTTCCCATCGGCGTGCGGAAAGACGAATTTTGCCATGCTCATCCCGCCGAAGCCATTTCAGGAAGAGGGCTGGAAGATCACGACCGTCGGCGATGATATTGCGTGGATCAAACCCGACGACACCGGTAAATTGCGTGCGATCAACCCCGAAAACGGCTTCTTCGGCGTCGCCCCGGGCACAAACTATTCCACCAATCCCAACGCCATGGAGTCGATCAAGGAGAACACGATCTTTACAAACGTGGCCCTGACCGACGATGGCGATATCTGGTGGGAAGGCATGGACGGCGACGCCCCGGCCCACGCTATCGACTGGCAAGGCAACGACTGGACGCCGGCCAGCGAAGCAAAAGCCGCACACCCGAATTCGCGCTTTACAGCCCCGATCACGCAATGTCCGGTGGCGGATGAGAAGTTCAACGACCCGAACGGCGTACCGATCTCTGCGTTCATCTTCGGCGGACGACGTAACAGCGTTGTTCCGCTCGTTCAGCAGTCATTCAATTGGGCCTTTGGTGTTTACATGGCGGCGACAATGGGATCTGAGATGACCGCCGCCGCCTTTGGGAATATCGGTGAGGTCCGTCGTGATCCGTTCGCGATGCTGCCTTTCGCCGGTTATCACATGGGCGATTACTTCTCTCACTGGCTCAACTTTGGCCGCCAGATCCCCGACCCGCCACGTATCTTTAGTGTCAATTGGTTCCTCAAGGATGAGAACGGGCAGTTCGCGTGGCCAGGTTATGGGGAAAATATGAGGGTGCTAAAGTGGATCGTAGAAAGATCGCGCGGCGGTTCCAAAGGCATTGAGACTCCGTTAGGGTGGCAGCCCCGGTACCAAGACATGGACTTTCGCGGCCTAGACTTTACCGAGGAGCAATTTAACGCCGTCATGAATCTCGACCGCAACCTCTGGCTCAAGGAGATCGCCCTGCATGACGAGCTTTTCTTCAAGCTCTACGACCGTCTGCCAAAAGAAATGACCTTTATCCGCGAACTGCTCGTATCGAATCTCTGGCGTTCCTCTGAACTCGGCCTCGCCGCACCGCGGCCGGAGCCGGAAGGGGCCGTCAAGGCTGCCGGATAGGAAGTTGTGAAAAAGCGGCTCGTCAGGGCCGCTTTTTTGATGTAGACTTGCCTGTACAATCATCTCGCCGGAGCATCGTATGATAAGGATTTTGATATTGACGGTTGTGGTTCTGTTGTTGAGCTCAGCCGTTCTGGCCCAAACAGATTCCACTCTGCCGACGCAGTTGAAGGTCGGCGATACCGCTCCGGATTTCACCCTGAGTGACACTACCGGCCAGAAGGTGAAGCTGAGCGACTTTCGCGGGAAGAACAGCGTCGTTCTCGCGTTTTACGTTTTCGCCTTCACCGGCGGCTGAACGAAAGAACTTCAGGCGTACCAGGCTGGTATCGCCAAGTTTGAGGAAGCGAACACGAAGGTCTTTGGCATCTCGATGGATTCGCGGTTTGCCAACAAGGCCTTTGCCGAGAAGATTGGCATCACAGGGTTTCAGTTATTAAGCGATTGGGGCGGCGCGGTTACAAGACTGTACGGCCTGTTCAGTGAAACAGGCGGCTACGGCAAACGCGGAACGTTTGTTGTTGATAAAGAAGGAAAGATCCGTCAAATCGTGCTCGACAATTTGGCGATTGATCCGGCCAGCACGCTTGAGACATGTAGCCTTATGGAGAAAAAGCTCGTAGTAGCACCACCTAAACCATGACAAACTACGCACCTTGCCCATTTTGCGGCGCGACAAACGCCGAAAAAGTTAAATTTACGTGGTGGGGCGGCCTTCTCGGCCCTAAGGTCCTCAGCCATGTTAAATGTCTCTCGTGTACAAAAGGCTATAACGGCAAGACCGGCAAGGACAATACCACCGGTATTATCATCTATTCGGTGATCATTGCGTTGGTCGTGCTGGCATTTGTCGTGGTTGTTTTCGCAGCTCTCGGCATCCTGCTTTTCGCCACGAAATAGCTCATCGTAGATCGTCGATATCGAGTTTCTCGGCCCTAAGGCCGCCGTCCGCGTCTTTCATCAGGACCTCGATACGCCTCTCCGCCGTGGTCAGCCGTTCGCGGCATTCGCGTGAGAGCTTAATTCCCTTTTCAAAAAGTTCAAGACTCACATCGAGCGGAAGGTCACCGTCCTCCAGCTTAGTGACAATGTCCTCCAGTTCGGCCAACGACGTCTCAAAGGTCTTTTCCATCTCTATCTCACCAACTCCTCGGCCTGTCGCAGCAGGTCGGCCAGATTGCCAACGCCAAATGTTTCAGCCGCCTTCTTTGTCAGGCCGCGGGTCGCAAACTCCATCAACTGCTGGCCGACCGTCCGAGCAATGTCTGTCGCGAGCTGTTCGTCATTCAATCCGACGACCTTCCAGCGGTCGCCAACCTTTCGCATCTTTAGCTCAAGCCGATCGTTCGTCCTGCTCCGTATAGTCGCCGTCTCACCAGCGTTCTCTATGACCAGATATCGTTCGGCACCCATGACCATCATAAAGAAAGGCACGCGGCCATAGCTCTCTGTCCGGTCACGGATCACCTTTGCGATCTGAGACCTCGCGCGATCCTTGACTGCAGGCATGAGCGGCTGGGCGATCTGCGACATCCTGTCGATGATCGGCTTCGGCATACCGCGTCCGTAAAGCTCGACAGCCTTTTTCAATATCTGCGGCATGAAATCATCAACGACCGCATCAATATCGATGACCTCATTGATCGCCTGCCGATCGTCGCGTTTTGCTGCGTCCACGAGCAACGCGAGTGCGTATTGCGGCTCGTCCTTGAGGCTCTGGTAATACAGCCAGGTTGCAATGCCGCCAACGAGCAAAACGCAGCCAATGACAGCGGCCATAATGCCGAGAACCTTGCCTGCACGCCTCTTGGGACTGGGAATGCTCTCAAACGGCGGCTGTGGCGCCGCGCGCACGCTCTGAGCAGGCTCGTTACCAAGATAAACGCGAAATTCAGACATCAGACCTCTGCGGCCAAGACCTCGGCGTCCAGTTTCCCACGCTCGAGGCGGATTTTCAATTTATCTCCCGCTTTGACCCGCCCGGCGTCGCGCACCACGCTCCCGTCGGCTGCCTGCGTGATCGAATAACCACGTGTGAGCACCGCAAGCGGCGAGAGCGCATTAAGTTTTGCCATATCCTGTGCCAGTCGGGCCTCACGGGCCTTCATTGACCTGGCCACGGCAACATCGGCCCGCTGAAATGCTGTATCGACCCTGTGTCCAAGCCGGCCGGCGCTCGCTTGGATGGCGGCCGGTGTGAATCGAGATGCCACATCGGTGAAGCGGTCGTGCGCCGAGCGCACGCAGCCACGCCCTGAGCTCTCCAAGCTCGCCAATAAGAGGTCGAAGTGCGTCGCTGCGTCGTAGATCTTTCGTTCGATAAGATCCTGAGCCCGTTCTGCACGCAAGCTAAGTTCCTTGACTATGTCTTGCTCCCTCGCTGCGACTATCTCGGCCGCCGCTGACGGTGTCGCCGCACGAACGTCGGCGACCATGTCCGAAATGCTCCAATCGATCTCGTGTCCGACCGCTGATATTACCGGGATAGCACTCGCCCTGATCGCCCGTGCGAGCGCCTCATCATTAAAAGCCCAAAGGTCTTCGGCAGAACCGCCGCCTCGCCCGACGATGAGCACGTCAAGCCTGTCGGCGATGGCGAGCGTGTTGTTGTACTCGTTCAACGCCGCGACCGCGCGCCGGATGCTGTCAGCCGCCCCCTCGCCTTGAACGAGCGCCGGGGCGAGCAAGATGCTCACGGATCGTGCACGGCGGCCGAGGACATGCAGAATGTCGTGAAACGCCGCGCCCGACTTGCTCGTGATCACGCCAATGCGGCGCGGAAAAAATGGTATCGGACGCTTTAGATCGTCGGCAAACAGCCCTTCGCTGTCGAGCCTCGCCCTGATCTGTTCATACGCCGCACGCAGTGCTCCCTCGCCGGACGGCTCGAGTGATTCGACAACAAGCTGATAACTGCCGCTCGTCTCATAGAGAGTGACACGCCCGCGGATCCGCACGGTAATGCCATTCTCAGGCGTGAATCTGATCTTGTAGTTAGTACCCTTCCAGCAAACACACCTGATCTGGGCCTCACCGTCGTTGAGGTTAAAGTACCAGTGTCCGGAACCGGCCTTTACGAAATTGACCACTTCGCCCTCGACCCAAACGCTCGCAAACGAGCGTTCCAACAAGGCTCGTACCTCCGCATTCAGTTCCGAGACGGACCATGGCCGCGGTTCGCCATCCTCAAATAATGCCTTGAACAATGGTTCGCTCAAATCGGTTCAATTTGAACACAGTCGCCGCCCGTGTTACAAAGAACCGTTATGGAGATGATCGACCTGAAGGTCTACGCGCCCGCTAAGGATTTCGCGATGTCGAAGCGTTTTTACGCCGAGATCGGTTTCGAATTGACTGAGGCTTGGGCGGGCGACATGGATTGCAGGCTGGGCGGAGCGGTCTTTCGGCTGCAGAACTACTACAACAAAACGTGGGCCGAGAATTTTATGATGCTGATCGGCGTTGACGACGTGGAGCAATGGCATGGCCACGTCAAAGCTGTGATCGACACGGGCGAATTTGGCGACGCACGGATCGCCGAACCAGAAAGCATCGGCGGTTCGACGATCTGCCACGTCTGGGATCCGTCGGGAATACTGCTGATCTTTATTTCGTAATGGAGCGTTATTCCCGTGTGCCCCGTATCCTATTGGGCGGCGGCTACGGAGGTTACTGTCGCGAAAGTGTTTTCGCGTTTTGAGCGGATCTTGAGTTTGGGCGAGACCCCGTTGCCGTTAACGGTCGTGTCGGAGCGGTAGGTTACCAGATAGGCCGAACGGAGTTGGGCGACGATATCATCGTAGGCCCGCTGTATCTGGCCGATCTGGGTTATCGGATAGTAAACGCCGCCTGATATCGCGGCGAGGCGCTCGCCTTCGCCCTCGCTCTTGGCCGAGAGTGACATGTATTTCATCCGCATCGGATCGATCGCAGCCCCGGTTTCAGCGGCAGCGACCAAGCCTGACGGCACGTAGAGTGGGTAAACAAGCGACCCGCTCTCCTGGATCGACCCGGCAATGGCCTCGAACGGCAGAAACGATCGATTGTCGTCTCCATCAGTAAGGATGACTACGGCGGATCGCTCGCCTTTCAGCGGCCTCAGCGTGTCAGCGATCGTATAGGCAAGGGCGTCGTAATAGGCCGTGCCGCCGCCTGCGTTGAATGAATCGAGGCTCTTGGAGAGGGCCGTTCTGTCCGTCGAAAAGTCGGCGAGCTTTTTAATATCCTCGGCAAAGATGACTATCGAAAGGCGGTCACGGTCCTCGACGGTCTCAACAAAGTTACGGGCTGCCTTTCGGATGAAATTCACATAGTTCTCGACGCTTCCAGAAACGTCCAGGAGCAGGACCAGATTGACCGGCGCGGTCGATCGCGTGACCGAAATTATCTCGCATGGCCGTCCATTCTCAGACAATTCGAAGTCCGACGCCGCCAGATCGCCTATCGCACGATTCTTGAGGTCTGTAACCCGTACCGTCGCCATCTTGATAGCCGCCTTGGGTATATCGATTTGGTCTCTAGTCGACGCAAATGTCGGTTCCCCCTTGATCGGTGGCAGCGTACTCAAATAATCGCCAAAGTACTTTGGTGACGCCCGTCTGATCGCCTCGGTCAGGAGGCTGTCGCCGCTGCGAACGATCGCCTTCGCTGCCTCGGTTAGCGGCCGCTCACGCAGATCCGACAACACCTCGTTCGGCGGGACATTTATCAAGATGATCCCTCGAGCAGTCGTCAATTTCAGCGAAATGGCTTGTTCAGGTCTACCGACGACCTGTCCGTCCGTTTCACTCGCTGTATCTCCGTCCTTCTCTCTCCGCCTGTCAGTGTTCCGTCCCTTTATGAGAAAGCGCCCGCCACTCTTTTCCTTGACCTCTTCAATGTCGAAATCAGCCAGATATCGCGGCTTCGACTCGGTCCACAGTAACGAGTACTTCAGGTCGCCGGTTGGGACATCGGTGGCGATCGTCCCTGTATTTGTATGAGCCTCGACGGTGGCGAAATTCCCCGTGATCTCGATAGCTCCGTCGACCGTCCCAACCTTGACCTTCATTCTTTCCGGCACAGTCAGGATCAGGTCGATACGTTTGTTCCGGTCGGCCGGCAGGACTGCTATTCGCCCTTCGGAAACCTTGATCTCCGAGTCCAGCACCTGCGCGATCGAGATGGCCGTAAGTGTTGGTTCTATTGGCGTCTCATCCTCTCTGTGGGGAACAGCCTTTATCCCTACGCGGCCGTAGTTATTGGTCACATCGAGTGACCCGCCCTCGCTGAGAGCCAGTTTGTACGTCTGCGCACCAATGGTAAGGGCCGCTGCACACAACAGACAGACTGTGAGAAGAGGTCGTTGGGCGAATGTGCTCATCTGCTCGGGTTACTCGATACTCGTCCAGACTGGGCCAGGCGCTGGCGCACGCGCTCCTGCCATTTCTTCTTTGGACGCCCATCGTCGTCAAAGCGTTCGATGAGATCATTCATCGACTCACCGCCGGCCAGTCTCGTTTTCAAGTAGAGAAGGGCGACAATTATCGCTGAAAATGAGAAAACGACAATCTGTCCCGGCAGCCAAAAGATCTGGATCAGTGATTCCAGTAGGGTCTGACGCACACGCGACCGCATATCGGCCCCCTCGACCTTAATCTTTGGTGAGCCGGGACGGTTCAAGGTGAAGCGAAACCACCCGTCATCCTGCTCCGCGTCCGACGCCTCCGTGACGGTGCCGCCCGTTTGCTCGCTCTCCGCTTTCGGCGCAGGATCAAAGGCTTTCGCCGAGACGTTCACGACAAAGGAAATACTGCCCGCAATTAAAGCGGGAAGCAAGAACATGATCAGCACAGCCCCGGTCGCAGTCGCAAAGGACCGACGCACTAGGTGTCTCGACCTTCTCATAGCTTCGATTACGCCCACATTCTCGAGCATCACCACCGGAGGAACCAGGATCCATCCGATATAAGAATAGAAGAATCCAAAGAGACCAGCGCCGGCAGCGCCTATCGCTCCTGATATCGGGACGGCAGCAAAAGAAGCGGTAAAAGGATAGAGTGCAAGTCCGAGTAAGGCAAAAATAACAAATCCGGCAACCCCAGCGGCCCCACCAGCCACAAACGGCAAGATCGCCGTCAAAACGGCTGAACCCGCGATACGTTTCCACTTACGGCGTGCTTCCTTCAGTGCCGGCCGCACCCGCACGGGCCTGAGCGGAACCGAAAGATATTGGATCGTGATCCACCCGATCGTGCCAATGATCAGGTTCGTGCAGAAGGCACTTGCAAATGACAACGCCAAGCCCACCGCACCCAGTGCAACTCCGCTCGTGGTGTCGGACATTATTTCGCTGACCTTCAGAAACGAGAACCCGAGCATTGCCAGCGTCAGCAAGATCATGGGGGCAGAAAAAAATGCCGATAGCGAGAGGAACTTACCCAGATGTTCACTATAGATCACCATCGCTCGGCGGAGCAGTCCCCAAATCCCTTCGGACCGGGACCGAAGCTGGCTTGCGAAAGCCTCAGCCGTCTGCGGCCTTTTCTCAGGATCCTTATCGAGGGCCGAGTGGATGGTTCTCCTAAGCTTTCGACGGAGCTTGCGGGCACGAAGCTTTGGCGGATCGAGCGTCTTATGCGCCTCCATCACGTCCTTGAAATCACCCTCGAATGGCGGAGCACCCGATAACATCTGATACGCGATCACGCCGAGGCTGTAGATGTCGGACCTTGCACCGAGATGCTCACCCCGACACTGCTCAGGAGACATATAAAGCGGTGTTCCCAGCACCGCTCCCACACGCGTCAGGTCTGACGACGTCTTTGGATCATAAAGCGTCCGCGGTAATGAGCCATCGCCCGAGCTAGACGCAATACTCGCATCATCGGCGATGACCTTCGTCCCGATGGTGTCCTGATCTGTCTGTGGGGCATAGATGGCGGTCTTCTGTTCGCTCGCCGCAGGTGTCACATGAACTGCTGTCTCGCCGTCTTTCCTTACAACCGCAGAAACTTCGCCAAGAAGATGGGTTCCCGCTGCGACATCAGCCATCGTTCCACCATCTCCGCCGGCGAGCGTGGTTGTATTACTGTCAGCAAAGGTTGAATTACCGGTGACGTGAATGCGCTCGCCGTTTGACCCTGGTGCCGGTTCCTCTTCAAGCTTCGCGATTCCGAAATCAAGGACTTTAACGGTATACCCGCCGCGCTGATTTGGCTCAAGCCAGATGTTATCGGGCTTGAGATCACGGTGGATGATCCCCTGCTCGTGGGCCGCATGAACCGCTGAGCATACTTGTTCGAGAATATCGAGCGTCCACCCGACGGGCAGGTTCTTTTCCTCGTCCAATATCTCGCCCAGCGTGCAGCCATCGAGATACTCCATTACGAGATATGCGACCTGGCCGTTACGCGTCTCTGCAAAACCAAAGTCTGTTACGTTGACAACATTCGGATGCCGGAGGCGTCCGGCGGCACGGGCTTCGCGGCGGAAGCGTTCAATAAACTCCGACCGCTGCATGTACTGCGGAGCGATGACCTTGATCGCGACAGGCCGTTCCGTACCGAGATGCGTCGCAAGATATACAGTACCCATACCGCCGCGTCCAAGCTCGCGGGTCATCTCGTATTTGCCATCCAGTACTTGGCCGGCAAGATCGGGGCATTCCATCATCTCGATCCAACTCAGATCCAACCAGATCTAGTCAGTTCCCTCAGACTAAGGCACATAAGCCTTGGGCATAGGCGTATCGGTCGGGGCACCAAACTGGAATCCGGTGTAGCCCAGCGATGAACGCAGCATGTGCCAGATGCCGCCGCGATAGACTGCACGGTCGTACAGCTTGTCGCCGTCGTAGTCGCCCGGCACCGGTATGTCGCCCGCTGCTCCGAACGGCATGAAATCGACCTGGCCGTTACTGCTCTTCAGGACGATCCAGAGCCCGTCGCGGAAGACCGCAATGTCGTCCTTGTTGTCGCCGTCGTAGTCGGCCGGGACAGGTAAGTCCGCCGGCAAACCGAAGTTCTGCGTTGTCGTGCTGCCGTCGTTATTGCGGATCACCCAGTCACCTGCCGCCAGATCGCTTGCGGACGGCCGGAAATACACGAGGTTCGACTTGCCGTCTCCGTCAGTGTCCATCGCGTAAGGCTTGTCACCATTCTGTCCGTGCGTGATGAACGTGAATCCGCCATTGGCACCGCTTGAATTGACGATGTACCAGGTTCCGTCCGATGGCCGCCATGCCATCACATCAGTCTTCTGGTCGCCATCATAGTCACCCGAAACAAATACGTCTCCCGAATTGCCCCAGACCGGAAATTTGGCCGTATTTGTTGAGCTTTCAAGGTAGATCAGATCGACCCCATCTGCACTCGTGAACCGCGACACGCCAAAGTCGGTAATATTGTCACCGTCAAAGTCGCCAGCGATCGCAACATCGCCCGCATTGCCAAACTGAATGCCAAAGAAGCTCCCGTTCGTCGAGCGGAACGTGTAGAACGCACTCAAATTCGGTGCAAACGCTGTCGGCCGCCACACGGTCAGGTCTGTCTTATTGTCGCCATCATAGTCACCGCGTGTATACAACGGCGTCGGTGACGCACTTGGACTCGGAGTCGGAGTCGGAGTCGGCGTCGGTGTCGGGGTCGGTGTCGGCGTCGGTGTCGGGGTCGGTGTCGGCGTCGGCGTGGGCGTCGGCGTCGGAGTTGGCGTTGGCCCTGCTCCCGGGATCATTGCGTAGGCGCGGGTCTCGCCGTTATGAACGCCAGTGCCAACAATAATGTTGTTCTCACTAATGCCGAGGGCGGATGACGACGTGTTCGTGGACAAGTCCCAGCCTGAACCCGGCGGGATCAGGTCCTGCAAGCGATACGACGACGATCCGTCGTATAGGAACGGTATCGCAAACGCCGACGAAGCCGTCCCAACGGCCCATCCGGCGGAATTCACCGCACGCGCCGATCCCTGGGTGGTGCCGGCAGGCAATGGGATCGCAGCAATGCCGCTGCCCGGCGTCCAAATATACGGTAGGCCCGACCCCTGATTCATCATCGACGCCCCAACAACGTGGCCTGCGTTGCTCACACCAAAGGCAAGGGCCCCATTCGCCCCGGATAATGCTCCGACCTCGAATGCGTTTGCCATGCCGATGTCATACACGATGCCTACATTACGGGCCGCATTCTGCGGGTCAATACCCTGGCCGACGATGCGCCGCGAGTTATTGACGCCGAAGGCCGTTACAAACGAGCTGCCGCCGGTCGTGGTCTGCGTGATGATCTCAGGAGCCCCGTTGCTGTAATAGACGGCTTGCTGCACACTTCCCGCGTCCACCGAGCCGACGACGACGCCAAATGTATTCACGTCATTCGCATCGCCGAGCGTCTCGCCCGGCGGGAGCGTCAGTTGTGCGACGCTGCCGTTTGTCCACTGTAGCGGCAGCCGCCCTGAGCCAAACGCTGTCGTCGCCCCGGTGCCGACAACGATACCGTTGTCATTAGCCGAATTTGATACGGCGAAAGAACGGCCCGCGAGATTCGGCAACGCCACCAAGCCGCCGCCCTGCGTCCAGCCAAATGCCTGTGCTCCTGCGTTGCTCGGCCTGAACGAACGACCGACTGCTACGCCGCCATTTGAAACACCAAAGCCCTGAGACGCAGTATCCCCGGCCTGAGCGATACCGATGTCGAATATCTGATACTGCGGAGGCGTCGGCGTGGCCGTCGGTGTCGGCGAGCCGACTGACAGCACGGCGGAGGTAGTGTATATCTGGTCGCCGTCGCTGGAACCATTATCGTCGGCCTGATTTCCGGCCGCCCAGAATGATATCGGGCCCACGTCCGTCGGCGGCGCCGTCCAACTGAATGCCCATTCGGCTCCGCCGATCTGGCCACCGTATGAGCCTTCAAGAGTGTGCTCGGCATACGAACGGCCACTCTCGGTGAGCACTTGCGTTGTGGGCCCAAGACTGGTGAACGAGCCTGCCGGATTCTGACCTGAAAGCGATGTCATCTGGAAGCCCCAACGCATGCGCGTTGCGTCAGATGTCGAATGGCGGACTTGAACGAGATACGTCTGCCCGGGAACATACGATGACGGTGCGACGATCGAAAACTGCCCGGTTTGGTTTGGCCCGGAATGACAGGCCGTGCAATTATTCTCGTCCGGTGCACCTGAAAACCCGGCCGGTGGCCCGGTGGAAAAGCCACGGGCACGCTCGATCATTCGGTCGTTGTTACTTACGACGGCAAAAGCCGCAAAGGCAATACAGAACGCTATGCAAAAGAGCTTAATTCGATGTACCAAGCAGATGAACCTCCGAAAGATGATAACGAAAAAATTTTATCACGATTCGTGGCAGTGCCGAAGAAAGCCCTTCCAAAGGATGTCGGCGCCTGTGCCCCGACAGGAACACGGACAATTCTTGTCGCCGGGTGGCGGAAGTGGAGTATAATCACACTGTTCCAATGACCGAGACGCATGAGGTTACAGTTCTCCTGCAGAGGTTGAGTGCCGGGTCTGGTGACGCGCCTGAAGAACTGCTTCCGCTCGTCTACGATGAGTTGCGCCGCCTTGCCCAGGGTTACCTGAACAATGAGCGAGCAGGCCACACGTTGCAGGCTACGGCCCTTGTTCACGAAGCGTATATTCGCCTCGTCGATTGGAAGAACGTCACATGGCAGAACCGGGCTCATTTCTTCGCCGTCGCTGCTCGACTGATGCGCAAGATCCTTGTCGATCACGCGCGGGCGCGAAAGGCGGAAAAACGAGGTGGCGCGTGGCAGCGACTGGCATTGGATGAGGCCGTCAGTTTCCCGAGTGGTCGCGATCTTGACCTCGTCGACCTTGACGATGCGCTACAAGCACTCGAGTCATTAGACCGCCTTCAGGCGAACATCGTTGAACTTCGCTTCTTTGGCGGATTGACCATCGAGGAAACCGCTCATGCCCTCAGCATCTCGCCTGCCACGGTAAAGCGCGAATGGACCGTCGCAAAGGCGTGGCTTTACCGTGAGGTCTCGCGCGTTGATGGCTGACGGCAATTGGCAAAAAGCAAAAGAGATTTTTCTCGCAGCCCTCGGCGAGCCGGAGGCGTCAAGAGAACAGTTTGTGTCTGACCAATGCGGATCGAATGGCGACCTGTTCGACGAAGTCCGCTCGCTGCTGTTCTCGCATGAGAGCGCAGGCGATTTTATTGAGTCGTCCGCGTGCTCGGTCTCGTCGATCGTGGTTGGCCCATCTTCGTTTATCGGAAAGGAGTTCGGTCGTTACAAAGTACTCTCTGAGATCGGCCATGGCGGAATGGGTGCCGTATTTCTCGCCGAACGGTTCGACGGTGAGTTTCGGCATGAGGTAGCGATCAAGGTCGTTCGCCCGAGCCTTAATACGCCAAATGTACGACGGCGTTTTCTACATGAGCGGCAGATTCTTGCTGACCTTCAGCATCCGTTTATCGCCCGGCTGCTTGACGGCGGAACGACATCTGACGGACTTCCTTTTCTCGTCATGGAATATGTCGACGGCGTTCCGATCACCGAGTTTGCAAAACAGTTGGCCATTAAGGAACGCCTCGTCCTTTTCCAAAAGGTCTGCGAGGCGGTCGCTTACGCACACCGCAGGCTTGTCGTCCACCGAGACCTAAAGCCATCGAATATATTCGTTACGCCGGACGGACGTCCAAAGCTACTTGACTTCGGGATCGCTAAGATCCTGGAAAGTGATGGAGCGCAGGCACAAACAGTGACCAATTTCGGCGCATTTACGCCGGATTACGCCAGCCCCGAACAGATCCGAGGCGAGGCGATCACCACTGCCTCGGACGTTTACAGCCTCGGAGTAGTGCTCTACGAGATGCTTGCGGAAAGCTCGCCGTATAGGTTTGATACGCGGAGCCCGGAGGAAATGATCCGCGTTATCTGTGAAACTGCACCTACGTCTCCGCAAAAACGTGTGTCAGACGACACCACGAACAGTAGGCGGATCAGTGCCGGAGACCTTGCAGGTGACATTGAGAACATTGTGTTCTTGGCTCTCCGAAAAGAGCCTGAACGGCGTTATGCATCGGTCGAGCAATTCTCTGACGACATCCGGCGACATCTTGCGGGCCTGCCGGTGATGGCCCGCGAAGACACAATTGCTTACCGAACGGCTAGGTTCCTCGACCGCCACCGTCTCGGCACTGGAATGGCCGCCCTGCTCGTGCTGATACTGATCGGCGGAATCGCCACCACAGCTTGGCAGGCAAAGGAGGCTCGCCGTCAGCGCGATGCCGCAGAAGGTGAACGGACGAAGGCCGAAAGAATCAATCAGTTCTTGCAGGAGATGCTTTCGTACTCAAATCAAAGCTGGAATTCGGCCGGCGCTGGACAAGCCCGCGATGTCACGATCAATCAAATGCTGGACAACATCGCCCCGAGGCTCGATACCGAGTTGGCCGACCAGCCGGAGGTTCGAGCGAAGATCTATCGTACGATCGGCAAGGTCTATAATTCACAGGGCCGTCACCTTCTGGCCGAAAAATGTCTGCGTACGGCCTTGGCGATCCAGAATGACCTCTATGGCGAGGCACACCGCGAGGCTCTTATCACGGCCAATGATCTCGGAGAGTCGCTCTTCCAACTAGGAAAATGGGACGAAGGAAAGCTGCTCTACGAAAAACTGGTCTCGACGCTGCGCTCCGATCGAGACGAAGGGCGGCCCGACGGACAGAGGTATTTGCTCGCCGCTGCCTTGCATGGCTTGGGCTCAATACTCGTAATGCAAGGCGATACCGACGACGCGGTCCGGATCCTTCGAGATGCCTCGGCCACTATTTCGGGGATCGATCTCGCCCCGACTGAACAAGGGCTGGCGGCGGAGATCAAACTAAATCTTGGGGCCGCGGTGCTCGAAAAAGGAGAAGTTAATGAGAGTGAGGCACTGCTCCGCGAATCGCTCGCCGGATTTCGCACCCTTTCCGGGGACCCGAGATGGGAGACCGGTGTCGCCCTTACTAAGCTCGGCGAGTGTCTTCTCCGACAAAAGAACTACCACGAGGCAATCGGACTGCTGCGAGAAGGTGAGCATATATACAGGAATACGATCGGCGATGCTAACAACTACCTGACCCGTAATCTCAACTATCAAGCCCTAGCCGCCTTGGAACAGAAAGATTTCACAGAGGCTGAGAGACTGAGCCGGTCAGCGATAGAGATCAATGATCGCTCGTCGGCACCGACTGGCCCGGTTCGGGCCCGAACGCTCTTGACACTCGGGCTTGCCCTCTGCGGAAAGGGCCAAGCTGTCACGGGGCAACAGTTCGTAAGTCAGAGCCGTGAGTTATTCGAGAAGTCAGGCGTCGCCGTCCCGAACACACGAATGCCCGCAGGTGGGTGCCAAAACTAAGAAAGGACGGGCGACAAACGCCCGTCCCTCTATTTCTCTCCGCCCGCCCTAGTCGATTGGCGGCAGTGTCGCTCCCGGCGGAACGATCCACAGAACAAACGTTGTCTTGAGCCGTGTGCTGCCCTTGACGATCTGGATGCGTCTCGGATCAAAGCCTCGATTCTTTACCAGGTAATCCAGAGCACGCTTCGAAAGTCGATCGTATGTGTTTACGGTCGTACTGCGGCGGTCAGTACCCGGATAGATGATGATGTAGAGCTGCGAATCAGGCGTGTTCTGTGCCTGGATCACGCAGTTGTCGAGCCGGGCCTTGTCCTCGTCAGCAGACTTGGACTCAAACTCGTCACAACGATACGGCTTGGGGACCTCGGGCTCGCGTTGCGGCACGACATCCGTCGGCACCGAGATGACCTGACGGCACGCATTATCATACACGTCATCATTGACGTCGAGTTCGGCGTTGATCGTCTTGCCTCCAATACCGGACGAATCGACCGTTATCGACGTGGAGCCCAACCCGCTCGTGATCCGCCCATTCGAAACGCGCCAGGCGTATCGCAGCGGAATAGGTGCCGTCCCCGAATTGATCGCCGCAAAGGTCACCAGGTCGCCTTCTGTAATACGATCAGGCCCTTCGAGATGAAATCGGTAAGGGCATGGTTTGGTGATGGTCTCGCGGATCATCTTAAGGCAGACACAGTGCTTGCGGTCACGCAGGATCTCTATTTCGTCACGCCAAACCTTGCCATCCTCGCCGGTAACCTCAACAGTATGGATACCGGGGCTGAGGTAGAACTCGGCACCGTGGCCAACACCGCTCATGCCTATATACTGGCCGTCAACCTTGATCGGATAGGCTTTGTCGGCGGTCTTGACGCTCAGCGTCCCAGTATTCTTGGGGCGCTTTGAATCCTTGTCGCCGCCGCTCGCAAACGCCGTTGTCAGCCCGAGGGTGAGGGCCAGGCCAACCATAAAAAGAAAGTTATATCTCTTGAATCGCATCTTTCGTTTCCTCTAGACGATGGCCGCGCCGCCCGTCGGCGGCGCGTCACACATCATATATCTATTCCGCGTCTTTTTCACCTTTCGTCTCGCCCTTCTTGCCAAATCTGCGGCGGGCAGCCAGTCCGATCGATGCCAGGCCGGTGCCAAACAACAGGATCGTCATTGGTTCGGGAACCGGTTCGGGCGGTGTCGGGCTCGCCTGAGGTGTCGGCGTTGTCTTGGGCGTGGGTGTTACTCCCGGCGTCGGCGTAACCCCCGGCGTCGGGGTAACTCCCGGCGTCGGCGTAACTCCCGGCGTCGGCGTCTGGAACGGCACGGTCGCGGTTGGCGTCGGCGTATCCTTTTTGCGCTTGATCAGGATGAACGCGATCGGGATCGCCGCCAACCCGAGTAGGGCCCATTTCGGAAACCCACGCTTCTTGACGACTTCCTCTTCGCAATCGCAGACCTCGTCCTGAACGATATCGGTTCGGGTCTCGGTGATGACGCGGCCATCCTGCTGTTTCTTCTTGTCGTTGTCATCGTCGCCTGTTAGATACGAATATTGGTCGTCAACCGATAGCCGCGTAAACATCGTGGTCTCGGCCTTGCCCGGACGGGCATTAACGAGTTGGATAACGTCGCCAAACTGCACAGGCCCGGCTGCGACCTTACTAAAGCCCGCCAAGATCGATATGACGCAAACTACCGAGAGTAACCCTCTTACATTTATGTTTCTCATGTCTGTAACCTGACTAAACAGTATTAACGGCAAAAGCCTGATCGGCTTCCACAGTTCGGTTGGCACTCACTGTCGATCGATTTTTGGGGGGCAGTGCGAAAAATATAGCAAAAAACCAGCTCTAATGCACCTGTTTTCTAACGAATTTCCGCCTTTTCCAGCCAAAAATACACAAATTCCACTAATTCAGAGGGAAAATATGCCTAATCTGGGGAATCTTCCACAGTTTTTTCAAAACTTTTTCGGTTTATTTCTATTCTTGAGAAAGAAAAACCGGCTACCACAAAATAGTGGTAACCGGTCGTCTATTCCCGAAATTCGGGTGTTAGTTTATTCCTCGACGCCTCCGGCCTTGGCCTTTTCCTCGGCAATAATCGCCTTACGGGAAAGTTTGACCTTATTGCCCTCTTTGCCAATGCACTTGACGAGGATCTGCTGGCCTTCTTTCAACTCGTCGCGAACATCCTTGACGCGACGGTCGGATATCTCCGAGATGTGCAGCAGCCCGTCGAGACCCGGAATAATCTCAACGAACGCACCGAAATCGACGATCCGTGAAACCGTTCCGAGATAGGTCTCCCCAACCTCGGCCTCTGCCGTGATCGCCTTGATACGAGCGATCGCCTGTTCGGCGGCCGCACCGTCGTTCGTCGCGATCATCACAGTGCCGTCGTCCTCGACATCGATCTTGGCGCCCGTTTCCTCCACAAGGGCACGAATAACGCTGCCACCCTTGCCGATGACGTCGCGGATCTTGTCGGGATGTATCTTGATAGTAATGATCCGCGGTGCATACTGCGACAGATTCTCACGCGGCTCGGCGATGGCTTTCGCCATGATGTCGAGTATGTGAAGGCGGCCCTTCTTGGCCTGCTCCAGAGCTTCCTGCAGGATCATCGCGTTGATGCCGCTGATCTTGATATCCATCTGTAGCGCAGTGATGCCGTCAGCCGTGCCGGTCACCTTAAAATCCATATCGCCGTAATGGTCCTCGGCACCTGCGATGTCCGAGAGGATCGCATAGCGATTGCCTTCCATCACAAGCCCCATGGCAACACCGGCGACCGGCTTCTTGATCGGCACGCCTGCGTCCATCAAGCTCAGGATGCCGCCGCAGACCGATGCCATCGACGATGAACCATTCGATTCGGTGATATCCGAAACGATACGCAGCGTGTAAGGAAATTCTTCATCGCTCGGAAGCACCGCGGCGATCGCCCGGCGAGCGAGGTTTCCGTGCCCCGTCTCGCGACGCGAGGTCGAGCCAAAACGGCCAGTCTCCCCGACCGAGTATGGCGGAAAGTTGTAATGCAGCATAAACCGCCGATCGATCGTTCCTTTCTCAAGGTCATCCATGAACTGCCCGTCCACCTTCGTGCCCAGCGTGGTTGTAACCATCGCTTGGGTCTCGCCTCGCGTGAAGAGTGCCGAACCGTGAACGCGCGGGAGCCAGCCGACCTCGCACGAGATCGGCCGGATCTCAGAGAACTTGCGGCCATCCGGACGACGCTTGTTGCCGAGCATGTCTTCGCGAAAGATCTTTTCCTTCAAGTGGCCAAAGGCCTTTCCAGCCATCGCGCGCATCTCGGGTTCGTCCTCAGGAAAGCTCTCTACGACCTCTTTCTTGAGCGCGTCAATACCGGCGTAAACCTCGATCTTTTCGCGACCGGTCGAATCTAGGGCCTTACGCAGCTTGTCGGTAAAGTTCTTCTCGACCTTGGCCAGTACCTTCTCATCGATCGGTGCGGGTGTGAACTCGCGTTTCGTGATGTTCAGTGCCTTGCCGAGCTCTTTCTGCCAGAGGCAGAGACGCTTGATCTCGCGGTGTGCGAGCATCAAGGCCTCGACCATGATCTTTTCCTCGACCTCATTAGCCTCACACTCGACCATACAGATGGCCTCTTCGGTACCTGCAACGACCAGGTTGAGGTCCGATTCGCGCCGCTCATCATAGGTCGGATTAATAATGTATTTTCCGTCGATCAAGCCGATCCTGATGCCCGCGATCGGGCTGTGAAACGGAATGTCCGAGAGATACAACGCACACGACGCTCCCGTGATCGCGATCACGTCGGGATCGTTGTCCGTGTCGGCCGAGATGACCGATGCGACGATCTGCGTCTCAAAACGGTAGCCGTCCGCAAAGAGCGGCCTGACTGGCCTGTCGATCAGGCGGCACGTAAGGACCTCCTTTTCGTTCGGACGCCCCTCGCGGCGGAAGTAGTTTCCGGGAATGCGCCCGGCCGAAAACGAATTCTCACGGTACTCGACCGTCAGCGGAAAAAAATCCATGCCCTCGCGGGCAGTACGGGCTGACACGGCGGCAACCAGCACCATCGTATCTGCGTAGCGTATTACGACCGAACCGTCGGCCTGTTTTGCGACCTTACCGGTCTCGACGATCAGGTCCTGGTTTCCGACCTTGATTGACTCATTCAAATATTTCTTTGCCATTTTGTTCCTTAAAAAAACGACGAAAGAGCTATGACGTGAAGCCCTTTCGTCGTTACAATCGTTAGATTCGACTAGATCCAAACTTGTCCCGGCTAGTTTTCGCTGTCACGTTCAGCAGCTCGGGGCAATTTCTTCGATAGGATCTCTATTTGGTCCGGCTCGAAGAAGCCGTAACTCTTATCGGCGGATGCCGAGTTTCTTGATCAGTTCGTGATACTGTTCGATATCACGACGCTTGAGATAATCAAGCAATTTTCTGCGTCGCGAGACCAATTGAAGCAAGCCTCTGCGCGAATTGTTGTCCTTCTTGTGGATCTTGAAATGCTCGGTCAGCTCGTTGATCCGCTGCGTCAGCAGGGCGATCTGAACTTGTGACGAACCCGTATCGGTAGCATGGGTCCGGTTGTCGGTAACTATCTTCTCTTTCGTTTCTCTTAATGTTGACATATATGTCTTGCCTTAAATGGCCTCTCCTTTAGCTCGCAGTCCCTCCGTACAGAGCGCGGAAACCGCGAAAAATCGTGAATGACTAACAACCAACCGTTAATAGTAATTCTCGTTTATTATCTTATATTTAGCGCTTCGAGGCAACCTCATTTCATGCCTCGTTCTCCTCGGCTTCCTCTCAACTTACGTCGTATTTGAACTCTTCCATAAACTTGGTCGAGAACTTTCCCTGTCTGAACTTCTCATCTGCCATGATCGCCTTGTGCAGCGGAAGCGTCGTCTTGATGCCTTCGATCACAAGGACGTCCAATGCACGCTGCATACGGGCGATCGCGAGCTCGCGCGTCCGAGCATGGACGATGAGCTTTGCGATCATCGAATCGTAATATGGCGGTACCACATAGCCCGGATAGACTGCCGTGTCGACCCGCACGCCCGGCCCGCCGGGGAAATTGAAAGCCGTTATCCGGCCCGGGCTTGGCGTGAATTTTACAGGATCCTCTGCGTTGATGCGACACTCGATCGAATGCCCGACGATCTGGACCTCATCCTGAGAATATCCAATATTTTCGCCCGTAGCGATGCGAACCTGATTCCGGACGATATCCGCGAGTGTCACCATTTCGGTAACGGGATGCTCGACCTGGATACGCGTATTCATCTCCATGAAGTAGAAGCTGTCGTCCTCATCCAGCAAGAACTCGAACGTGCCCGCACTTGCATAGCCGATCTCCTGACAGGCTTTGACGGCGACAGCACCCATCTGTTCGCGAATCTCTGGTGAGATCGCGGGTGACGGAGCCTCCTCCAGCAGTTTCTGATGACGACGCTGGATAGTGCATTCACGTTCGCCAAGGTGGATAGTATTGCCGTGTTCGTCAGCCAGCACCTGGATCTCGATGTGCCGGGGCCGCTCGACGTAACGTTCGATATAGACCGATCCGTTCTTAAAAGCGGCAAGCGCCTCAGCCTGGGCTGTCTCGAGTTGCCCGACAAGTTCGCTTTCCTGCCGGACGATACGCATACCCCGCCCACCGCCGCCTGCAGCGGCCTTGATGATCAGCGGAAAGCCGATCGCAAGCGCCAGTTTCTTGGCCTCCTCAGCCGATTCGATCGGGTCCGGGCTGCCGGGAAGGATCGGAACACCCGCGGCCGTCATCGTCCGCCGGGCCTCGACCTTGTCGCCCATCATGGCAATAACGTCGGCACTAGGGCCGATAAACTTAATATTGCAATCGCCGCATATGGTCGCAAAAGTCGCTGATTCTGCAAGAAACCCATAGCCGGGATGCACGGCGTCGGCGTTTGTGATCTCGGCGGCGGAAATTATCGCCGGAATGTTCAGATAGCTCTCGGCCGACGGTGCGGGACCGATACAAACCGCCTCGTCGGCGTATCGCACATGCAGGGCTTCGCGGTCGGCCTCTGAATGAACGGCGACGGTCTTAATGCCCATCTCCTTGCACGTCCAGATGATCCGACAGGCGATCTCGCCCCGGTTAGCTACGAGAATTTTGCGTATATCACGCATAAAAAAGTCAGCAGTAAGCAGTCAACGGTTAGCAGTCGGAGAAGAACTGCTCACCGCTTTCTGCTTACTGCTCACAAACCTATTTCTTAACGCCAAACAATGCCTGGCCGAATTCGACAGGCTGGCCGTTCTCGACGTAGATCTTGACGATCTCGCCTGAAACCTCGGCCTGAATCTCGTTCATCAATTTCATCGCCTCAACGATGCAAACGGTTGTCTCTGGGCCGACGTTGCTGCCCTCGCTAACGTACGGATCCTTATCAGGCCCTGAGGCCCGATAGAATGTGCCGACGATCGGCGATATGATCTTGTGCAAGCCTACGTCCGCGTCCGCGTCCGCCGCCGTTTCAGTTTCAGGCTGAGCGATCGGGCCCGTAACTGGAGCAGCGACGGGTAGTGACGGGGCCGCCGGGGCCTGAGCGACGGCAGTGCTTGTCATCTTGCTCAACCTTACCCTGATATTCTCATTCTCAAACTCAAAGTCCGTGAAGCCGTGCTCGTTGACCAAAGCCGCGAGGGCCTGAAGCTCGTCCATGTCAAATGACGCATCGCCCGCGTTCCTTTTATCGCCCTTTCTATCCACGTCGCTCGCTCTTGCTGAAGCCGAATCAGTCATATCTGGCCTCCGTGACCGGGATTACCCATTCGCCGCCATTTCCTGCGGATTATCGACCAACTCTATCACAGCCATCTCGGCATTGTCGCCCTGACGGCGTCCCACCCGAATGATCCTGGTGTAACCGCCATTGCGATCCTTATAGCGAGCACCGAGTTCATCGAAGAGACGCTGGACGGCTTTCACTCCGGCGGTACGCTCGATCGGCTCTTTGGGCTCGCCCTTCTTACCACGAAAGCGGCTCGCCGCGAGTTTGAACGTCGAGTTACCTGCATGGAAGAACTTCGCCGCCTGACGCCTGAGGTGGACTTCGCGGACGCCGGCGTCGTCGCCTTCCAGCGTCTGTGCCTTGCGCGCGAGTGTTATCACTTTCTCGACGAAAGGGCGCAGTTCCTTTGCCTTCTGCACGGTAGTAACCAGATGCTCATTCTCGGCGTTTATCAATGATGTCGCCAGATTGCGGAGCATCGATATACGGTGTTCGGTGGTCCTTCCTAGTTTGCGGTGTGCCTTTTTGTGTCTCATTTCTCTAGTCCAGGTCGCGTCCGCCCGAGCCCGGGATCGGGTTTCCCTGTTCGTCAAAGTCCATACCAAAATCAAGGCCCATGCCATGGAGCATATCCTTGATCTCGGTCAATGACTTTTTGCCAAAATTCTTGGTGCCCAGCATGTCCTTTTCACTACGACGGATAAGGTCACGTATGGATCGGATATCTGCGTTCTTCAGGCAGTTGTACGAGCGAACCGAAAGCTCAAGCTCATCGACCGATTTGTCCAGCAGATCGTTGCGCATCAAAGGCGGCCGAGCTATGTCCTCGTACTTGTATTCCTCTTCCTCCTCCTCAAAGTTGATAAAGATGGACATGTGGTCTTTGATCAACTTCGCCGCCAGCCCGATCGAATCTTCGGGCCTGACCGAGCCGTCAGTCCAGACCTCGATCGTGAGGCGGTCGTATTCGGTGTTCGAGCCCTGACGTGTCTTATCGACGCTGAAGTTGACCTTCTTGATCGGGGTGTGGACCGAATCGATCGGAATATATCCGACCGAGAGATCTTCGTCGTTATTAAACTCCGCCGAAACATAGCCGCGTCCCCGCTTTAGCCGCATCTCAAGATTTAGGCTGCCGCTCTGGCTGATAGTCGCGATGTGTACATCGGGATCGAGGACCTCGACGTCGCTGTCCGTCTCGATGTCGCCGCTCATGACGGCGCCGGCACCCTTCTTGCTTATCGACAGTGACTTCGGGCCGGTGCCGTGCAGGATAAAGGGCACCTGTTTGAGATTGAGGATCACATCAGTAGCGTCCTCCACGACGCCCTTGATTGACGAGAATTCGTGCTCGACACCCTCGATCTTAACGGCAGTGATTGCCGCACCTTCGATCGAAGAAAGCAATGCCCTTCGGATCGAATTACCTATCGTGGTCCCAAAGCCGCGCTCGAACGGCGCAGCATGGAACTTTCCGTACCGGCTGGTCAGCGTCTCGCTATCGACGTTGAGTCTGCTCGGCATCTGAAAATCTGTCCAATGATTGCTCTGTGTCATATGTTGTTCTTTTTTGTCCCAAAGGTTGGCTTTGTCCCCGAACGGCTAAAGAGAAGAACGACTCTTCAGGCCCGGCTACTTTAGCCAACCCGCTAATTACTACTTACTGTAAAGCTCAACGATCAACTGCTCGTTGATATTTGCGTCGATGTCCTCTCGCCTCGGCAGGCCCGATACCGTTACCGCCAATTCCTTGCTCGGAGCACTCAGCCATGCCGGACGACCGCGCCCGATGGCTGTCGACCACGCACCTTCGACATGTGGGTTTTTCTGGCTGCGAGGTTTGACCGCGACCACATCACCGGCTTTTACCTGAAATGAGGGAATGTTCACCTTGCGGTCATTTACCGTCACATGGCCATGATTCACCAGTTGACGGGCCTGACGGCGCGAGGTCGAGAAACCCGAGCGGTACACGACATTATCCAGTCGCCGCTCCAGCATGAAGAGCAGGTTCTCGCCCGTAACGCCTTTTTGGCGGCGTGCCTTTTCGAAGTAGGTACGAAACTGCTTCTCGAGGATAAAGTAAATGCGCTTTACCTTCTGCTTTTCGCGCAGCTGCTCACCGTAGCCCTGGACCATTTTGCGACGGGCCGCACCGTGTTGACCCGGCGGGTTGGTCCCGCGTTTTTCGATCGCGCACGACGGTTTGTAACACCGGTCGCCCTTGAGGAATAACTTTGCACCTTCGCGGCGGCACAACCTGCACACCGCATCTCTGTATCTAGCCATAATTTTCGCTTCCGTGAGGCTTTGCGAATTTCGATTTGCAATTTGCAATTGCAATCCGACTATCGCTTGTCCTTTCTGTTTCGGAGAAGTTTACGGGCGATTGCCCTTCGTCCTTCCGATAATTCTCAATAGTGCGGATCTTCAATTCGCAAATCGCAAATCGAAATTCGCAAATAGATCAAACTCTCCTGCGCTTCGGCGGCCTGCACCCGTTGTGCGGAATGGGCGTGGTGTCGCGGATCGATGTCACGCGGATACCTACCTGGCTGACAGCCCTGATCGCCGACTCACGGCCGCCACCGGGCCCCTTGACCCGGACCTCAACCTCGCGCATGCCGGCATCAAGGGCCTTGCGAGCAACCTCCGTCGCAGCCTGCTGGGCTGCGAAGGGCGTTCCCTTTCGACTGCCGCGAAAACCGCGCGCACCTGACGAGCACTGCGCAACTAGATTGCCCTCGGCGTCAGTGATCGAGATAAGCGTGTTATTGAACGAAGCCGAGATGTGAACGATACCGACGGGAATGTTCTTTTTCTCGCGCTTCTTAAAGGTCTTTTTCTTTGTAGCTGCTGCTTTAGCCATATCTCAGTGATTACTTCTTGCCCGGAGCCTTCTTCTTGGCAACGGCGGCCTTGCGCGGCCCTTTACGGGTGCGGGCGTTCGTATGCGTCCTCTGACCGCGGACCGGCAGACTCCGGCGGTGCCGAAGGCCGCGATAGCAGCCGATATCCATCAACCGCTTAATATCCATCTGGACACGTTTGCGGAGATCGCCCTCGATCTCACCTTCGGTGTCGAGCAAAGCACGGATCTTATTGAGATCGTCCTCGCTGATGTCCTTGATCTTCGTGTGGATATCCACGCCAACCTTGCCGAGGATGTCAGTCGCACGCGACTTACCTATACCGTAGATATAGGTCATGCCGATCTGAGCCCGTTTGTTGGGCGGTAGGTCAACTCCTGCTATACGAGCCATAATTCGTTATCCCTGTCGTTGTTTGTGCTTGGGGTTCTCGCAAATGACGCGCACCACGCCTTTCCGGTGGATCACCTTGCACTTATCACACATTTTCTTTACCGAAGGCCTTACTTTCATTGTTCGCCTCTTATTTATAGCGGTACGTTATCCGTCCGCGTTTCAGGTCATAAGGAGAAAGCTCGACAAGCACCTTGTCGCCCGGCAGGATGCGAATAAAATACTTACGCATCTTTCCCGAGACATGAGCGAGGACCTCGTGATTGTTATCATCGACGGCAACCTTGAACATTGCATTTGGCAGTGTCTCCAGCACGGTCGCCATGACCTCGATCGCCTCTTCCTTAGACATATCGACTAAGCCAACCTGCTGAATGGTTGGGCAAACTATTAATTTTAGCTTCCTTACCCTAAACTTTCAAGTTGCGCTGTGACAATTTCACGTTTCAAACTTGAGCGAAGCCGCTTCTGTTCTCTTGTCAGCGTTAAGACTTCGGGCCCGTCGGCCGTAACCGCGAGGGTATGTTCCGCGTGGGCCGATGGCTTGCCGTCAAGCGTAACAACCGTCCATTTATCGCCTAGTGTCCGTGTCTCGTGCGTGCCGAGATTGAGCATCGGTTCGATCGCAAAACAGTATCCCGCCCGGATCTTCTCTTTCGTCCCCTGCCGCCCATAATTCGGGATCTGCGGCGATTCGTGCATGTGCCGCCCGATCCCATGGCCCGTGTAATCTCGCACGATACCGTAGCCATACTTCTCAGCATGCTGCTGCACCGCCCATCCGATATCGCCAACACGATTGCCGACCCGCGAGGCATCAATACCAAATTCAAGGCATTCTTCCGTTACGCAAATCAACTGCTTCAACTCTTCGCTGATCTCGCCGACCGGTACCGTCACCGCTGTATCGCCGACAAAGCCCTGATAGGTTGCGGCCATGTCAAGCGAGACGATGTCGCCATCCGCGAGGGGTTCAGGCTTTGAAAAACCATGCACGATCTCATTATTGACCGACGAGCAGATCGCGTATGGAAATCCATGGTAGCCGATAAATGTCGGTATCGCCCCGGCGTCGCGTATCATGCGGTCCGCGGCATTGTTCAACTCCATAGTCGAAATACCTGGCTCGACCATGCCGCGGAGCACCTCACGCACCTCGGCGATGAGTTCGCCCACGGCACGCATTTTATCAAGGTCTTTGGCGGATTTGGCGATGATCACTGGAGTTATGGCCGGACAATCTTTTCGAGCCGCCCGTATATCTCTTCGACATCACCGGTGCCCTCGACCTTCTCGAGACGGCCGGAACTGTCGTAGTAGTCAATCAACGGCTGCGTGTTGGCGGTGTAGGTGTCAAGACGTGTGCTCACGCTCTCCTCGTTATCATCCGCCCTGTGTTCGAGCTTGGCATCCGGATGTTCATCGCAGACACCTTCGACCTTCGGCGGCCGGGAGTAAATATTGTAGATCTCGCCGCAAACCGAGCAGCTTCGACGACCCGTTAGACGTCGAAGCAATTCATCCTTTGGCACATCGATCTCGATGGCCAGGATATCCTTCCCTTGGTCATTCGCAAGTTCCTCAAGCTGCTCGGCCTGAACAGCAGTCCGCGGATAGCCGTCGAGCACATAGGTGCCCCGTGTGTCGGACCTTGATGTTCGCTCACGGACTATCTTGTACGTGATGTCATCCGAGATCAGCTTGCCAGATGCCATTATTGCCTGGACCTCACGGGCCAGCGGGGTGTCGGCGTTTTTCATCTCGCGAAACATGTCGCCCGTTGAGATCTGCGGGATCCCAAGTCTTTCGTCGAGTAGTCTCGCCTGCGTTCCCTTACCAGCCCCGGGTGCACCGATCAACACAATGATCTTATCCATATAAACAATTACGAATTACGAATTACCATTTTACGGTGTTCGCAATTCGTAATCTGTACTTCGTAATTCGCTAAGCTCTGCGCCCGCGAAGCCTGGATCCCGAGCCGAGGAATCCCTCATAATTGCGCATCACAAGCTGTGCCTCGATCTGTGCCACGGTATCCATCGCAACACCGACGAGGATCAGCAAGCTCGTTCCGCCAAAAAAGAACTGATACCCAAGACCCGTCGGTATCCAATTCAATCCCGGCGTGCCGCCCATAAACGTGTCGAGCGACGTCCCGATGAACGGCAGCCGAGCAACCTTAAAACCGCTCAACAACAACTGCGGCACAAACGCAACGAAAGCCAGATACAGCGCCCCGACCGTGGTCAGCCGGGTCAGGATCTGGTTCAGATAATCTGCCGTTGGTGCACCGGGACGGATGCCCGCGATAAAGCCGCCGTGCTTACGCAGATTGTCCGCAACCTCGTCGGTATTGAAGATGATCGTTATGTAAAAGAACGTGAAGATCACGATCAGCGACAAAAAGACCAATTCGTAGTACGGATCGCCGCCGTGAAACTGCTGAAGGAACGCGAACACCTTTGACCACGTCGAATTTGGTTCGGCCGGATCCGGCGGAAACGCCGAGAACAGCGTCTGCGGCATCGCCAGCACGGACGATGCAAAGATCACCGGAATAACGCCGCCCATATTGATCTTGAGCGGTAAACTCGTCTCCTGGCCGCGAAAAGTCTGGTTGCCAACGCGCCGACTCGCATAACTGATAGCGATATGCCGACGGGCTGACTCAACGTAGACGATCAATGCGATCAACGCGATCAGAACTACCACGAGAAAGATCACGCCGAGCGACTGAACGGGATCACCTGCACCAACGCGGCCCATCACCTGTGAGATGCCATTCGGCAGACCGATGACGATACCCGCGAAAATGAGCAGCGAAATTCCGTTACCGACGCCGCGTTCGGTGATCTGCTCGCCGAGCCACATGACAAAAACGGTGCCGGTCGTCAGCGTAATGACCACCATAGCGGTCGCCCACCACGTCTCTGCTATGATGTTGTTGCGCGATAGCCAAGTCGCTACGAAGAACGTCTGCACGGAGCACAGGACCACGGTCGAATACCGCGTCCACTGATTCATTTTTTGCCTGCCGACCTCGCCCTCTTCCTGGATCTTCTTCATCGCAGGTGAAAGGACCGGTAACAACTGCATGATGATCGACGCTGTAATATATGGTGTCACACCAAGTGCAAACACCGAGATAGTGCGAAAATTACCGCCCGAGAAGAGATCGAGAACCCCAAGCAGCGTGCCTGCCACCTCACCCCAAACCCGTTCTAGTTGAGCGCTGTTGATGCCTGGCGCAGTCACATGAGCACCAAAACGATAGACCGCCAACATCCCCAGCGTGAAGAGGATACGTTTCCTCAACTCAGGGATCCTGAACATGTTCTGGACGGCGCTAAAAAACTTCTCCATATGGGTGTCGGTTAGTAACTACCGATAACTATTCTGCCGAAACAGCCTTCGTGATAACGGTTGCGCTCCCGCCGGCAATCTCTATCTTTTCCTTCGCAGCCTTTGTAAAGCGATGAGCCGAGATCTTCAATTTCTTGGTCAATTCGCCGTTACCGAGGATCACCAGATCGTGCTTAGCTTTTTTGATCAGGCCACGCTCGTGCAATATCTCGGGCGTCACTTCGTCGCCGGCATTAAAGTTCTTATCGATCTTTTCCAATGCGATCTCGATCCACTGCTTCTTAAAGATATTGGTGAAGCCGCGCTTAGGCAGCCGCCGCTGGAGCGGCATCTGGCCGCCCTCAAACCCCGGACGGCTCGAATAGCCGGAACGCGATTTTTGGCCCTTGTGCCCTTTCCCAGACGTCTTGCCAAGGCCCGAACCGGGGCCGCGCCCCAGACGCTTTTTCTTGTGCGTCGAGCCGGGCGCCGGGTGCAGATTGTTCAACGATAAAGCCATCTTTCCCTCTTATTCAACGATCCGCAGCAAATGCGGCACTTTTGCGACGAAGCCGCGGCTTGCCGGTGAATCCGGCCGCGTCACCGTCTGATTGAGCTTCGTGATGCCGAGGCTCTTTACGATATCTTTCTGCTTTTGGGCGTAGCCGATCATCGACCTGTAATACTGGATCTTGATCTGCGCGCCGCTGGTTTCTTTCTTTGCCATCTTTTTAAGTTACAGAGTTTCCAGAGTTACAGCAGTTGCATAGTTTCGTTCTGTAACTCTGCAACCGCTACAACTCTGTAACTTCAAACTAATTCTTCCACCTGCTTTCCGCGAAGCCTTGCAACTTCGAGTGGATCCTTCATTCGCATCAGGCCATTGAATGTCGCACGTATCACGTTATGAGCGTTGTTCGATCCGAGGATCTTTGTGCGAACATTGTGAACTCCGAGACTCTGGAGCACCGCACGCACGGCACCGCCGGCGATAACGCCCGTTCCCTCAGCCGCCGGCTTGAGTAACACGCGGCCGGCGCCGTATTCGCCGATCAGTTCGTGCGGCAGGGTGCCTTCGATCAACGGAACGCGGATCAGGTTGTTCTTGGCTGCCTCGACCGCTTTCTTGATCGCGTTTGGCACTTCCTTGGCCTTGCCGGTCCCAAAACCGACATGGCCCGCCTCGTCACCTACAACTACGAGAGCGGCGAACGACATGTTCTTGCCGCCTTTGACGACCTTGGTCACACGGTTGATCGATATCAACTGGTCTTTCAGGATCAGGCCGTTCGGTGAAATTCTCTGCTTATTCATTACTATTCGTTACCTCGGCCTCAGCCTCCTTACCGGACGGCGTCGCTTCGTGCTTATTCAACCCAGCATCGCGCGTCGCATCTAGCAACGCCTTTACGCGGCCGTGATAAAGGTAGCCGCCCCGGTCGAAAACGACGCTGGAAACACCCGCCTTTTGCGCCCTTTCGGCAATTGCCTTGCCCACGGCCTTGGCCGCGTCGATATTACCGCCGCTTTTCAGGCCAAGTGATCTCTCGATCGTTGAGGCGGTCGCGAGCGTCTTGCCGCTGCCGTCGTCGATTACCTGAGCGTAAATGTGATTCAGGCTTCTGAACACCGCCAGCCGGGGACGGTCAGCGGTGCCGCGTACTTTCTTGCGAATGCGGCTATGAACGCCCCGGCGAATATCTGCTCTGCTCTTCTGTCCCATAACTTAAACCTATTTACCGGTCTTGCCCGGCTTGAGCCGATAGTATTTGTCGGCATATCGCACGCCTTTGCCCTTGTAAGCGTCAGGCTTGCGGAGGCGGTTCAATTCCGCCGCGACCTGGCCGAGCTTTTGCTTATCGATGCCGCTAAGCGTGATCGTCGTCTGATACTGGTTGATCGACGTTTTCGTATTCACACGCTCGGCTTTAGCGTCGATACCCTCGGGCAGGACGTATTCGATCGGATGCGAATATCCGAGAGCAAACACGATCTTTTTGCCCTGCACGTCTGCCTTGTAACCAACGCCGACGATATCGAGGTCCTTTGAAAAGCCCTCGGTCACACCGACAACGGCATTGTTCGCGAGAGCACGGGCGAGCCCGTGAAACGCCGCGTGCTCATTGCCCGCACGCTCGGCCACAAGGCTGCCGTCCTCCTGCTTAAAGGTCACGCCCGCCGGGATCGGCGTCGTCAGCGTACCCTTCGGGCCTTTGACTTCCATCGCCGAATCATTGATCGTCACGGTCACGCCGGACGGTATGCTGATCGGTTTTTTTCCTACTCGTGACATAACTCTAAACCTTTAATAGACCTCTGCGAGGATCTCACCGCCGACGTGTTCGGCACGTGCGCGCTTGCCGCTCATCAGCCCCTTTGACGTCGAAACGATATTCACGCCATATCCGCCGAGAACCTTTGGTATCTCACCAGAACCGACATAAACGCGGCGGCCCGGACGCGACACGCGCGACAGGTGAGTGATCGACGATTGGCCCCTGGCATCGTAGCGCAGCGAAACACGGATCATATACTTCGGCCCTTCGCCCTTAGTCGAAAAATTATTAATGTAGCCTTCCTCCTTGAGGATTCGGGCGACCTCCATTTTTAGCTTTGAGCCCGGGATATCCACACGCGTGTGCTTTGCCGCTATCGCGTTGCGTATCCGTGTGAGCATATCGGCTATTGGGTCTGTCATTCTAGTTTAACTCCGTAAGTTATTATGGTGGTTCGGCTTAAGGCCGCCTACCGTAATCAAAAATCTACCAACTCGACTTAACAACGCCCGGTATCTGCCCCTCGAGAGCCAGGTCCCGAAGCGCAATGCGCGAAACACCAAATTTGCGCAAGTATCCACGCGTGCGACCAGATTGCGAGCAACGATTGCGCACCCGTGACGGGCTGGCATCACGCGGCATCTTTTGCAGGCGAATCACCGCCGCATCGACCTCTTCGGGCGTCGACCGCGGATTATTGATGATCTTCTTGGCTTCGGCGCGCCTTTCGGCATAGAGCTTGACCTTCTCTTTGCGTCGATTGTTATTTACAACTTTGCTGATCTTTGCCATAAAATCTATTGCCTAAACGGCATTCCCAATGCCTTCAAGAGTGACCGGGCCTGATCATCCGACTGTGCGGTCGTCACGATCGAAATATTCATCCCACGCGTCTTGTCCACCTTATTAAAGTCGATCTCAGGAAAAATAAGCTGCTCGCGAACGCCGAGGGTATAATTCCCGCGCCCGTCAAACGCCTTTGCCGATACGCCGCGAAAATCGCGAACACGTGGCAAGGCGACCGAGATCAGGCGATCGAGGAACTCATACATCCTCGCACCGCGCAGAGTGACCATAGTGCCGATCGACATTCCCTGTCTTAGCTTGAAAGCCGCTATCGATTTCTTAGCTTTTGTGATCACCGGCTTCTGCCCGCTGATAGCCTTGAGCTCTTCAGTAGCGACGTCAAGTATCTTGGCGTTCGCCGAGGCTTCGCCGAGACCCATATTCAAAATGATCTTCTCGACGCGCGGGATCGCCATCGGATTCTTGATGTCGAATTCCTTTGCGAGCGCCGGAGCGATCTCGTTCTTGTATTTTTCTCTAAGTCTGGCCATTTTATTTATTGTTTGGGTCTCGGCCTTTTATGCCGTTTCCAAACTAAACGCTATTCTTTCTCTTCCTTAGCCGGCTTCTCTTCCACAGGCGTTTCCACCGTTGCGGCCTCACCCGTTTCTTCGTCGTCGGCCTTCTTGGCCTCTTTCTTAGCCCAAACCGTTTCGGCGATCACCTTGCCGCTTCTTGCGATACGGACCTTCTGGCCGTCACGCATTTCGTACCTAACCCGAGTTGGTAAGCCGGTTTCAGGATCGATAAGGGCAACATTCGAAACGCTGACCCAAGCCTCTTGCTCAAGAATGCCGCCTTCGCGGTTCATCTGCGGGACCGGTTTCCGGTGACGCTTGACCATCATCGCTCCCTCGACCTTGACCTTGCGGTTGCGTGCGTCAACGGCGATCACCTTCCCTCGATAGGGCTGGCGCTTGCCGGCGCTATCGTAGCGGTTAAATTCCTTGCCCGCGATAAAGATGACCTGGTCGCCGCGCTTGATCCTGCTGGTAATTGTTCCTGTCTTACTCATTTCAGTAAATAGGACATATGAGTCCTGTATGACGTATTCGTCCTATATAACCTCTGGAGCCAACGAAACGATCTTCATGAAGTTTTTCTCACGAAGCTCGCGTGCCACGGGGCCAAAAACACGTGTTCCGACCGGCGTGCCGTCATCCTTTATCAAGACCGCTGCGTTCTCGTCGAATCGAATGTACGAGCCGTCTTTGCGGCGGACTTCCTTCCTGGTTCGGACGATCACTGCGTTATAGACCTTGCCCTTCTTCGCGGTCCCGTCCGGCGACGCCTCTTTGACGGTCACCTTGATGGTGTCGCCAAGGCGAGCAATCTTGCTGGTCGAACCGCCGACGGGCATGATCATCTCGACCCGCTTTGCTCCTGAATTGTCTGCGACCGCCAAGGAGGTCTGCATCTGGATCATAACTCTGTCACCTCAACCCTAAACTTCCGCCCGCTGAATGATCTCGACCACTCGCCAACGCTTCCTAGCCGACAGCGGCCGCGTCTCGACGATCTTTACCTTGTCGCCGATCTTTGCCCCGAGGTCGTCGTGCGCCATGAATTTCTTGCGCTTCTTGACGTACTTGCGATAGACCGGATGCTTGACCACCCGATCGACACGGACCGTGACCGTCTTTGTCATCTTGTCCGAAGCGACGATGCCAACCTTCTCAGCCCGCTTGTGAGCCTTTTTCACCGGAGCCTCAGCGTCGACTGCCGGATTCTCTTTTTTGGCCCTCGGTGTCCTTTTCGGCTTCTCCTCGGCAGGGGCAGGTTCGGCCGCGACTTCCTCAGCCGACGCGGCCTCGACGGCGTTCTCCTCGACCGATGCCTCTAAAGCCTCTGTCTCGGTCGCTGGGATTTCTTCTTCAGTCCTCTTCTTTGACATTTCTTATCTCTTCCGCCTTAAGCTTCCGCGGTCTTAGCGTCAGTCTCTTTCTTGTTCAGCAGGGTGTACACCCTCGCGAGCGTCTTCTTTTCGCGGCGAATGTCCTTCAGCACATCGCCCACGCCGAGCGTGCGGCGAAACTTCAGCCGAAAGAGTGACTCTTTCAACGCATCCGCCTGATCCTTCAATTCCGTAACGCTCATTTCGCCGAGTTGGTCGAGCTGTTCTTTGCGTTTCATTTCTAGACTATGCCTCCTTCGAGGTCGGCACGAGTAACAAACTTCGTCTTGATCGGCAGCTTCTGCGCCGCAAGCTGCATGGCCTCGCGAGCAAGCTCCTCATTGACACCCTGGATCTCGTAGAGGACACGGCCCGGCTTGACAACCGCGACCCAATGGTCCGGAGCTCCCTTGCCCGAACCCATACGCGTTTCGGCCGGCTTCTTGGTGATCGGCTTGTCCGGGAACATCCTGATCCAGATCTTTCCGCCGCGTTTGACGTGACGCGTCATCGCGATACGAGCGGCCTCGATCTGGCGGTCCGTGATCCACCCTGCGTCCATTGCTTTCAGGCCAAAATCACCAAAGCTGAGCTTTTCGCCACGCGTGGCCTTTCCACGCATACGGCCTTTCATGACTCGGCGGTGCTTGACCTTTTTCGGCATCAACATAGCAATTACCTCTAAAAACCTCTATCTCGGGCCTCTGTCGTCCCTGCGCGGTCGGCGATCTCTCATCGCACCACGATCCACCTTGACCTCGTTCATCGGATCGGTCGTCGTGCCGCGTGCCATCGAAGCGTTCGGGTCGAGGATCTCGCCGCGATATATCCAAACCTTCACGCCGATAATTCCAAATGTCGTCAACGCCTCGGCGAATCCAAAATCGATGTCCGCGCGCAGCGTATGCAGCGGCAGACGACCCTGCAGCGACCATTCGGTTCGTGCAATTTCAGCACCGTTCAGACGGCCCGCGATCATCACCTTGATGCCCTGAGCGCCGAATCGCTGCGATTCCTCCATCGTCTTTTTCATCGCACGGCGAAAAGCGATTCGCTTCTCAAGTTGCTGGGCGATCTTCTCGGCTTGAAGCTGAGCATTCAGCTCAGGGTGGCGAATTTCGAGGATCGAGATCATCACCTCACGGCCGGTCTTGCGCGTCAGGTCCTCGCGAAGCTTCTCGATCTCGGCGCCCTTGCGGCCGATAATGATCCCCGGACGCGCCGTGTAAATGAGGATCTTTAACCGGGTCGCCGCACGCTCGATATCGATGTGTGAAACGCCGCCGCCTGCGAATTTCTTCTTGAGATCGCGCTTTAGCTCGAGATCCTCGGCGAGGAATTCGGCAAACTCTTTTTTGGCAAACCAATGCGAGTGCCAGTCCTTGTTGTATCCGACCCTAAAGCCGTATGGATGAACTTTCTGTCCCATATTTACTCTTTCTCAGCTTCCTCGCTCGGTTCGCCCTCAATATTCGCATCAGACGCCCCTTCTGCCGTTGCTTCCTCAGACGTTTCCTCTACAGGTGCAGCTTCAACAGCCTCTTCAACTGCCGGTTCTTCAGCGACAACCTCTTCGGCAGCAGCCTCAACCGTTTCTTCAACCGCCGTTTCTTCCGCTACGGCCGCTTCGACCGTGTCGAGCGGCGCAGCCTCAACTACTTCCTCAACCGGTGCGGCCACGACTTCTTCAATCTCAGCCGGTGCAGCCCCTTTCTTGGTCGCCTTCGGAGCGGCCTTTTTCTTTTCCTTCTTCGGAGCCGCGGCCTTTTTTGTCTTTGCAGCCTCAGCTTTCAGTTCTTTCTCGGTTTTTGGCTTCGCTTCGCTCGTTACCGTGATCGTGATGTGGCAATAGTGCCGCTGTTCTCGATACGCACGGCCCTGTGGAGCGGGACGCATGCGGCGGCGATTTTTCGTCGGCCCCATGTCGACGAAGCAGGTGTTGATCCACAGATCATCCGGATCGATTGCGATATTCTCTTGCTCGGCCTTATACGTCGCGTTCGCGATCGCCGAATTCAGGCACTGCGCGATCGGATCGGCAGCCCGCTTGTCGGTGAATTTGAGGATCGACAGCGCACGCCCGACATTTTCACCGCGAATCAGGTCGATCACGAGCCGTGCCTTGCGGGGCGAACCCTTAAGATATTTTGTCTTTGCTACCGCTTCCATTATTTCCTCTTAGCCATCTTCTCGGCTTTCGTGCCCGGATGGCCCTTGAACACCCGCGTCGGCGAGAACTCTCCCAGCTTGTGACCGACCATATTCTCGGTCACAAAAACCGGTATGTGCCGTTTGCCGTTGTGAACGCCGAAGGTCAAACCAACCATGGTCGGTGTGATCGTCGAACGTCGCGACCATGTCTTGATCGCCGGCGGTTTTGGCCCGCCGTCATTGATACGGCGAAGCGTTTTCTGAACGCTCAGGTCGATAAAAGGTCCTTTTTTCAGTGAACGTGGCATATTACTTTCTTCTTCGATCCTTCACGATCATGTTGCTTGTCCGCTTGTTGCGACGCGTCTTGTAGCCGCGTGTCGGCTGTCCCCACGGAGTTACCGGATTACGTCCGCCTGATGTCTTGCCCTCGCCGCCGCCGTGCGGGTGATCGACGGGGTTCATCGCGACGCCGCGAACTTTCGGCCGTTTGCCCTTCCAACGGTTGCGTCCGGCCTTTCCGAGCGAAACATTCTCGTGCTCGGTATTACCGACCTGACCGACCGTCGCATAGCACACAACAGGCACCTTGCGAACCTCGCCCGACGGCATGCGAAGCTGGGCGTAGTCGCCCTCTTTCGCAATGATCTGAGCAAAACCGCCCGCCGAACGCACCATCTGGCCGCCTTTGCCGGGCCGAAGCTCGATGTTGTGCACCTCGGTTCCGAGCGGGATATGCGTGATCGGCAACGCGTTGCCCGGCAGGATATCGGCGTCCTCGCCGCTCAGGATCATAGTCCCAACCTTGATGCCAAGCGGTGCGATGATATATCGCTTCTCGCCATCGAGATACGTGATCAAAGCGATGTGCGCCGAACGGTTAGGATCGTATTCGATCTGCGATACCTTACCCGGAATACCGGCCTTGTCGCGCTTGAAATCAATCACGCGGTAAAACCGCTTGTGTCCGCCGCCACGGCGGCGGATCGTGATCCGGCCATCACTGTTGCGGCCTGAAATCCTCTTCTTAGGCTCTAACAGTGACTTCTCGGGGACTGCGTTCGGAGTCAATTCATCACGCGTCAAATAGGTCTGATATCGACGTGCCGGTGATGTCGGTTTTAATCTCTTGATGCCCATAATTCAATCTCGATTTTCGAATGCCGATTTTCCGACTTGCTTTCAATCGCCAATCGAAATTCGCAAATCGCAAATTCCTAGATCGCTTCCGCGTAATCAACCATCGCCTCACCCGCCCGCAGCGTAACGTATGCCTTCTTCCAGGCCGGACGGCGCCCCTCGATACGGCCCCGACGCTTCAATTTACCGTCGTAATGGATCGTCCTCACAGCGGCGACCTTTACGTTAAAGATCTCCTCGATCGCACTCTTGATCTGCGGCTTTGTGGCTTTGCGATCAACTCGAAACGTCAAGACCTGCCCAGCCTTCCGCTTACCAACTTCTTCGGTCGAATCTTCCTTGAGCAGCACGCTCTTTTCGGTAACGACCGGCGATTTCAGAATGTCCCAAACGCCCAAACTACTCATTCTCGGTTGCCTCCTCAGCCGCCGGCTTCTCGGCCGGGACTTCGAGAACTACTTCCTCTTCTGCCGCAGTCTCTTCGGCCGTGGCTTTTTTCTCAGCTTTCGGTTTTGCAGCTTTCTCTTCAGCCTTCTCAGCCTTCGGTTTGGCCTCTTTCTTTGCCTTGGGGGTTTCGACAACCTCCGCGACTTCCCCGCTGGGATCGAGCAACCTCGTCAATTCCTCGACCGCGGCCTTCGATATCACGAGTTTCTCGTGATAGATGATGTCATAAATGTTGAGGCCAAAGCTGTTAGTGACCTTGGTCTTCTCGACATTCCTCGAAGAAAGGACCAAATTCGCGTTATCGAGCGAGTCTATGAACAGCGTCTTTGCTCGTGCTGACTTCTCGACTAGCCCAAGTGAAGCCATTGCCGAAAGAAAGTCCTTCGTCTTCGGCGCCTTAAACGCGATCTCGTCAATAACGATCAGATTCCCCTCGCGAAGCCGCTCGCTCAGCGCCGAACGCAAAGCACCGCGACGCATTTTCTTCGGCATCTGGTACGACCAGTCACGCGGCTGCGGGCCATGGACGTTTCCGCCACCTTTCCAGAGCGGCGAACGAAGCGACGCGATGCGGGCGCGGCCCGTACCTTTTTGCTTCCAGAGCTTGCGGCCTGAGCCCGACACGTTGCCACGTGTCTTCGTCGCCGACGTGCCCGCACGACCGTTAGCACGGAAGTTCATCACCGCCGCGTGGATCAGCGACTCATTCAGGTCGGCGCCAAAAACGACATCCGACAGGTTAAGGTCGCCAACCTCCTTATTCTTCAAATTGCGAACCTTTACGGTAGGCATAATCTACTCCGTTATGATTTCCTGACGACAACCAGGCTGCCGTTTGCCCCCGGCACCGCGCCGCGAACCATTAGAAGGTTGTTCTCCGCATCGACCTTTGCGACAGTCAGGCCTCTGACGGTCACACGCTCGTCACCCATGTGGCCCGACGACTTGGTGCCCTTGATGACACGCGACGGGTACGCCGACTGGCCGATCGAACCGGGCTTGCGAACGTTCATCGAACCGTGCGATTCAGGCCCGCGTGAAAAGTTGTGACGCTTGATCGTGCCAGCAAAACCGCGTCCTTTGGACTTTCCGACAACCTCGATCTTGTCGCCGTCGACAAAAATATCAGCCTTTACCTGATCGCCGACGGCCGCCTCGGGCTCGCCCACCAAGCGGATCTCTTTGAGGATACGCGTCGGCGGCAATCCGCCACCGGTCTTCTCAAAATGCCCCTGCAGCGGCTTTGACACATTCTTCAACCGGACAGGCTTGTCCTCGACGAGGCCGAGTTGTACGGCGTTGTAACCGTCCCGACCCGCCGCACTCTTGGTCTGGACAACGACGCAGGGCCCCGCCTTGATGACGGTCACGGGCGTTACCGTACCGTCCTCGGCAAAGATCTGCGTCATGCCCAATTTTCTTCCAATAATTCCGCTAACCATATCTTTTTGTTCGGTCAACTATTTACCAAACGCTTTGATCTCTACATCAACACCGGCCGGAAGATCCAATTTCATCAACGCATCGACCGTTTCCGCGGTAGGGTCAAGAATGTCCATCAGGCGCTTGTGCGTCCTGATCTCAAACTGCTCACGCGATTTTTTATCGACGTGCGGCGACCTCAGGACGGTCCACTTGTTCTTGATGGTCGGAAGGGGTATCGGACCTGCGATCCTCGCCCCTGTCCTTTTCGCCGTATCTACGATCTCAGCGGTCGACTGGTCCAAAACGCGGTGATCGTAGGCTTTTAGCTTGATGCGGATCTTTTCGTTCAACATATTGTTATTCCACGATCTCCGACACGGTGCCGGCACCGACGGTGCGGCCGCCTTCGCGGATGGCGAAGCGGAGGCCCTTTTCCATGGCGATCGGAGCGATAAG
>MTBK01161350.1_pt1 | contig 42972 bp, 41 predicted proteins | sample 1535981 | NCBI WGS metagenome assembly MTBK01 (sample SAMN06109225, study PRJNA356200) | anaerobic digester metagenome | isolation source: biogas reactors fed with pig manure or primary and secondary sludge | place: Spain | collected 2016-06-30
CACAGGTCGATCTTACGAATGTCTCTAATTTGCTTGCTCTTTTCTATTAGATTCTCTATTGCTACGCAATAGAATTTTTATCCTATTGCGGATTCTGGGTTCAATATATCACGACTGCAGGGGAAGTTCCCGTTTTTAGCCCCGAAAAGGACGGGGAATTTCTTTGCTTCGGAGGAAAATTATGATACGCAACCGCCGTAAAGAGTGTTGAAAATCATGCGAAATAATTTTGTTTCCCGGTTTCCCGATGGAACTTCACGCAACTGGCGGGATTGGCGCTGGCAGCTGCGTCATCGCGTAACCTCCCTCTCGGCGCTGGCCGGAATTCTGGAAAGACCGGTGGGCGACGGAGCAGAATTGCGCCGCCTGATGTCGCTCTACCCCATGGCCATTACGCCCTACTATCTGTCCCTGATCAAGCCGGATGATGACCAAGACCCTCTGGCTCTTCAGTGCGTTCCGGATACCAGAGAAGTGGAATGCTCCGCAGACCTTGCAGACGACCCCCTTGGCGAAGACCGCTCCATGCCGGTTCCTAATCTGGTTCAACGCTATCCCGATCGCGTTCTGGCCATCGTCACACACCGCTGCGCGACCTACTGCCGGCATTGTAACCGTAAGCGCTTCTGGAAAACCTCCCAGGCCTCTTCTTGGAAAAGCCGCCTGACCGCCATGGTCCGCTACGTATCGGAAACGCCGAAGATTCGTGAAGTCATCCTCTCCGGAGGCGACCCGCTGATGCTTGACGATGCCTCTCTGGAATGGATCCTGTCCGCATTTGCGTCCATACCGCATGTGGAGGTCTTGCGTATTGGCAGCCGCGTCCCCGCAGTCCTGCCGATGAGAATCACGGGAAACCTCTGCCGGATCCTGAAGCGGTACCGGCCGCTGTGGTTCAATACCCAATTCAACCACCCTGCAGAAATCACCCCGGACGCCGCGCGGGCCTGCAACCGGATCCAGGAAGCGGGAATTCCGGTTTCCAACCAGTCGGTTCTGCTCCAGGGCGTAAATGACTCGCCGGATGCCATGCAAGACCTGCTGAACGGACTGCAGAAGATGTCGGTTCGTCCTTATTATCTTTTTCACTGCGAACCCGCGCGGGGTTGCAATCATTTCCGCACGGACGTCAGGACGGGGCTGAAACTGATGGAAAAGCTGCATCAACGCTGCTCTGGTCTGGCGCTGCCGCAATACGTGGCCGATCTGCCCGGGCGGGAGGGGAAAGTCCCCCTCTGGCCCCTGTCGCAGCCGATCAAAAATGCTTTGCGAAAACATCAAGATTTTTTTGACAATTTTGAATAATTGGATTAGGAAGAGCACGAATGCCGTTCATTCACGGTCTTCAATGAAGGAGAAAAAAATTTTATGTACACAGCCAGTGATTTGAGAAAAGGCCTGCGTTTGAAAATCGACAACGATCCCTACGTGATTACCGAATTTAACTTTGTAAAACCCGGAAAGGGGCAGGCGCTTTACCGATGCAAATTAAAAAACATGCTCACCGGAAGCCAGTTTGAGCGGACCTTCCGTTCCGTCGACATTTTTGAGCCGGCCGATCTGCGCGAAAAGAAAATGCAGTACCTGTACAAAGAGGGGGACAAATTCTGCTTCATGGACAATGAGACCTTCGAACAGGTCTATCTGACCCAGGAACAGGTCGGAGACGCCGTAAACTTTCTGCTCGACAATATTGAGGCTGAAATCCTGCTCTTTGAAGACCGTCCCATCGGCATCAGTCTGCCCAATTTTGTCGAACTGGTCGTAACCGAAGCAGAGCCGTGGGCCAAGGGAGATACGGTGTCCGGCGCGACCAAACCCGTCAAAGTGCAGACCGGGTACACCATTCTGGTGCCGACCTTCATCAGCGAAGGCGAAAAAATCCGCATTGACACGCGAACGGGAGAATATTTAACGCGGGTCAAGGGCTAACCGCTTTGAGCACGTTCAGGCAGGATGATTCCTTTCACCTGGCGCGCAAGTCGCAGGCCCTGCAACTGCGCGCCAAATTTACCGAATGTCTTCGCCGCTTCTTTATTCAACAAGATTTTCTGGAAGTCGAAACCCCTCTGCGCGTTCCCTCGCCCGCGCCGGAAGAGCATATTGAGGCCATTCCATCGGGAAACTGGTTTTTGCAAACCTCTCCCGAGATTTGCATGAAAAGACTTCTGGCAGCCGGCTATCCACGGATATTCCAGTTTTGCAAATGCTTTCGCGCCGATGAAAGAGGCAACCGACATCTGCCGGAATTTTCGATGCTGGAGTGGTATGTCCTTCATTGTGACTACCGCCAACTAATGGATCAATGTGAAGCTCTTCTCCAATTTGCTTTTCGGGAAATGGGCCATGCCGGGAAGATCGTCTGGCGGAATAAAGCCATTTCTCTGTCGTTGCCGTGGGAAAAAATCACCGTGGCGGACGCTTTTTCCCGCTTCGCTCCTGTCCGTCTGACGGATGCCCTGACCGCCGGCCGGTTTGACGAAGTCCTGGTTGAATATATCGAACCAAACCTCGGCAACCGGCATCCGGTGTTTCTTTGTGATTATCCGGCACAAATGGCGTCTCTGGCGAAAGTGAAAAAGGACGATCCAGCCGTGGCGGAGCGATTTGAACTCTACATCGGCGGGATGGAGATCGCCAACGGATTTTCGGAATTGACCGACGCCCGGGAGCAAAGACAGCGCTTCGAAGAAGCGTTGAAGGCGCAGTCTACCGGACATCGGGCCCGTTATGCCATGCCGGAGCCGTTTCTGGCAGCCCTGGAAAGTCTGCCGCCCTGCGCCGGTATCGCGCTGGGCATGGACCGGATGATCATGATTCTGGCCGATACGGCAACCATTGACGATGTCATCGCCTTCCCCCCCGAAACACTGTAACCGCCAAAAAAAAGATATATTGACAAGCCTTTTTTTTTCCTTTAGGTTACTTGCGAACACAAACCGGACGACACTGATAAATAGTAAATGATTCTGGAGATTTAGACATGGAAAGCCATTTTCACGATTCTTTGCTGGGCATGATTTTAGACGCAGGTTTGATGGTTAAATTTGTGTTGCTGATCCTGCTGGTTTTCTCCATCGTTTCCTGGACGATTATCTTCATAAAATTAAGAACCTATCGCAGGATTCGTCTGGAGAACGAGGCCTTCGACACCGATTATCAGGAAAGCACGAAACTGTCCGACCTTCTCCCGGCCGCCAATAAGTATTCCTCTTCCACGACGGCTGAAGTTTTCCGCGCCGGCTACACGGAAATGACCAAAGCAAACCGGATGTCCCGGGATACGGCGAAGCCCGAGGAAATCAGTCTTTCCTCTCTGGACAACGTTGAGCGCGCGCTCAACCGCTCCGCCAGCACGGAAATGACCAAGCTGGAATCCACGCTGGGATTTCTGGCCACAACCGGTTCGGCCAGCCCCTTCATCGGATTGTTCGGAACGGTCTGGGGAATCATGGAAACCTTCAAGTCCATCGGCGCGAGAGGGTCGGCGACGCTGGCCGTTGTAGCCCCCGGCATCTCGGAAGCTCTGATCGCGACCGCTGCGGGACTGGCCGCCGCTATTCCCGCCGTCATTTTCTACAACTACTTCCTGAATAAATCCAGAGTGATGGTACAGGAAATGGATAATTTCGCGGACGAGTTTTTAAATATTGTCGAACGTTATCTGATCCGAAAATAACCGATATCGGGTGAAACAGGATGCGGCAGGCGCGCAGAAGAGAATCTGAAAAGAAATCCATGGCAGAAATCAACGTCACACCGCTCGTTGACGTGATGCTGGTGCTGCTGATCATCTTCATGGTGACCGCGCCGATGCTTTCCATGGGCATTGATGTCAATTTGCCCCGCGTCAAATCAAAAAGCCTCGACCTTGCCGAAGAAAAGCTGATTTTGAGCATCAACGAAAACAGGGAAATTTTTCTCAACAAAACCAGGCTGCCGGCTCAGGATCTGAACGCAAAGCTGGCGGCCATTTTCGCCGAACGCGTTGACAGGGAAGTCTTTCTGCGCGCCGACAAAAATGTTCCCTATGGCTTCGTGGTGGAAGTCATGTCTGAAATACGCAAAGCCGGCGTCGATAAACTCGGCATGATCACCGAGCCTCCCGGGGATACAAAATGATGTCCCGGCTGCACGGCAAAAGGGTTTTCGGCAAAAACGGCAATTCCGGCAATATGTTTTTGGCCTCGGTGTTTCTTCACCTGGTTGCCCTGGCCGCCTTGTTCGCAACCGTGTCCGGCCCGTCGAAGCAGTTGACTTTCGGAGCGCCTTATTCCGTGGCGCTTGTCGGACCCGACATCCTTCAATCCAGTGATCATGAGTCTCCGGAGCCAAAGAGTCTTCTTCACGCAGGCACGTCGGCCGGCCCTGTCATTCTGAAGCGCGATATCGGAGTCTCGCCGTCTTCGTTTGTCATGAAAAAAGACGACAGCGGCAAACCGGACATAGAAAAAGCGATTCGCGCCCTTCAACAGAAGGAAGCGGCCGCAGGGCAAAACAAAGATTCACCGGCAGCCTTTGCCGCCCCGCCGGAACATTCATCACAACTGAACGAATACAGCCGTCTGGTCTGGTCCAAAGTGAAAAGAAACTGGTCGCTTCCCGCAGCCCTGATGCCCAAAAACAACGTGGAGGCAATCATCGAGGCGCGCATTGCCAAAAGTGGCGCGGTGGAATACATCGGCTTTGAAAAGCGTTCCGGCAACAGCTATTTTGATGAATCCGCTCTCCGCGCGGTTAGAAAATCAACCCCCTTCCCGCCGCTCGGGGGATGGGCGTCCGGCCGAGCGGTGGAAATCGGCATCCGGTTTCATTCCGCGGAGCTGCGCTGACGCATCCGTCGTAAAGGATTCTTCTCATGGATAGAAAATATCGTATGGCTGTAGGAGCGCTTCTTGTTTTGACATGGATTTTCAACGCCGCCGGCGCGGCAGCGGACAAGGTCTATATCGACATCGACGCGCCTGGTTTTCAGCAATTTCCCATCGCGATTTGCGATTTCCAGATCAAAACGGGCGCCCCCCCGGATGACGCCGCCGGGATCGCCGACAGCGTCCGGCGCTATCTTGACCTGACGGGAATCTTTCGCGTTCTTAATAAAAAAAGCTTTCTGGAAGGCATTGAGCCGGGATCGCCGGAAATCATTCGCTTTTCCGACTGGTCGGTCGTCGGCGCCGATTTTTTGCTGCGGGGCGACCTGACGGTCAGGGGAGAGGACCTGTTCGCGGAAAGCCGGCTGTATGACGTCACGCGCGGTCAGATACTTTTCGAAAAGAAATATGCAGGCAAAACCGGCGACCGGCAAGCTGTAGCGCTCCGGATTGCCTCGGACATCCTTCTGACTTTGACCGGCGATGAGGGGGACTTTCACACCAAAATCGCTTTTGTGATCAAAAAAAAATCGATCTCCGACATTTTCACCATGAACTATGACGCATCCGATTTGAAAAATCTGACGAACGACCACAGCATTGTTGCGGCACCCCGCTGGTCTCCGGATGGCCGGTATTTTGCTTATACATCTTACAGGAACGGCCGGCCCATGGTTTTTCTGCGCCACCTGAAAACCGGAAAGGAAAAAATTCTTGCTTCTTTTTCAGGCCTCAATCTGTGCGGTTCCTTCTCACCGGACAGCAAAAAAATATTGCTGACGCTGAGCAAGGACGGCAATGAGGAAATTTACCTCCTCGACATTGAAACGATGAATCTCAAGCGTCTGACCAACAACTTCGCCATTGATGTTTCTCCCGTCTGGTCGCCTTCCGGAAAGAAAATCGTTTTTGTATCCAACCGCTCCGGCTCACCGCAAATCTTCGTTATGGACGCGGACGGAAACAACGTGAAGCGGATCACCTTCGAAGGCAACTACAACACCTCTCCCTCCTGGTCTCCCCGCGGGGGAAGAATCGCCTATGAAGGACTGATCAACCGGAAGTATCAAATCTTCTCCGTGGATGAAGAAGGCAACAATCTGATTCAGCTGACCTTCGATGATGCAGACAACGAGTATCCTTCCTGGTCTCCTTCCGGCCGGCAAATTGTTTTTCATTCCCGTCAAAACGCCGCAAGCCGGATTTGCATCATGAACGCCAACGGACTGAATCTCCGTGTTTTAAAGGAAAGCAGGGACTTCCTGGTCATGCCGGCATGGTCCCCCAGATCCCGGCCGCAATAAAACACCATAATTTGTATTGACGTAAGAGTGCAAGTTATGTTTTAATCCACAGAAGTCGAAAAGACATCATAAAATCAACGAAAGGAGAATATCATGAAGAAGCATTGGACTGTGATTGGATTATTTCTGATTTTTGCCTTCAGTTTCACCATATTCAGCGGTTGCGCGGAAAATAAGGCGGTCGTTCAGGATGAAGCGATTCAGGAGCAGAGGGTAGCGGCCGCGCAGGAAGGGGCTCCGGCGGCCGTAACGGTCGATGACGAAGCGGCCAGAAAAGCGAAAGAAGCAGCGGACAGGGAAGCCGCCCGTGCGGCCTGGGCCAAAAAGAACGCGGAAGCGCTGATCGATTTGAATCTGCAGAATATTTACTTTGACTACAACACATCCGCCATTCGCGCCGACGCGCGCGAGATATTAAAAGCCAACGCTGAAATCTTCACCAAAAACAGCTCCTCGAAAATCGTTGTGGAAGGGCATTGCGACGAAAGAGGGACGGCCGAATACAACATGGCCCTTGGCGAAAGACGCGCTCAGGAGGCCAAGCAGTACCTGGTTAATCTGGGTATTGACGCTTCCCGGATTGAAACCATCAGCTACGGCAAAGAACGCCCGCTGGACAATCGCAGCATTGAAAAAGCTTGGGCGCAGAACAGACGGGCGCAGTTTCTTTTAAAATAGCCGATATCTGCCACAGGAGACTTTTTTGAAACGCTTTTGGCGCATCATACTGCCGGCAATGGCCTTCACCCTTGCCGCGTGCGCGACGTCCTCGGATTTAAAGGCCCTCCGCACGGAGCTGAACCGGCAGACAGAAGAAAAATTCGCGGCGGCGGACACCCGATTGGATGAGCGGGTGTCCGCCCTGCAAAAAGCGCAGGCAAAAAACACCGAAGATTTAGCCTCCCTGCGCAAGACATACGCCAACACCAGCGCCAACTTCTCGGATTTGCGCGACCAGGTGCAGCAACTGCGCGGTCAGATTGAGACACTGAAGAAGGAAACCACCCGGGACGTTAAGAAGGACGCTGAAATTCAGGAAAAGATCGACCACCTGCTGGTGAAGATCAACTTCATTGAAAACTTTCTCGAAATCGGGAAAAAAGAAGAGGCAGGGGGAGCCGACGGCGCTGCTTCAGTCAAGGATCAGGGAAAGCAGGGCAAAGCCGCGGCCTATGCGGTGGCTTACCAGACCTTTAAGAACGGCCATTACACGAAGGCCAGAGAGTTATTCCAGGACTTCCTGACGGCGTATCCGACCGGCGAGTATTCCGACAACGCCCAGTTCTGGATTGGTGAGTGCTATTTTTTTGAAAAGAACTACGATAAAGCAATTCTGGAATATGAAAAAGTAACCAAAAAATTCCCCAGCAGCAACAAAATGCCCTATGCGCTTTTAAAGCAGGGCATCTGCTTTCAAAACCTGGGCGACAAGATCAGCGCCAAACTTCTTTTGCAGCAGGTCATCCGGGACTATCCCAACACAAGCCAGGCAAGAATTGCCCGCACCAAACTGCAGGAAATCCAATAGAGCAAATTCTTCCCCGCTCTTTGTTTCTTGTTCTGCCCGTTTGGCGCGCCACCGCGGCTTCAATCCAAACGAATGATCTTCGCGCCCTCCGGGGCCTGCAGCGTAAACACGGACAGATCCGCTGTTGTTTCAATTTTCACATCGGAATATTCCACGCAGACGGACATTGCGTTTTCCGCCCATTGAATGAAGATCTTCCCGGCCAGAGCCAGCCCCGGCGTGTAATCTTCAAATCGGACACAATACACTTCCTTCCCGTCCGAATCATACCGGGCAAGCCTTGTCAATCTTCCGCTGTCCTCCATCCAGATCGTTTGCGAAGGTCCCGCCGCCGTTTTCATGTCCACGCGCAAGCCCCCTTTTTCCGTGGAATGCCCGTAAGACAGACCAGCCCCGTCGAGACGGGGAAAGGAGCCGGAAAGAATCATGACCAGGTCTTCAAGGCACAGTGTCCAGGGTAAAAAACGGGCCACATTTTCAGCGGAGGGCTGCCCGACATAAAATTCACCCTGCGACGGGATCCATATTCTCATCTCCCGGGGCGTTGCGCTCAGGAAAAAATCAGGCGTGCCGATTACCGGCAGCATCTCCAGGCGAAGATAGGAGGGCCTCTGCAAAATCAGAGCAGCCCGGAGGGGGTAATGGCCCTGAGCCGTGGACAGATCCATCCGCACCGTAGCGACGATCCTGTCCGTTTCCCGGGAGGCAAGGCGGATCATCGCCGCGGGATCGGGGTGGCCTGCGGATTCCATAACAGCCCCGCCGGCGCATCCGCAGGCCAGAAGCGACAGGAACAAAATTCCCATCATCCTTTTACCGGAAGCATATGGATGAAACATGCAAAACATCCTGAGCGTATTTGATGCGGAAAGCAGCGCTTTTCAGGGATTCAGAAGGTCTATTTTGTTCTTCAGCCGGCTGTTGCCCGGATCAGTTTTGAGGGCCTTCCGGAACCATTCCAGCGCCTCTTCCCGGCGGCCGGTTTTGAGATACGTATCTCCCAGGTGTTCCATAACGCTGGGGTCATCCGGCAGGAACTCCAGGGCTTTCTTCAAATATCTCAAGGCGCTTTCGTAGTTGTTTTTTTTGAAATACACCCAGCCCAGCGAGTCCAGAATGTAGCCGTTGTCCGGCTTGATCTTCAAAGCTTCAACGATCATTTGTTCGGCCTCGTCCAGGCGCATCCCCCGGTCGGCATAACTGTAACCGATAAAGTTGAGAGCGTCCGCGTTTCCCGGATCAAGCGCCAGCACCTGTTTCATGGATTGAATGCTCTCCGGAAAGCGGCCCGTTTTTTCCAGCAGCGCCCCCAGAAGATAATGCAGGTCGGGGTTGTCGGGGAAGAGCCTGATGCCTTCCCGAACCGTCTTTTCCGCCTCGTTCATGTCTTTTTGTTCTTCATACAACGAGGATAAATACAGATAGAGCACAACCTGATCTTTTCTGAAGCCCATGGCCTGGCGGATGATCCCGATTGCGTCCGCAGGATATCCTTCCTGCTTGATCAGCTTGGCCGCCTGGATCTGGGCATTGGCGTACAATTCAAATTTCGGGGAGATTTTCTGATATTCAGCCAGAGCTTTTTGCCGATCTCCTTTTTGCTCCAGAACGTTGGCCAAAAGATACCGCAATTTGTCGTCGGCGGGCGTTGTCTCCAAAAGCTGCGCAAACCGAGCGGCCGCCTGGTCATACCGGCGCATATCGTAATATAAAAGCCCCAGGGCCATATGGACTTCCCTGTCTTCGGGGCTGATTTTCAGCACTTCCTGCAGCTCTTTTTCCGCCGTTTCTTCCCGACCGGCTTTCATCAGCAGTTCTGCGATCTTCACACGAATGCCGATTCGGGCGGGGGTCGTCTCCAGATAACGCCGGTAAACACCAATGGCTTCTTCGTACTTGTTTTGATTTTCATAAAGGGCGGCAAGGCCTGTCCACGCTGCCTCAAAGGCCGGTCGCTGCGCAATGATTTTCTGATAGAGCTTTTCCGCATCCGCCACCCGATTCATCGAAGCCAGTATTTTTGCGTAATAAAACATCCCGATGATATGATCGGGATCCAGTGCAAGCAATTTTTGATAAGCCTTCTCGGCCTGGGCATATTTCTTTTCCTGGCTGTAAATCGTCGCCAGATAAAGATAGGCAACCGCATTTTCCGGATCCATTTCCGTAACGGTCTGATATTCCCGGACGGCTTTGTCATATTCGCGCAGATTGAAATACAGGCCGCCCAGAATGGAGCGAAGTTCGGTGTTGCCGGGATATTTCTCCAGAGCGGACTCTCCGAGAGACAGCGCCGGATCAACATCATTGTTTTCGACGTAGAGCGAAACCAGCTCGGTAGTCAAATAAGGCGAATCGGGAGAAAAGGCAAGCGCCCGCTTCATGTGATCGATCGATAGGGCCAGATCCCCGTCCAACCTTGACAGAACCGCCAGCGAATAGTGGTAGGCGGCCTCTTTGGAATACGGATCCTCTGCAGGAGCGAGCGCCTGCGTCCGGCTTGCGGGAAAAGACGCGCAGCCGGCAAGCATCGCAGAAAACAGAAATCCGCAGATCAGGAAAGAAATGTGCTTTTTTTGCATAGGAGACGTTTGCTTTCGCTTCCCGCTTAAGGGAAAACAAGTTTTTCAGGATGCCCCTTCCGGCCTTTGCTTCCCAAGCAATGCCGACGCCGGAACGATCGCAATCCCTTTTTTCCGGTACACCTTACTGGCTTCCCGGACGGCCCGAATGGTTTCAGGATAGGGATGGCCAATCACGATCAGCGGCGAGTTTCCGTCCGATGCCCGGGCAGCCTCCATGAGCGCCTGATAAATCTTGGAATAGTCTCGTTCATTGTCCAGAAAGATTTTTCTGGACATCACCTTCAGATGGGCCTTGTGCGCCGCCGTTTCCGTCTTGGAGTCCCGGGTGGTCCTGGAATCAATGAAAAACAAATTTTTCTTTTTCAGTTCACGAAAAACCAGCGTCAGCTTTTCCTCATCCGCCATGAATTTGGACCCCATATGGTTGTTGACGCCGGAGGCATTCGGCACGGACTCCATGTTTCTCTGCAGCTGAAAGAGAATCTCTTCATCGTTCATATCAGTAAAAAGAGCGCCGCTGCCCGGTTTTTCCTTCGGATAGGAAAGAGGCTCCATGGGCAAATGGAGGAGGATTTCACGATTGGCCTGATGGAGCACTTCGGCTGCTTCGCGCGAATGGGCAAGGAGCGGCAGAATGGCAAACGTGATGTTTTCATCAATGGCCAGCAGTTCGCGCACCGGCCTCATGTCGTAACCGATGTCGTCGATAATGATTACCACCTGTCTTATCGCCGTCCGGGGCGGCTCGATCCGGGCAACGAGTGCATCGTCTTTTGTCTTGCGTCGCTGCGCCTTCGCCTTATCTTGCAATTGTTCCACCTGTTTTTCCTGCAAATGCGGCGGCTTTACTCCCGCCGTCTCCTCGCGGTCCATCAGGACAATGACGCCAATTGCGGCAACAGCAATGACGATCAGCGCAATCAGAACTGTTGTTGCATTCTTGATCTTTTTCTTCTTTTTCATGGCCGTCAGTATTCGACCCCCGGAAGCGGCAATCTCATTGGCCCAGATTTTTCTTCATGATATCCCAGCTTTTTAAAATATCAATTGCCGTCCTGATCTGATTATCCCTGGCCAGGTCGGCCGTTTCTTTAGAGTCTCCGTTATTGTTTTCATCAGGATGCGTCCCCTCTTCTTTGAGCGGCTTGATGTGTCCCTTGAGATCCTTTTCCCGAAGTCTTTCCGCCATAAAAGCCTCCGGCTCTTCCGAAGGCCGCACTAATTTGACGACAATGTCGGGTTTGATGCCCTCGGCCTGTATGGAGCGGCCGTTGGGCGTATAGTACCGGGCCGTCGTCAATTTCAGGGCGGAGCCGTCCTCCAGGGGAATCACGGTCTGCACGGACGCTTTTCCGAAGGTTTGCGTCCCCACGATCAGCGCCCGGCCATTATCCTGCAGAGCCCCCGCCACAATCTCCGCCGCGCTGGCCGTGCCTTCATTTACCAGAACGACGATGGGCACGATGATTTCCTCGTCGCCGCTGTCGCGCGCCGTGACTTTGCTTTCCATCTTTTTCGTCCGGCCGCGGGTGGACACAATCACACCCGACTTCAGAAACATGTCGGACACCTCGATGGCCTGGGTCAGCAGTCCGCCCGGATCATTGCGTAAATCCAGAACCAGGCCTTTCATGGGTTTCGTTTTTTCGGCAACGTCGATCAGCGCCTTACGCAGGTCATGGGCGGTCCGCTCATGGAAGGAAGCAATCCGGATATAGCCGATATGGTCATCAAAGGTCCTCGCCCTGACGCTTTTTACCTGGATCACGGCGCGGGTCAGCGTGATATCCTTCGGCTGGACCATATTCTCGCGCAGAATCGTTATGGTCACCTTGGTATCCTTCGGGCCGCGCAGTTTCTTCACGGCCTCCATGATCGTAATGTCTTTTGTGGATTTACCGTCAATTTTGACGATCGAATCGCCGGACTTCACGCCTGCCTTGAACGCCGGCGTGTCCTCAATGGGAGACACCACCGTCAGTATGTCCTTCAGGATGGTAATTTCAATGCCGATCCCGCCGAAACGCCCCTGCGTCTCCACTTCCAGCTCCTTATAAAGCTCGGGCGTCATAAACGAGCTGTGCGGGTCGAGAGACTTGATCATGCCGTTGATCGCGCCCTGTATCAGAACAGAGGAATCGATGTCTTCCACATAGTTTTTCTGCACCATATCCAGAACTTCATTGAAGGTTTTAATCTCCTTGTAAATATTTTTGTCCCGTGCGGAAACCTTGCTGTCTGAATACGGCCCGAAAACGACAAAAAGCCCGAAGATCAAAACGACAAAAACTGGCCACTTCCCCGAAATATTTTTCATGCTCTGCCTCGCTGTCCGCCGATGATTTTATCTACGCCAATAGGAATGACTCTTGCTGCCGTCAGTATATACCAATCTTTTTTTTCTTTTCCATCTATTTCGGCAAGCGGTAAAAGAAAATATCAGAAAATCTTCAGAAATCTTACAAAAGCGCGCCGGTAAGCAGGCTTCTAGTCGATGATCCAGCTGGTCCGGCCGGCTTCATCCTTCAGGGCAATGCCCTGCGAGGCCAGCTCCCGGCGAATCTCATCCGCGCGATGCCAATCTTTATTCTCGCGGGCTTTTTGCCGATCGGCAATCAACGCCTCTACTCGATGAATATCAATTCCGCGCTTTTCAGCTTCGATGTCGCGGTCCGTCGAGAAAAACAGATCCGGGTCGGACTGAAATATCCCCAGTACGTCGCCAAAATGACGGAAGGCCTCCCGGGCAGTCTCCAAAATAGCCTGTCTGGCGTCTGGGGGCATCTTTTTTTCCACCATCATGACTTGGTTGACCAGTCTGGCCGCGTCAAACACAAAGCCCAGCGCCTGCGCCGTATTAAAATCGTCGTCCAGAGCGGCGTCAAATTTTTCCACAAATTCTCTTAATTTGGCCGCGAACTTGCCGCCCGCAGGCTCGGTTTTGGACCTGCCCCGATGAGCGTCAACCCCCCGTGCATCTTTCATCAAACGCAGGGCGGTGTAACAGCGGATCAGCGCTGTCCGGGCTTCCCGTAAAGAGACATCCGAATAATCCACCGGGCTTCGGTAGTGGCTCTGCAGCATGAACAGGCGCAGAACTTCCGGATGGAATTGCCGGACGATTTCCCGGATCGGAAAGATGTTTCCCAGGGATTTGGACATTTTTTCCGCGTTGATCTTCACGAAGCCGTTGTGCATCCAGTAAAGGGCCGGAGGCGTTCCGGTCGCTGCCTGGGACTGGGCGATTTCATTTTCGTGATGCGGAAAGATCAGGTCTTCGCCGCCTCCGTGAATATCAAAGGGCTCACCCAGATAGCGCCGGCTCATCGCCGAACATTCGATATGCCATCCCGGCCTGCCCATTCCCCACGGACTTTCCCATGAAGGCTCGCTTTCCTTGCTTTTCTTCCAGAGGACGAAATCCAGCGGGTTTTTTTTCTTGTCGTTTACGTCCACGCGGGCGCCGGCCATCATTTCATCCGGGTTTCGTCCGGACAATCCGCCGTAGGCGGAAAATCTGGCAACCGCAAAAAACACGTCTCCGTCCACTGCGTAGGCGATCCCTTTTTTCTCGAGGGCCCGGATCAGAGCGATCATGCCCTCCATGTGTTCCGTGGCTCTCGGGGTGAACGTCGGTGTCAGGACGTTGAGAGCGGCCATATCTTCATCGTGCAGCGCGATATAGCGTTCGGCGATTTCGGTAATGCCGACGCCTTCCTGATTCGCCCGATCAATGATTTTATCGTCGATATCGGTAAAATTTTTCACATACGTCACGTCGTAGCCGCGCGCCTTCAGGTGGCGGAAGACGACATCAAACACAATCGCCGCGCGGGCGTGGCCGATATGGCAGACATCATAAGCCGTAATGCCGCAAACGTACATTCCGACCGCGCCTTCCCTGACCGGCTGAAAGATTTCTTTTTTTCTGGTCTTCGTATTATAAATTTTCTGGGCCATTATCTTACCTTTTGTCAGGGATACAGCGGGGGCATCCCGAGACCGCTGTCTTCGGGCAGTCCGCAGACCAGATTCATATTCTGCACGGCCTGGCCGGCGGCGCCCTTGATGAGATTGTCGATGGCGGAAATAATGATCACCCGGCCCGTCCGCGGATCAACGGTCAGACCGATATCGCAGAAATTGGACCCGCAAACGGAGGAAATGTTGGGATGGGCGCCCGCGGGACAAATCCGGACGAATTTTTCACCGGCGTAGAAGGAGGCATACTGGGCCTGCAGATCCTCCTCCGTCACCTCTTTTTTCAGCGTGGCATATATCGTGCTCAAAATGCCCCTTTTGACCGGCAGCAGATGCGGCGTGAAGGAAATGACCAATTTTTCACCGGCCAGCCGACCGAGCTCCTGTTCGATTTCCGGGGTATGCCTGTGCTTTCCGACTTTATACGCTTTATATCCGCCGTCCGCTTCGCAAAAAAGTGATCCGACAACAGGATCCCTTCCCGCTCCGCTTACGCCGGAGGCCGAATCGGCGATGATCGAGGAGACTTCCAGAACCTTGCTTTGAAGCGCGGGCGCGAGCCCCAGAATAATGCTGGTCGGATAACAGCCGGGATTGGCAATCAACGGCGATGTTTTAACAGCCTCCCGGTAAAGTTCCGGAAGCCCGTAAACCGCCTGACCGAACAGACCGACGCTGGAGTGTTTGGCGTACCATTGTTCATAAATTGCCTGATCCCGCAGGCGGTAGTCGGCGGACAGATCAATCACCTTTTTCCCCGCATTGATAAAAACGGGGGCGATAGCCATGGACACGCCATGCGGGAGCGCCAGAAAAACGACATCGCAAAACCCTGCGATTTCCCGGGGCGAAGCGTTTGTGTAGGCCAGAGCCGTCCAGCCGGATAAAGACGGAAAAACATCCGAAACCTTCATACCGGCATAGCGCCTCGAGGTGACGGCAACCAGTTCCACCCGGGGATGTGCGGACAAAATCCGGATGAGTTCCTGCCCCGTATAGCCGCTGGCGCCGAATATCGCTACTTTCGTTTTCATGTAAAACTCCAAAAAAAAGGGGAGCCGGAAGCCCCCCTGAAGAATTAACGTTTGGAGAATTGGAATCTCTTGCGGGCGCCCGGCTGGCCGTACTTCTTTCTTTCCTTGACACGGGCGTCTCTCGTCAGAAAACCCGCTTTTTTCAGGATGGGGCGCAACTCGGGGTCGCATTCCAGAAGAACTTTGGAAATCCCGTGCTTCACCGCTCCGGCCTGACCCGCCACGCCTCCGCCACTGACATTGACGTAAAAGTCGAACTGGTCCTTTTTACCCGTAATCTCCAGGGGCTGGCTAATGATCATTTTCAGGCTGGGACGCGTAAAATATTCTTCATAGTTTCTTTTGTTCACCGTAATGCTGCCGCTGCCCGATTTCATATAAACGCGTGCAATGGCGCTTTTTCTTTTTCCGGTTGCATAATAACGTTGTATTGTCATGACCTCTCCCAAAAGTAATTAATCCATTAACAGCCCGGGCCATCAGATCGTCAGGGCTTGCGGGCACTGGGCTTCGTGCGGATGCGCATTTCCACTGTAAATCTTCAGTTTCTTTAGCATTTTTCTGCCAAGATGATTCTTTGGCAGCATCCCGGCCACAGCAATTCGAATCAGATTCTCCGGTTTGGAAGCCAGCATCTTCCCGGCTGCCGTTTCTTTGAGCCCCCCCGGGTAACCGGAGTAGGAATAATAAATCTTATCCGTAAGCTTCTTGCCTGTCAGCGTGATCTTTTCGGCATTGACCACCACAATAAAATCGCCGGTATCGACATGCGGCGTATAAATCGCTTTGTGCTTGCCCCGAAGGCGCAGGGCGATTTCACTGGCCAGCCTTCCCAACACTTTGCCGGAAGCGTCAACCACGCACCAATCCTGCCTGACCTCGCGGGCTTTTGCTGAAAATGTTTTATTCATAAACCGCCACCTAGTAAAAATTTAAAGATGGAAGCTATGCAATTCCACGCTCTTTGTCAAGGAAAATGTTTGGAAAACAGTTGAATTCCTCTGCCGTGACCTGAAACACGGGCAAACCGCCTTCCAAAGCCCCGCAGGGAAAGGCCTTGCCGGACAAACAGAGCGTCACATTTAAAAAATACCCAGTCCGGCCAGGGAGAATTTCAGCAGAATTCTTGCGTCATCGTGGGTCTTGGTGTAGTCCACCCCCACGCCCCAGCATTGCGCCCGATAGACCAGGCCGACCGTATTTTCCACCGTCCGGTCATTGAATTGATCCCTTCGAAGAATCAGATTTCCGCTGAACCCCCGGGTGAGATTGAGTTTTAGGGTCATATTAATTTCCTCAAGAGAATCAAGCGTATAGCGATACCCCAACGTCAGATTGTCGCCGCGTCCATCACGGAGTCCCAGATCATAGTTCATCTCCTTCCAGCCGACATAAGGGTTGTATTTATTGCGCGCGGCAAAGGAAACATAGGGATGTGGCTTCAGATCAAATTCAATCCCCAGATCCGAGACCGGCCGGCGTTCCGCAATGGAACCGGCCATGTCTTTTTTGGCTTCGTTGATGTCGTACACCTGAAACAGCTTAAAACGCAATAATTCAAAGTAGCTTCTCGATCCGGATTTACCCTGCACCCTTGCGGTCACTGTATTGGTCAGCGCCCAAGCCACCGCATTTTGTTCCGTTAAAACATCGGTTTGCCCTATATTGGAAGAAAGGGAATTGGCCATGAAGGAGTTCACCCTGGGGATGAAATCGGGAAGATTGTCCCGGTCCACGCCGGGAATGTACGAATAGAAAATTTCAGGCTTGATTTCATGTTTGATTTTGTCCCAGTTTTGAATTTTGACCGCAAACACGCGCGAGATCCGGCTGCTGAAGCTCAAGCCGGCATTATACACGGTGCGGTTGCCGCTTTTGTTGTCCGAAGTGGCCTGTGCATCGTCGCGGTTCCAGTAAACCTCCCGCAAAGTGATTTGAGGGGTAATCTTCGCGTAATGGGAAATATTAATCGGCAGAGAAATCGTCGGCGCGATATCCAGATAATGTCCCTTCTGCCCCTCGCCCCGGTAAAAATAATCATAGTTGCCCGTAAATTCGTAATACAGGGGAGTTGAAAGAAACTGCTGCTTGATGCCCGTGAACACGATCTCCGGATACTGCTGAAGAGTTCGGTCGTTATTGACGGCTGAAAAGTCGTCCGTGGAGCTGACGCGGGCCATCAGGCTGAAATTGTTCCATCCCTTATATACTCTGGCGGACGATTCCAGAGACGGCAGAGACTCGTTGCCTTGAAAAGGGACCTTCCGGAACGGGTCCAGCTCCGTCGTGGAGTAATTGGACAGATAATAGTTGTGGGCATTGAAATCCCGAAAATACCAGGAATCGGAAACTCGCCGTAAGTCCGTCCGGATATAAAACTGCGAATCAAAATTCGTTTGATGATTCAGATAATAAGACCAGCGTCTGTGCATCCCCTGCCAGTCGCGGCTCTGGTTGCCGACCGCGGCGGTTTCCGTGACGTGCCTGTTGTCCTCCATAAAGTCGCCGTAAAGGGTACCGAAGGACTTGCTGCCGGCGAAATACCGGAATTCAACGCCTTCCTTAAACCCTCTTTTTTCCATGTAGCGGGAAAAAAACGTCGCATCCATCTGAGGGGTAATCGCCCAGAAAAAGGGGATTTCGATGTCGATTCCGTCTTTATCCTTCGAATAGCCGAGGTAGGGGAAAAGAAGTCCCGACTGTCGCTTGGTTTTAGCGGGAAACGCGACCAGCGGCGTATAGAAGACCGGCAAACGCCTCGCCCTCAACCGGGCGTCTCTCATCCATCCATACCCTTCCAGCGTCACTTTCATCGAACGCCCGGCAATTTCCCAGTCCGGCCGGTCCCCGTCGCAGGTCGTCGCCACCGGCTCCTCGATAGAATAGGTATTCTCTCCCGTTTTTTCGATTCTGCTGCCCCGGATGTAAAAATGATTGCGTGCGTAAAAAGCTTTGGAATCGTAGGCCACACCGGTTTTATCTTCTACGTTGACGACAATGGTATCTCCCTGCAGCCAATCCCCGGCCATCCGGAGCAGCGCATTGCCCCGGGCGGTCGCCAGGTTGGTTTTACGGTGATACTCAACACTGGCGGCGGTCAGAATTCCATCGCCGTAAAAAACTACAACATTGCCATCGGCCTCGTAAAGGTCCCTTTCCTGATCATAGGACAGCGTATCGGCTTCGATTTTCACCGGCGCGTCGTCGGGCACTTTCACGTCCTGGGCCCAGACACCGCTCCGGGCAACCCCCAGGACGAAGATCACTCCCAGAATCATGACCGTATGTCGTTTCAGAGAAATCGGCAAAATCTTCATCATCCCGTCTTATGACATGCAAGCAACAAAAACACTCTCATCACTTTTCACTTTTTGTAGCGCGACTGGCTTTACCACAAGAATTCATTTGATGAAACGACTGTTTTACCTCTCCCGCAAGATACAGGGAGCCCAGAGCGCAGATCATATCTTCTTCTTCCGCCATTCCCAGCGCCAAAGAAACCGCCTCATCGACCGTCCCCGCCACTACCGCTTTAAAGCCCGTTTCTTTCAACAGGCAGGCGAGACGCTCCGGAGGCACGGCTCGCCCGGTCGGAAGCGGCGGCAAAATCGTGACCGCAGCCAGGGGCGCGATCTTTTGCAGCATGCTGCGGTAATCCTTATCCGACAAAACGGCAAAAATCAGAATCAAACGCCGGCAAAAAAAAATCTCCTGCAGCGCGCGGCACAATGCCCGAACGCCGGAAGGATTATGGGCGCCGTCCAGCAGGAAAACCGGCCGGGCGCAAAGAATTTCCATGCGGGCCTCCCAGCGTGTTTTTCTTAAACCGGCGCGGATCGCCTCATCTGTTATTTTTAAACCGTTTCTTTCTACGATCTCCAGAGCGGCCAGCGCCAGCGCCGCATTGGCCAATTGATGCCTGCCGGCGAGCGCAATGCGAAGAGAGCTGATTCTCCGGTTAAGCCCGTAATAGTCAAGCGTACCGTCTTTTTGCCGGATCATTTCAAAGTCCTTCCCCAGACGGTATAATCGGGCTTTTTCCCGGCGGCAGACAGAGGCCAGATGATCCGCCACCTTCCGCTGCGTGACGCCGGTAATGCAGACGCCTTTCTGCTTGATGATCCCGGCCTTTTCACCCGCCACCGCCGTCAAGGCATGGCCCAGATAAGCCGTGTGCTCGAGTCCGATATTGGTGATTATGGAAACCAGCGGACGGCAGACATTGGTTGCATCGAGCCTGCCGCCAAGCCCGACTTCCATCACCGCAATGTCCGCCCGCGCCCTTTGAAAATAAATAAACGCCGCCGCGGTCAGCGCTTCAAAGTAAGATACGGGCTCAGCTGCTTTGGCCTGAATTTCCGACAGAATACGGCCAAGATCGCGCCCGGGAATTTTTTTCCCGTCCAGCACAATCCGTTCCCGGACATCCGTCAGATGAGGCGAGGTATAAAGTCCGGTCCTGAAGCCCGCCTCCCTGAGGATGGAAGCCGTCATCGCGGCCGTTGATCCTTTGCCGTTGGTACCCCCGATCAGCAGGGTGAAATAATCGTTCTGGGGAGAGCCAAACCGCTCCAGCAGCCCGGTGATTGCCTCCAGGCCGAAACGCATGACGTCGATATTCAGGCGGGAAAGATATGCGCCGGGATTCAAGGAATTCATGGGATTGCCGGTAAATTAAAGACGAATAACCTGACCGTCTTGAACGATGTTAATTTTGCTTTCCGGAATCGAAGCGACCTGACGGTGGATAATTCCCGCATACCTCGGTTTCATATGGTAGAGGTAAATATCGGGTATGGCGCCATTCAATTTCTTCAGTTCCGCCGCAAGCGTCCGGGGAGTGAGATGGCCTGTTTTGTCCGCAAGGCTTTGCATTTCGGAAGGCAAAGACGTTTCCACAAAAATCGCCCGGAGGCCTTTTGCGGCCCCGGCAACTTTCCACACCTCTTCGGTAGGCCCCGTATCACCGAGGAAAAGGACCGCTTTTCCCTGCGACTCCATCAGAAATCCCATGGTTTCCACGGTATGATGAACAGGAATGGCCCGCACCCGCCAATCGCCCAGGATTTTTTGACGGCCGGCTGTGAGAATCTCAAATTTGACCAGAGGGTTTTTAGCGCTGGGGATTCTGGAAAAATCAGGCCAGATTTCGTTGTTGAAAAGATGACGGTGGAGACTTTCAATAACCCCCCGGCTGCCGCAGATTCTCAGCGGAGTCTTTCGCTTCGCGTAGCTGATATTGTCCGCAAGAAACATAATGTCGTGCACATGGTCCAGGTGGGCGTGCGTGACCAGTATGTAATCGATGAGAAGCTGCTGTCGAAGCGTCAGGACCTGCGTGATAGCGCCTGCATCAATCAGGATGTTTTTCCCCAGCAAAAAACTGGTCGTATTGTGATTCGGCAACTGTGAGCCGTGACAGCCCAGAACCCGTATCCTCATGTCATGCTCCCGCCGTCCGTGATCGTAAACGGCATACGGCAAGGGAGAGAAACCTCCCTTCTCTCCCTTGCTTTTTCAAAACGCGGTGTTGATTCTGCCCCCCACTTATTCATTCATCGCATATTCGCCGTTCAGAACATAAACATATTCCTTCCAGACTCGCTCATATTGGGCGTCATCTCCCTGGGCCCTGATCAGCATGATTTCTTTGCAGTAGGCTCGCTGTTCGTCTTTCGTGTTGTGCATGCCGTAGATTTGCAGGGCGAACCGGGCAAAATCGCGCACCATGAAATCAAAAATCTGATTGAGCACGTCGGGATCGGTGTTGTCAAATTTGGCCTGTTCCAGAATCAGTTGACCATAGACCACGATGGAGAACATCTCCCCCAGCGGCAGAGAAAACAGCGGATCCATATCCTGAGCCTTGTCCGGACCGGCTTTCTCCAGCAATTCCCTGAACAGCTCAATCTGTTTGATGAAAGTGGCCACATTGGGAAGCTGCTTATTCGCTTCGAAAACCGGTTTGTAGTCATGGAACTGAACAGATCCCAGACCTTTGGTCGGTCCCTGATCGAAGAGAAACATATCATCCTTCAGGGAGAAATCGGGCGCAATCGGAGGATAAGCGGCGGCATTGAAAAAATAGTTTTTCATGAACTTGCGGATCAGTTGAACATTGACGTGAACCGTCCCCTCCAGCTTGGAAGGCCCCCGAATATCGCTGGCGCCGAGGGAAAAATAGGTGTCCTTTTCAAACCCCTTGGCGGCAATGACTTCCCACAGAAGGTTAATCACGTCCTCGGCCTGAAGCGTCACCTTCATTTTGCTGGTGGGATTGTACAGCAAGTAGCGGCGGTCCTGCGCGTTGGCGTTGCGGAAATAGTCGGTGGCGCGGCGCTGGTAGAGCTTCATGCCCACAATCCTCAGCCAGGCGTCCATGAAATTCTTCTTCACATGCGGCATGGCGGTCACGGGAATGCCGTAAAGAATCCGGTTTGCGGCATGGGTGATGGCTTCATAAAAGCAGTGTTCGGCGACACCGAGGGAAGCCGGACCGATGTTGAATTTGCCGATATTCACGGTGTTCAGCGCGGAATCCCAGGCGTGCGGTCCGCGCGACAGAATATCGTCTTCGGTAATGGGATAATCATGAAGCGCAAAGTTGGATACGTATTCCTGGTGAGAAATGACGTTCTTCTTCAGCTCATAGGCCTTGTGGCGGTAATTGGTGACAAAAAAAGTATAATCGTCCGTGCCGTCCTTCACCTTGCCCAGCGTGGAAACCATTTCCGCCTCGTTGCCGTTGCCGATGTAGTATTTTTCCCCGTTGGCCACCCAGGTTCCGTCCGGTTTGGGCGTCAGGCTGGTTTCAGTAGAATAAATATCCGCGCCGTGCGTTTTTTCGGACAGACCGAAGGCGAAGATCGCCCCTTTTTTGAGCAGGTCGGCCGCTTTTTGCTTGGCTTTTTCATTGGGGCTCATCCAGATGGGGCCAAGTCCCAGGATACTGACTTGGAAGCAATACCAATAGCCCAACCCGTAAAAGGCCAGAAGTTCACTATATTCGCTGTTGCGGGCAGTATCCCAACGGCAATCCGGATCGCCTCCCCCATACCGGCTGGGGGTGAGAAGTTTGGCAAAGATCTGTTCCTTGCCGATAAAATCAATAAATTCGCGATACCAGACTTTCTTGTTGTAATCTTCCGTGATGCGAGTTTTGCCCATCTTCTCGAAGAAGGCAATGGTTTTGTCCATGATGGCCTTTGATCCTTTATCGGACATCAGGGACTGGTACTTTTTCGGCTGCAACAGATAATTCATATGGCGCTCCTTTCGTCCCGGGAAAATGAGTTTTATGCCGTGAAATCTACGCTATTTTAAAGAAAGAATCTACTTCAAAATTATTCCTTTACGGCGCCTTCGGAAGCAGGCTCAGCCAGGTGTGCCGCTCCAGAAACGAACCGGGGACATTGTGCTCCATTTCTTCAAACAGGGCAAAGGGGGCGGCAAAGGTCATGAAGTTGCCGTCGCCCAACTGCTTGCGCACATAAACGCGGGCCGAAAGATCGGTCAGCCCCACCACCGCTCGGGGTCTGTCCGACCGTGCCTCCCGGTAAGGGTAAATGCCGATATTCTGGCAGCCGGCCGCATACGGCATGATCACATTTTCATTGCCGCCGCGGGCGTAATTGGCCAGCACCGTCAGCGCGGAAAGCTGGTCGGGATTGACAAAAAACAGAATCGTCCGCGGTTTTTCCTTTGCCGGATCGATCGAAGACAAAGGCTTGAACACCACATAAGCAGCCGGCACATCCATCATCGGCAGGGCCTCGACAAATTTTTCCGTCAGCTCCGGATTTTTGATATAGCGCTCGCCGTTCAAAAAATTTTCATGACTCTCGCTGGTCATAAAAGCCTTGATTTTTTCGGCAATCTCCGGCCCGCCTGGGCGTCCGGCATTCCCCGACGACAGAAAATGGCAGAATCCCTCCATACCGCCGGGAAAATTCAGATACTGATTGCCGAAACCCAGCCCCACCCCGCCGCCGAAACAGCCGAACGTTTTTCGATCCGCCACGGCGGTCCTGCCCTTGGCCGCGGAAACGGCCAGCCACATCACACAGCCCCACTTGCCCTCGGTAAACTGCATCGCGCCTTCCGGCTTTTCATCCGACCACAAAATCGCCACCGGCTCATATTGAAGTTGAATCGCTTGGGCTATTTGACTTTTCATGTTGAATCCTCCTGAACATTTGACCGGATTATACTTTTCGATTTGAGAAAAATAAAGATTCTTTTTCACCCCTATTGTCTCATCAATAAATATTACCGAGAGAAGCGAATGTTTGGTGGCCCGGTCCGGCAATCCCGCCGTCCATGCCAGCGCCGTTTTTCGGAAGGTCCCGGACGCGAGCCCGGCACAAATCTTTTTCAAAAAATAATCTATTTGACAGAACGCACGGGGATAGCCAGCACGCTGGTATCGTCCGACTGGGGATACCATGAACGGTTACCATAGCCAAAAGTGACGTCCTCGTAAAAAATCAATTTCGCACTCTTTTCGTCTTACCGGCGAAAGCCGGTATCCAGTAATTACAGTTGGTTATGGACCCCGGCCTTCGCCGGGGTGACGGTTTGGGTTACTTTTTACGAGTTCATCAAAAGTGAAGTAGGCAGCCTCGGAACCACGCGTTTCGAATGACCATACATACCAATTTGGTATATCGGGTACTGTCAACTTTTTTGTGTAAAATTTTCATAGGCCAATTTTTTGAAGAAAGGCAGATTCTTACGCACTTTTCCAACAGGGTTTGACCGCCAATGTAATTCCATTTTCAAACTTATAAAAGCCAGAATCCGATAGCAGGCCGCTTCACCAGCCAGTATCTCTATCGGCCTGGTTCTTCTTCTGAATTCTTTGTTGAGCCGTTCAATAGCATTGGTGGTGCGTAAAAAGATACATTCCTCTTCGGGAAAGTTGAAAAAGGTTAAACAGGAATGAATGGATCTTTCCAGACAGCTCGCCGCTGAACCTCATAATCCAGATACACTCTCTTCGATCCGATCGGAACCATCCGGAATCGCCGGGAAAGTGTCCCTCGAAGGATAACGTCCCGACATCGACAGTCCGAACACCGAAACTTTCCCCGCTTGCGCTTGACCGAGAAGATAATGGCACCATCCTGGTATCGGCTGTGAACATACTCATCGCCAACCAAACCAAAACCGTGATACAAAAGACTCGTGGACATGCCCCCCTTTTGTAATTGGAAATCTTCGGCAAATTCCCTTTTGGGGGTATGTCCATTTTCCCAACTGCTAAAAGTACGCATCAACCGGATGAACCAAAAAAAGAGTTACGGCAATAAACCGTAACTCTCTGTCCCGTTCTTCACGGGGAAACGTTTGCGATTTTTTCGGAGGCGCTATTCCGCCGGGGCGTCTTCTTTCTTTTTCTTTGGCTTCTTCGGGGCCCCTCCTTCAGCCGAAGCAGCCTTCTTTTTGGGCTCTTTTTCAGCCGCTGCCGCCTTCTTCTTTGGTTTGGCTTCTTTTTCCGGCGCGGCCGGGGCTTCCTTGGGCGCATCCTTTTCCGCCAGTTTTTTGGCTTTGGCCTGTTTCAATGCTTCGATTTTTGCAATGTTTTTATCAAAAGCAGCAATGCGGATGTCCGTTTCACGAATTTGCGATCGCAGTTTCTTTACCATGGGGTCTTTTTCTTTGGCGTCCCCAAGCGATTCCAGTTTCTGTAGCCGGAGTTCCAGCTTCTTTTCCAGTACCCGGCGTTGCTCCATTCTGACTTCCCTGCTTTTTGATGCCATCTTATCCTCCCTCGAAAATTGACAAAATACCTTGAATTGCCGGGGAAAGTAGCAATATTTTCATCAGAAAGCCACCTTTTTTTAAGGAACGGTTGCGACCGTTCCTTACTATCCACCCCGGTCATTTACGCCGTAGCAGGCCGACAGTTTCGATATGCTCGGTTTGCGAAAACATATCAAGGGGTTGCAAGCTCTCTAGAACATATCCGCACTCGTTTAAATATTTTACATCGCGCGCCTGCGTTGCCGGATTGCAGGAAACATAAATGAGTTCGGGGCATTTCATCCTGGAGATAGCGGCAAGCGTCTTAGGATCAAGACCGGCGCGCGGGGGATCCAGAAGGATAAGGTCAACCGCATCCTGCCTTTCGGCCATGCCGCTTAAGACATCCCCGATGTCGGCGCAAATAAACTCCGCATTTTGTATCCCGTTTCGCTCGGCATTTTCCCGCGCGTACTGAACGGACTTTTCATGAATTTCAACGCCGGTCAGCCGTTCGGCACTTTGCGCCAGAAAGATGGAAAAAAGCCCCGACCCGCAGCAGGCATCGAGGACGGATGCCCTTTTTCCCAGACCGGCCAGGCGGCATACTTTATCCACCATGGCGTCCGTCAGATATAAATTGGTCTGAAAAAATCCCGAGCGCGGAACAAGAAATTCCCGCCCTTGCACGGTTCTCACAACAGCATCGCCCACGCGGCCGTGCGGATTCGACCAGAAGATCAGATCGCTGCCGTCTTGTTCAAAGCGCTCCCGCGATCTTGCCTCGATGATCTGCTGATTGATCGATTCATCCATAATCTCGCAGCGTTCAATATCCACAAGTCTGCTGCCGGAGGCGTCCATGAATCCCAGATGAAAGCCCTTGCGCGTTTTGGCTGTGTGCAGTTCGGCCTTTCCCCGGTAGCCATAAACGCGCGGCGACGCCATGACTTCTTCAACCGGCGGGTCCGGTAATTTGCCGATTTTTAAAAAAGCCTCTTTTACCTGGGCCTGCTTGATGTTCAACTGATGATGGTAAGCGATGTGCTGATAGGAACAGCCTCCGCACCGGCCGTAATACCGGCAAAGCGGCGTCGTTCTCTGCGGGGAAGGCTCTACAATGCTCAGCAGACGCCCCCGCGCGAATTTTTTCCTGCGCTCAACGATTTCAATGTCCGCAACGTCTCCCGCGGCGGTGAACGGCACAAAAATCACCAGACCGTCGGCCCGCCCGACGCCTGCGCCGCCAAAGGCAACCGATTGAATGTTCAAGCGGCAGTATTCTCCGATTCTCATGATCCTCCTGACGCGGGGCACTATCCTATATTGCGGGAAGGGAGTCAACCGGGCGGACGCATTTTTCTTTACAACTCTTTTTTTTGTTGTTATTGATACGCTCTACGAAAACGACAAGGAATCCATAATGTCCGCTCAAAGAAATTCCATTCTCTGCCCGAACTGCCGCAAGCTGATCAGCCTCGATGAGCCGGCCTGCCCCTACTGCGGACTGGTGCGCCCCGGCCTGCATGAGACGGCCGGAAAACTGCAAAACATTTTTTTCGCGTTTGAGCCGGTGCAGACGATTCTGTACGTCAACATCGCTTTTTTTGTGCTGGCGCTGCTCCTGGACCTGCAGGGCATTTTCACGGGAGGCAGCCCCCTGGCGTTTCTTTCCCCTTCCAACCAAAGTCTGCTCGCGCTCGGGGCAAGCGGAGCCATCCCCGTCATGCATTACCACAACTTCTGGAGCGTTGTTTCCGCCTCGTTCCTGCACGGGGGCATCCTGCACATTGTGTTCAACATGATGGCGCTCTATCAGCTCGGCCCTTTCGTGCTGCGTGAATTCGGGCTCCACCGTTTCGTGAGCATTTACATCCTGTCCGGTATCGTCGGCTTTGCCGTTTCGGTGCTGGCGGGCGTTTCGCTTACTATCGGCGCGTCCGCTTCCATCTGCGGGCTGATCGGCGCGATTATTTATTTCGGGAGAAGCCGCGGAGGCTCTTACGGAGAAGCCATTTTCAAGCAGTCGCTGGGCTGGGTCGTGGGACTGATCATCTTCGGGTTCCTCTTCAGCGGCATCAATAACTGGGCGCACGGCGGCGGACTTCTTTCGGGCCTGCTGCTGTCCTATGCGATGGGCTACAACGACCGGAAGCCGGAGAGCGCCTGGAGCAAAATTCTGGCGTACGCCTGTGTGATCATAACCGCAGCCGTTTTGCTCTGGGCGGTTGGATCTTCGGTATATTACAAATTTTTAACGTGAGTCGAGCGCGCCATGCCTCTTGTTTCATCGGGCAGACATGGGCCAATCGCCAGCAGTGGATTTCATGAAGACAAAGATGTATATCCTGATCGTTGCGGTTTTTCTGTTGTCCGGCTGCGACGCCACAATGACCATGGGTGGGAAAGTTCTGGGCGTCAGCTCCGGAAAATTCATCTACCAGGACGGTTATCTGTCCACGCAGTACAAAGCCAACGTCGATCAGGTATGGCAGGCCGGTGAAAAAACCGTGACGGAACTGAAAGGCAACAAGATCGAAAAGGACCGCAAAATCACCGGCGGATCCCTCAAGACCGTCATCGCGGACGAAAAAGTGACCATCCTGATCCAATATGTTGAAAAAGATATGACCGATGTTTCCGTGATGCGCGGCGTCGGCGGCAGCAATATTGCTTCACGGTTGATCCTGGACAAAATCGCCGCCAATATCGTCAGACCCTGACGGCGCGGCTCGCCGTCCCGGCTGACCCTCGAAAAGAGAGTTCCGTACGGCTGTTGAATAACCCCCGGGCCTGTCCGCCCACGTCCCCTGCCGGGACGATCTCACCACCGGATGGGGTGAGCGACAAAGGAGAATGCCATGCACGCAGTCATTATGGCCGGAGGAAAAGGAACAAGGTTCTGGCCGCGCAGCCGGGAGAAAAAACCAAAGCACCTGCTGGACATTATCAGCGACCGGACAATGATTCAGGAAACTGTTGACCGGATCAGGCCGCTCATCAAACCCCGGAATATTCTGATCGTGACGGGGAAAAAACATGCGCGGGAATTGATCAGGCAACTGCCGGAAGTTCCCGCGAAAAACATCATCATTGAACCGGTCGGGCGCAACACGGCGGCCTGCATCGGGCTGGCCGCCATCCACATTCAGAAAAAAGTCAAAGACGATGTTATGGTCGTCCTGCCGTCCGACCACGGCATTGCCGACCCTGACCGGTACCGCAGCGTCATCGCCGCGGCGGTCCTGGCCGCCGAAAGAGAAAGCGCCCTGGTCACCATCGGTCTCACCCCCACCAGCCCGCATACCGGTTTCGGCTACATGGAGGGCGGCGCGTCCGCGGGAAAGGCGGCAGGGGAAAAGCTGCTGCGGGTGAAGGCGTTTCGCGAAAAGCCTGACCTGGAGCAGGCCCGGCTTTTTCTGCAAAGCGGCAATTTTTTCTGGAACAGCGGCATGTTCGTCTGGAAAGCTTCGGCCATCCTGAGAGAAATTGAAAAGTTCCTGCCGGATTTGCACTCGGGACTGATGGCAATCCGCCCTTCCCTGGGAACTTCCTCCGAAGCCCGCACGGTGTCGAACATTTACAAAAACCTTGCGTCAGTTTCCATTGACCACGGCGTGATGGAAAAAGCCAAAGACGTCTTCATGATTCCGGCCAGTTTCGGCTGGAGCGACGCGGGCAGCTGGGACACGCTGTGGGAAATCTCCCCGAAGGATCAAAAAGGCAACGCGCTTGCGGGAGGCTCGCAGGCCATTTTTGAGCAGGCCGAAAACACGTTCGTTTACAGCCCGGACAAGCTGGTGGCGCTAATCGGAATCAAGGATGTTCTGGTGGTTGAAACGAAAGACGCCCTGCTCGTCTGTAAAAGGGAGCGATCGCAGGACGTCAAGAAAATCGTGGACGCGCTGGAAGCGGAAGGAAAGCATCAGTTGCTTTGAGTCTCGGCGGGAAAGGCCTTCAGATAAACCGGCCGTCCCTGCACAAAAAAATTGCCCGCCCGCAGCGCCTTGATGATCGCGTCAGGGTCCGTCCTTTCGTCGTCATAGGCAATCACCAGTTTGTTCGGTCTTTGCGTCTGATGCTTTTGAACCCCGTCAATTTTCTTCAGGATAGTCCCTATCCTTCGGTTGGCGCCTCACGAAAAACACCCGGGCAACGTCAACTGCGCAAATCTCTCCGCCGCACCGGCCGTCCCGGCCGACAAGATCAGAAATAAAAATATCGCAACCAGTCTCTTAATTTTTCTCATTTTGCGTCTTCCTGTCACCCATCGCTCATTGCTTCTTGCCATCTACTATTCCACGGCCTCAAAAAACGCAACGGCAATTTACAATTGACAGGCCCTGATTATTCTGGAATAAAAAACCCGACCTTGAAAAGAAAGAAATAATTATGGTTCTGTCGCTATCGTATCCCCTGATTCTGGCCTCCGCTTCGCCGCGCCGGAAAGAACTGCTCAACGCCGTCGGTTTGACATTCAAAATCCGTCCGACCGACGTGGATGAAACCGGTCTTCCCGATGAAAGCCCGCGAGCTCACGTCCGGCGGTTGTCCGGCGAAAAGGCGGCCGTCATCGCCAGCCGCTATCCGAAGGCCCTGGTCCTGGGTGCGGACACCATTGTCGTGATCGACGGCCAAATCCTGGGCAAGCCCCGCAATCAAAAGCAGGCGCGCGTCATGCTGCGGCAATTGAGCAACCGAAAACACACGGTCTTTACGGGTTTTACGATTGTCTGCAAGCAAACGGGAGCCGCCAAAACGGGCGTCGTGCAGTCCGCCGTACACTTCAAGGAAATCAGTCCGGAAGAAATGGACTGGTACGTCAACAGCCGGGAGCCGTATGACAAAGCCGGGGGCTATGCCGCCCAGGGCATGGGCGCGTCTTTCATCCGGTCCATCCGCGGCTCCTACACCAACGTCATCGGGCTTCCCCTTTGCGAAATCGTGGAAGCGCTGAGATCCATGAACACCCTTCATTTCAGGTAAGACGCATGAGACAGGAAATCGAAACCAACATTCAGAAGATCCGCAAAAGAATCGCTGCGGCCGCAGCCCGCGCGAATCGTGACCCGTCAGGCATCCGGCTGATGGCGGTCAGCAAAACCGTGGAGCCCGGGCGAATCCTGAAGGCGCTGGACGCGGGGATTTCGCTGCTGGGAGAAAATTACGTCCAGGAAGCCCGCGAGAAAATCCCCATCGTCGGCAGCGGCGCCGAATGGCACATGATCGGCCATCTGCAAACCAACAAAGTAAAATATGTCGTCCGGCTTTTCGACTGGATTCATTCCGTGGACCGTCTGGAGCTGGCGCGGGAACTGGACAAACGGGCCTCTCAGCACAACCGCCGTCTGAACGTGTTTGTCGAGGTCAATGTCAGCGGTGAAGCCTCGAAAAACGGCGCCCCGCCGGACGGCGTCCCGGAACTGGTCCGTCAGATTTCCACGCTTCCCAACCTGACCATCCGGGGGTTGATGACCATGCCGCCTTATTCCGACAACCCGGAAAATTCCCGTCCGTACTTCCAGGCGCTGCGCAGACTGCGGGATGAAATCCATGCCGCGGCCATCCCGAATGTTCGGATGGATGAACTCTCCATGGGAATGACTGATGATTTTGAAGTGGCCATCGAGGAAGGCGCGACCATTGTCCGTGTCGGCCGCGCCATCTTCGGGGAAAGACCCTATCCCCCTCAGTAGCGGCCAGCAAGAATGATAATCGTTGGGGCGGCGCTTTCAGACGGCAGTCCTGATTGCAGAGGATAAACGATGACGATCCGGGAAATCATTTTTGAGGCAACGCAAAAGCTGGAGGAGGCGGGAATTCCTTCGGCGCGCCTGGACGTGGAAGTTCTGCTGGCCTTTCTTTTGCGATGCGACAGGCTGGCGCTCATCAAAAACCCGGATAATACGCTCAGCGAAAAACAATCGGCCGATTTTGGACGGTTGATCGCCAGACGGGCGGGCGGAGAACCGGCTGCCTACATTACGGGCCGGAAGGCTTTCTGGTCCTTTGCTCTGGATGTTGACCCCGGCGTGCTGATTCCCCGCCCCGACACGGAAGTTATTGTCGAAGAGGCGCTGGCCGTTTTGCGGCAGGAATCCTGGAGCCATCCGCGCATTCTGGATGTCGGCACGGGAAGCGGCGCGATCGCGCTGGCGCTGGCCTGCGAGACTCCCGGCGCGTCCATCACCGCCACGGACATCTCGGAGGCGGCCCTTGAAACGGCAAAAAAAAATGCCGCGGCCCTGAAGGCGGAACAGATCGTGTTTCTCCGGGGCAATCTCTTCGAGCCGGTTGACGGCCGGTTTGACCTGATTGTTTCCAACCCTCCTTACATCGGGGCGGATGAATACCAATCCCTGCCCCCGGGCGTTAAAAATTTTGAGCCGGAGGAAGCGCTGCGGGCGGGCCAAACAGGTCTGGAATTTTACAAAAAACTGATCGATCAGTCCTATGGCCACCTTGCAGAAAATGGCTGGCTTTTGCTCGAAATCGGCGCTAGACAAAAACAGGAGGTTTGCGCCATCTTCGAAGCCCATAAGAATTTTTACGAACACATCGCTGTGCGCGCAGACTATGCGGGGTTTCCGCGCGTCATCAAAGGAAGGAGAAGGTAAGTGGATAAAATTGTTATTTCCGGCGGCAGGCCGCTCCACGGGGATGTTCAAATCAGCGGCGCGAAAAACGCCGCCCTGCCGGTGCTGACGGCCGCGCTTCTGACCGGAGAGCCCTGCACGTTTTCCAATATTCCCGATCTGGCCGATATTAAAACCGCCTGCAAGCTCTTGAGCAATATGGGCGTGGAAATCGAAGGCGCGGGCACGGTAAAAATCAGCGCTGAAAAAATTACCAACAGCATCGCCCCCTACGATCTGGTTAAGACGATGCGCGCGTCCATCCTGGTTCTCGGGCCGCTGGTGGCCCGCACGGGCCGGGCCCGCGTCTCTATGCCCGGCGGCTGCGCCATCGGAGCGCGCCCCGTCAATCTGCACATCAAGGCGCTTCAGGACATGGGCGCGACGGTGGATTTACAGGGAGGCTATATCGAAGCCAGGGCCGACAGGCTCAAGGGCGCCGATATTTATTTTGATCTGCCCACGGTGACCGGCACGGAAAACATCATGATGGCGGCAACCCTGGCGGAGGGCACCACCGTGCTCAACAACGCCGCGCGGGAGCCGGAAATCGTCAATCTGGCGGAAGTGCTCGCGGGTATGGGCGCCAAAATCAGCGGCGCGGGAACGGACGTGATCACCGTCACCGGCGTGCCCGAGCTGTCCGGAACCGAGGCGGCCATCATCCCCGACCGGATCGAAGCCGGCACCTTCATGATCGCTGCCGGAATCACCGGCGGGGAAATCAACGTGTTGGGGTGCATCCCCCAGCACCTGGAAGCGCTGATCAACAAACTGCGGGACGCCGGCATGAACATCCAGCCCATTGAAGAGGGGCTGCGCGTCGCCGCCGGAAGTAAAATCACCAGCGTGGATGTCACAACCCTTCCCCACCCCGGCTTTCCGACGGATTTGCAGGCACAGATCATGGCCTATTTGTGCGTCGGCAGCGGCCTTTCCGTTATCACGGAGACGGTTTTTGAAAACCGCTTCATGCACGTGAGCGAACTGAGGCGTATGGGCGCGGACATTACGATTCAAGGCAGCAGTGCCGTGGTGCGCGGCGTTCCCGAGTTGAACGGCGCGCAGACCATGGCCACGGATCTGAGGGCCTCCGCCTCACTGATTCTGGCGGCGCTGGTCGCCCGGGGCGAAACCGAGATTTCGAGGGTCTATCACATCGACCGGGGTTACGAGAACATCGAAAAGAAATTCTCCGCGCTGGGCGCGGACATCAAAAGGGTGAAATAAGATGAAAATTCTTCGAGCCGACGCGGAAGAATTCCGTGATTTTTTCGGGGTCCTGCGGACCAGGGGCGGCGCGTTTTCGCCCAGACTGCTGGCGGATGTGGCCCGGATCGTCCGGGAAGTGTCGTCGCGGGGGGATGAGGCCCTGTTTTCCTACACCCGGAAATTCGACGGCCACGACCTGACGCCGGCCACCGTCGAGGCAACGGACGCGGAAAAAGAAGAAGCGCTGGCCGGTGTAAAACCGGAGGACCGGGACGTGATCCGGCTTGCGGCTGCGCGCATTGAAAAGTATCACCGCCGGCAGATCGCCCAGGGATGGTCCATGAAAGAGGAAGACGGCGCCGAACTGGGGCAGCGGATCCTGCCGCTGGCACGGGTGGGCGTTTACGCGCCGGGCGGCAAAGCTTTTTATCCTTCCACTATTTTGATGGCGGCTATCCCCGCGCATCTCGCGGGAGTCAAAGAAATTATTCTGGCAAGCCCCGTGAAGGACGGCCGGCTTTCCCCGATCATGGCCGCGGCGGCCGAAGCCGCCCGAGTGGATCGCATCTTCAAAATAGGCGGCGCGCAGGCCGTTGCCGCCCTGGCGTACGGGACCGAAAGCGTGCCGCGCGTAGACAAAATCGTGGGGCCAGGCAACGCCTATGTCGCCGCGGCCAAGAAACTGGTATTCGGACAGGCGGCCATCGACATGATCGCCGGCCCCAGCGAGGTGGCCATCATCGCCGATTCAACCGCCAACCCCGTCTTTGCGGCGGCGGACATGCTGGCGCAGGCCGAACACGATGAAAAGGCGGCGGCCGTGCTGTTCACGCCCGATTCCGATCTGGCTCGTGAAGTCGCCCGGGAAATCAAACGGCAAATGAAAACTTTGCCCCGGGAAAAAATCATCCAAAAATCCCTTTCTTCCTTCGGCGCGATCATCATCACGGCCGATATCGACGAAGCGACGGCGCTGGCCAATCGCTTCGCGCCGGAGCATCTGGAATTGATGGTGGAAAATCCGACGAACGTTCTGAGGCACATCCACAACGCCGGTTCGGTGTTTCTGGGGTCGTATACGCCGGAAGCCCTCGGCGATTACATTGCCGGCGCCAACCATATTCTGCCCACGGAAGGCACGGCGCGGTTCTCTTCGCCTCTGGGCGTTTATGATTTTTACAAACGGATGAGCGTTTTATCTTTTTCCCGGGCGGCGTTCGAAAATCTTTCGGAGCCTGCGCAGCGTTTCGCCCGGATGGAAGGGCTGGACGCGCACGCCCATTCGGTGCGCGTCCGTTGTGCCACCGGCAGGGATCAAACGTAAAATCGTCCGGACGCGATAATCGGCGGGTCCTCATGATCGATCGCGTAAACGATGTTCTTGTTCATTTCCGCCTTGATCAGCTCAACGACCGGGCGTCTCTTGTTCTGAAGGTTGGCGAATTTCATCACCTCGTCCATTAACTGATCGATGTGGCAGGCCTTGGTAATGATGTGATGCTCCTCGCACTCCTGCGCGGTGCAGCGCTTTCCGGTCATGATCATCTCGTCAAGCTTGTAACGGGGAATGGCTTTTTCCATCGCCGTCATCATGCCCGGCAAAAACGGAATGCCCAGATCGACTTCGGGAAAGCACATGAAGCCTCGGTCCGACCGCATGAAGCGAAAATCAAAGTAACAGCACAGGATGGCGCCGCCGGCAAAGGCGTGCCCGGTGATGGCGGCGATGGTGGTCAGCGGATAGAGGGTTATTTTCCGGAACAACTCCATCATGGTTTCGATAAATTTCTTGGCGGTGGCGGTGTCGTTTTTCTGCAGGATCGGCATCAGCCATTCCAGATCGATGCCGTTGCTGAAAATTTTGGCATCCGCTCCCCGAACAACCAGCGCGGTAGCCTGCGTTTCTTTTTCCACATGATCCAGAGCGTCAATAAATTTCTGCAGGAAATCCTGATTCAGCCGGTTTTCCCCCTCATTCAGCGTCACGACGGCCACATGGCCTTCCAGCTTGACTTCAATCGACATAGTTCTTCTTCCTTCAATGTTTTTTAACTGTTCAGAACAGTTTGTGCGTCTCTTTTTCCGGTACCTCGATGACCCTTATCCCTTTGCGGAAATATTTTCAACCCCAATTTCAATTCGTGCCCGACCTTCAGCCCCGCAGCCTTCGGCCTTTGAAGCCTTTCTTATTCCAGCGCCTGCCCGGCCTCTTCCTTGGATTGGAAAATATGCGCCGCCAGATTCCGCTTTTTCAGCTCGTCGCCCAGCTTCATGCGCAAAAACGCGCTGGTGGTGTAACGGGTGACATCGCTGTAGTATTCGGACACCACATATTTGACCATTTTGACGTACTCGTCTTCCAGATCCGGCGCGATCGAGAAGTTGTCGTAGTTGACAATCGTTTTGACGCGCCGGCCCAGCGGGGCGCAGACTTCCGTCACGCGCGAACGGATCGCTTCGATATCCTCCCCGTTGCGGACATGGAGGCCCTCAAAATTAACATAAAAGATGTTGGTCGCCGGATCGTAGGTGAGGCGCTCGGGGATCGGAATGCTCAGGAGATCGTCCTTGAGCCCCATCGGCGGAAGTTTGAAAATCCGCTCGTCCATCCGGCGGACGTTCTTCATGATGGGTTTGAATTCCACGTGCGCCAGCCGGTTGACATCTTTTTCCTTGCCGTCGCCGATGCCGGCCGCAACAATGAGAGTAAGGTTTTTCGGTTCACCCGTTTTCAGAAAACGATCTTCCAGCCCCCGCAGCAACTCTTCGGGGGAATAACCGACAAAACCATTGACGGAGACGGTGTCCCCGTCCCGAATCACCCGCATGGCATTCTCCAGGGACACCACTTTCCCCCGCTTCATGCCGGAGTGGATATCCGCAATCACCGGACTGACGACGCTTTTACTGTCCATGGGGCACCTTCCGTGCGGTTGTTACGCGGTCATGGTTCCGCCATCCACATAGATGGTTTCTCCGGTAATGTAATCCGCGGCGCCGGAAGCCAGAAAAAGCACCGCTCCGACAACATCTTCCGGTTCGCCGATTTTTCCCTTGGGAATGGCTCTGGCAATCAGCGCCTCCATCTCCGGATTCGACCAGATGGGCCTGCTGAAGTCGGTGCGGGTGAATCCCGGCGCAACCGCGTTCACGTTGATGCCGAGCTGCGCCCATTCCTTCGCCATGCAGCGGGTCAGGTGCTTGAGCGCCGCTTTGCTGCATCCGTAGGCGGCCATGCCCACTTCGGCCTTGTCCGCGCCGACTGTGGTGATATTGATGATCTTGCCGCCTTTCTGCCCGATCATCCGGCGGGCCACCAGGCGGCTCAAAAGCCAGACGGCCCGAACGTTGGTGTTAAAGCACTTGTCCCAGCCGTCTTCGCGCAAGTCCAGAAGGGTTCTCAGAAAACTGCGGGCGGCGTTGTTGACCAGAATATCAATCCGGCCAAATTCCTGAATCGTCGCATCGACAAGATTCTCCAGCTGATCATGAATCGTCAGATCGGCGGCTACCGCCAGAGCTTTGCCGCCGCTGCCGGAGATTTCGCCCGCCACGGCGTCGATCTCCGCTTTCGTCCTGCTGCACAATACCACATTCGCGCCGGCCTGAGCCAGGCTTTGAGCAATGACGCGGCCAATGCCTCTGCCGCTGCCGGTTACCACCGCCGTCTTGCCGGAAAAGTTAAAAACAGGTTTCATGAGTTTCGCCTCCTTCTATTGATGTCCTGTGGAAAACCGCCGCGGATGTTTTGCAAACCATACTTCCCGCGCCCGATCCCCTTGTTTCTACATCTTTGTTCCGTCGTCACAAAAGATCATTTTCGCGCCTTCTTCGGCAAACCGCGTTCCGATTCCGTCACAATAGCCATTTTGTTTTTCAGTCCTATACATCCCTGCCTGTTTTTTTAATTGGTAAACCGCGACGGCCTCGGCTCAGTCTGTCGGATCGATAGCGTTGAGTTTGCGGACAAAGTCGCCGATCATGCCGGTCGACTTTTCGTCATATACCTGAAAAAGGCCTTCTTGAAAACTCAGAGAAAGCAGCGGCTTTCTTTTCCGCAAAGCGCGCACGCCACACGCTTTTACGCCCGGCGGCCTCAAACGACGGAGAGTTTCGCGGGCTTCTCCATCAGCGCAGACCATAGGCTTTGCTTACATCCTGAACAAAAATAATTCCCTTTCCCGGCTCATCGATATCAAGTTTTTGCCTGATGGAAGAAACGATGGAATCTACAGAATCTTTTTCAGACAGAACCATTACCATTTCTTTTTCCGGCTCTATTTCCATGGAGAAAAGCTTGTTGGTCTCATGAATTCCCGAACCTCTTGCATTGATGATCGTCCCCCCCTTTGCGCCGGCCTGCGTTGCCGCCTCCATGACGTATTCCGCCCTGCCTCTGTCCACAATCGTAAATATGGCTCTATACATCGTCTCCTCCATACCCCTTCCTTTTTCGTTTTCTTCCAGATTGCCTTCATAGCACCTGGCTCCGAAAACATTGGCGATTGGAATGCAGAAAGCTATCCCGCGCCCGGGTTTATCAAGATGATATTTACCCCTCAGTATTTCAAGAGCATCGTAAGCAATGGCCTGTTCAGTGACCATTAAGACCATTTCTTTTTTGACCGTGCACAGCCCGAGAATGTCCAGCAGACGGTTTTCAATGGTCCCTTTTTCTAAAAAAACAGTGGCCCCTAAAACGCCGTTTTGCTTGGCTGTCTTAATAATTTTACCCCCCAGCCCGCAATCGACGATGACATAAAGCGCTTCAAAGTTTTTGTTTTCGCAAATATCGTTCATTTCATCCCGCTTCTTTCTTCCGAGATTTTATTTTAAAAATCATGCCCAAGACCTGCAAAGTGAGGACCGGGGTCAGCGTTACCATCGCGACAGCGCCAAATCCGTCAATGAAGACATTGACGCCTTCAATAGCTTCGGCTATTCCTTGTGTAAATGCCAGTATAAAAGTTGCGGTCATCGGACCCGATGAAGCCGTGCCTGAATCAAAGGCCATGCCCACAAACAACCTTGGAACAAAATAAGACAGAATAATGGAGATTGCATATCCCAAAAACAGATAATGCCACAGCTTGATTCCGGGCACGAGAAGTTTTAAGATGAACAGCACAACCGCAATGCCAACCCCTATACAGATCGCAGCCAATACCACCTTTCTTGGTATGTACCCGCTTGTGACATCTTCGATCTGGTGTGTAAGAATATGCACGGAGGGCTCGGCCAGCATCGCGACGAATCCTACCACAAATCCCAAAACAATCACAATCGACTTGTTGTTTAAGGACGCGAGCTGGTACCCGACCACGGATCCAATCTCCATAAAACCGGCATTGGCGCCGACGAGAAAAAGAACCAGCCCGATAAAGGTGTATAAAAGGCCTTTTAATATCGTGTTAAACGCTCTCCTGGATAATTGAAACGTTATTTTTTTAAAAATAAAAAGCAGGATGACCAAGGGAACCAGCGCAATCAAAGCCTCACCCGCGATAACCGGAGCTGCCTTAATAAACGGTCTGATGATGTGATCCGAATGTATCAAATCCAAACTGCCGTCAATCGTGCCGGAGATCTTGCCTGCTTTTGATACGATGCTCATTATCATGACCATGATAACCGTGCCGGTCGCGGTGATGCCCAGTAAACCAAAACTGTCCGCTTCGGACGCTCTACTATCCTTCCTTAACGCCGAAATTCCTCTAGCCAGAGCCAAAATAAACGGCACGACCAATACCCCTGTCACAGCGCCTGCCGAGTCAAAAGAGATGGCTAAAAATTCGGACGACAAAAACAGCCCCAGAATAAATGTGATCGCGTATATGACCGTCATGGTGATGTGTATCGGGATTCCATACGCGATTCTGACGAACCCAAAAGAGAGCAACAACCCGACGCCGATGGATACCGCCAGAACAAGGTTCAACTTGGGCACCAAGCCGGCCGTCACGGAATTCACCTGACCAGCGAGAATGTGCAAGTCCGGTTCGGCAATCGCGACAATAAACCCCAGCACGATTCCTCCGACCACGACGATGGTTAATCTATTGGTTTTAATTAAGTATGCCCCCAGAAGATTCCCGATGGGGATAATACCTATGTCGATACCGAACAAAAAGATGGACAATCCTATAACGATCAGCAGCGCGCCCAGAACAAACCTTAAAATTTGAGCGGTTTCCATGGACACAAGCGTAAAGCTCAATATCAATACAATCGCCGAAACCGGAAGCACCGACAGCAGAATCTCTTTAAATCTGTCAAGAAGTATATTCAAATATCAACCTTTCTTACACATTGCGCCGCAGGGGAAAATGTGCCTGTTGAACGCCGGAAAACAACTTGCGCAAAAGTGAAAAACCAGCGGAGGATCCATCTGTGCGGGAGTATGTTTTTTTATCCTGGCCTTCCCCGCCTCATCCGCGCGGATCACAGGGCCGGCCGTTTACGGAGGATTTCACGGCAAAGCGCAAAGTAGTCCTCTGCCCCGTGGCTTTTGGGGGCATATTCAAAAATGGACAGGCCGAAACTGGGCGCTTCGGCCACGGCAATGTTTTCGCGAATGACGGCCTTGAAGACGCGGTCGCCGAAGCGCTCGCGCACTTTGTCCATGATGGCGTTGTTGAGCCTCTTTCTCGCGTCATATCGGGTCGGAATAATCCGGTATGTCGGCGCGTTGTGGTTGTATTGCTTTTTAACGTCTTCGATCAGCGTCAGAAGCCGGCCCATGCCCTTGAGCGCCAGAAATTCCATCTGGAGCGGGATAAAAACCTCCCGACAGGCCGTCAAGGCGTTGACCGTCAGCAGGCCGGAAGCCGGGGGGCAGTCAATGATGATGTATTGAACATCGGAAACCTCCGTGAGCCGTTTTTTCAGAATGCTTTCCTTTTCGGGAAGTCCGGCCATTTCCGTTTCCAGGCGCGCCAGCTCGAGGTTGGCGGGAAGAACTTTCATGCCCTTGAGCGCCAGAATCGCCGGGGCCAAAGGCACGGTTCCCTTTATTACCGAGTAGATCGTTCCTTTCAAATCATGCGCATCGAGACCCAGCGAGTACGTCAGGTGCGCCTGCGGGTCCAAATCGATGACCAGCACCTTTTTTTTCAGCAGACTGAGCCCCACGGCAATGTTCAGCGCGCAGGTTGTCTTTCCCACGCCTCCCTTCTGGTTGCAAAAAGCGATGATGTAAGGACCGGACATGATTCAAGTTCCTTTTGCGTCATTTTGGGGTCTTGGGTTTCCACCTCCGGATTTCAGACCAGTTTTACCATGAAGTCTTTGATCAGCGATGTAATCAGCGCGGGTTTTTCCATCGGAATCAGGTGGCCGGCATCGGCCACCGACCCGAACTCCCCGCGCGGCAGGAGCGAGACGGCCCGGCGCAGGTCCACGAAAGCGATATTGGGGCTCTTCTCCCCTTCGATCAACAGCGCGGGACAGTTGACCTTTTTCAGGAGCGGCCATGGGTTGCAGCACCAGCCGCCCATGAACATGGCCGCTTCGCTCTCCGGCGCGCAGGCCAGCCGGATGTCGCCTTCCGGCATTTTTTCCATGCCAAAGCGTTTGTACAGATGCAGGATTTCTTTGTCCCAACTCGTAAAAAAGGAGCGGGATTCCAAATAAGCGTGAGCGTCCTCCTCGCTTGACCAGTAGTTAAGGCGCCTGATCGACTTGGATGCAAGCGGATGATCCTCCACGCTGGGTGTCAGGCTGTAGAATTCTTCCGGCAGAAAAATCGGCTCGATCAGGACCATGCCCTGCGCACGAACGCCGAAAAGGGAAGCGGCAATCGTCGAAACCGTGGCACCCATGGAATGGCCGACCTGCACGTGATTTTCAATGTTTTGCGCGCGACAGAATGCGGCCAGGTCCTCGGCGATCACGTTCCACTTCAGACCGCCTGCATGCGGGTCACACGACCGGTAATTGCAGATATAAGGCGCCCAAATGGAGTATTCAGGGCCGAATTCTTCAATAATCGGGTGCCAGAGCCAAGGCAGGAAGCCGGTGGCATGGCAGAAGAGCATCTGCTTTTCGCCTCCCGGATAATACAGGTAGGGCAATTCGGCGCCGCCCACATCCTGATGATTCAATTCGGGAATATCTCTCTTCGTCGGCAAATCAACCCTCTTCCGGTGAATTTTCCCCTGCCGGGGCAAGGCAAAGGCAGGTTTTCAAAAAACGAAAACGGCGGCGGCAATCACCGTCGTGAACTTATTATCCATACAGATTTTTGACTGGGTCACGTTCAGCGTCCGGACGATCTTGCCGCTGATTTTAAATATTTCCTTCTTTTCATCCCAGCTCTCATCCACATTGAAATCAATCCCCAGCGTGGAAGCCAGCATGGCCGCGGCCAGATCCTCGGCGTGGTCGCCGGTCTGTTTTTCTGTCATACCGAAGGCATGGTGTTCACTGATATACCCATAGGAGGTTTTATCGGCGGGGATCGCGCAGCCGACCGACGCGGCCAGAAGCCTCTTGGGTTCGTTTGAGCAGCAGCGGCTCATCACACAATAGGTGATGGCGCCCGGCGTCAGCGACTTGAGCCCCTGCGACTTGGGAATCATTTTGCAGCCGGGAGGAAAAATGCTGGACACCTGAACGATATTGCATTTTTCAATGCCGGCGTTGCGCAGAGCGCGCTCAAAGGAATGCAACTCATCCTTGTGCGTGCCTACGCCCTTGGTGAAAAAAATTTTTTTGGGAACGAAATTCTGCATCGATCTCTCCTTTTGAATGGGATGTGGTGCTTCCGGGACATGGACTAAACACCCATGAAAAGCATGGCCGTAATTTACACAAAATTTTCAAGAATGCAAAGAAAAATGACGGGGGCGACCGGAAGGCGTTTATCTTGCGGAAAACGTAAAAAGAGATTATAGGAAACAGCATCTTCCGTGAAGGATGTCCCCATGAGCAAAATGTGCCGACTGGCAGTGATTTTCTTTTTTATTATATCCGGTTGCGTTTCCGCGCCCGACATCATCCGGGACGTCCGGGAGCTGCGCCAGGACCATGCTGCCTATCTGACGGACATTGACGGAGGGGCAGATCCGCTCCCCGCGGTCCTGCAGACGCGGATGGACGAGGATTACAACGCCATTTTCTTCTCCGTCTGGCACCAGAGCCATCCTTTTCACGCCCGGGAGGAAAGAGTCCGCCATGATTTTAAAAGATACAGCTTCAGGCCCGGCTACGGCGAAAATAAAAAACCGCATCCCTCCTCATGGCTGAAAAAACTGCAGCGCAACGCCGCCCTAGAGGGCTACCCCAACGGGCTCACCCGCGGAATCACGACCCGGAACACAAATTTGCGGGAGCTGCCCACGAATGCCCCCCACTTCACGAGCGCCAACGGGGACAGCTCCGCCTGGCCTTTCGACAATCTGCAGCGATCGTCCGTGCCCGCAGGCACGCCGGTTTTTATTTGCCACGTCAGCGCGGACAAAGCCTGGGCGCTGGTGGAAACTTCCTTCACCTACGGCTGGATGCCGGTTGAAGACGTTGCCCGGGTCAACGAAGATTTTGTAAAAACCTGGGAATCGGGGCGCTACGCGGTCATTTTACGCGACTCCACTTCCGTTCTGGATCCGGACGGACGGTTCCTGGTGAAGGCGTCCGTGGGTAATCTCTTCCCTTTCACCGCAACACAGGACGGAAAGATTCAAATCTGTGTCGCGACGGCGGATCAAAACCGGCAAGCGGTGATCCGGCAGGGTTTTGTCCCGGCGGAAGCTGCGGCGCCTAAGCCACTGCGGTTCACCCCGGCCAACACGGCAAGAATCGCCAACGAAATGATCGGCGAACCTTACGGCTGGGGCGGTCTTTACGGCAGGCGCGACTGCTCGGCCATGACCCGTGATTTTTTTTCCGTCTTCGGCATCTGGCTGCCGCGACACTCGGAAGACCAGGTGAAGGAAGCGGGAGCATTGATCGACCTGCGGGGCCTGTCGCCTGAAGAAAAGGAAAGAATCATCATAGAAAAAGGCGTCCCGTACCTGAGCCTGCTGTGGCGCAAAGGGCATGTCATGCTGTATATGGGCGCTCCGCAAGGCCGGGCGCTCAT
>MTBK01218487.1_pt1 | contig 42768 bp, 39 predicted proteins | sample 1535981 | NCBI WGS metagenome assembly MTBK01 (sample SAMN06109225, study PRJNA356200) | anaerobic digester metagenome | isolation source: biogas reactors fed with pig manure or primary and secondary sludge | place: Spain | collected 2016-06-30
GGAGTCAATGGCGTACGCGCCCATGGATTTTGCGTTCGGGCCGGACGTCGGTGCGGCGGACTCGCCGTAGTCCATCGCCATCACGTTGACCCCGGCCAAAGTCACGCCTGCCTTGAGCGCCGAATCGACGACCTTGACACCGTCGGCGGTCAGACCGCTGGGCAGGACCGGCAAGGTGTACCAGATCTGAACCTGAGGCCGTGCCTGCTGGAGGATCTTCAGTGCCTGGCTGTGCAGGGTGATGGATTTCTGGTCGGCGACGGCGGCGCCCTCGATGTCGAAGTCGAGGTGAGTGATGCCATAGGTGTCGACCACTCCGACGTAGGCGTTGGCCAGTTGGGTGGCGGTCATCCCGCGTGCGGCGCCCCACTGCGCCAGCGAGGTTCCGGCCGCTCCGCCCAGCGAGATCATCACGTCCCCGCCGGCGTCCTGCAGGGCCTTGATCGACCGGTTGATCGCTCGGGCCTGATCATTGTCAGCGCCGGGTTCGAGCGCGTTGAGTCCCGCCCAGGCCAGCTTGCCGTCCGGTGTGGCCTGCATGAACGCTGCAGTGAACAGCGATCCGCCGCCGTTGGTCTGGCTGATCGCGAGCAGGTCGGGCACCGGCCAGCCACCCATGTCGACGTAGGGGGCGTAGAAGGTCCTGCCCCACCGGTCTGAGGTCACCGGCGGCGGGGCTACGGTCTCGTCGTCGACGATGATGCCGGTCGCGGTCGCGCCGGCAATAGTCGCGCCGGACGGGTTGGCGAGACTCACGGTGAACGTTTCGTTCGGTTCGACGGTGGTGTCGCCGATGACAGCGACGCTGACCTGTTGGGATGTCGTGCCCGCTGCGAAGGTGAGTGTTCCCGAGGTCGCGGTGTAGTCCTGACCGGCGGTGGCGGTGCCGTTCGCGGTGGTGTAGCCGACCGTGACCGTCTTGTCGGAGGCCTTTGACAGGGCGACGGTGAACGTCATGCTCCTGGTACCCGAGTTGCCCTCGCCGACAGTGGAATTGGCGATGGACACCGTCGGCGGAGTGACGGGTGCCGCGTCGTCATTCCTGATCGTTCCGGTTGCCGTGGCCCTGCCCAGGTTTGCGCCGCTGGGGTTCGACAGCGTCACGGTGAAGGTCTCGTCCGGTTCGACGGTGGTGTCCCCGAGGGCTTTGACGGTGATCTGCTGGCTGGTCACCCCAGGGGAGAATGTCAGCGTCCCCGATGCGGCGGTGAAGTCCGATCCGGCGGTGGCCGTGCCGTTGCCGGTGACGTAGCTGACGCTGATCGGCTTCGTCGAGGCCTTGGACAGCGTCACCGCGAATGTCGCGTTGGTGGATCCCGAGTTGCCTTCTGTCGCAGTCGTGTCGGCAATGGCGACCGACGGGTTGGTGGCGGCCTGGGTGCCCAGGAGGTTCTGCCACTTGCTGACGGTGCCGGTGTCCTTGGCGACGATGTTGGCCATCGTCAGCTGGGAGAGCGACACGTTCTGCAACGTGTAGCTGTGGTTGTTGTCGACGATCGCGATCCGGGTGGAACCGGCCGCCTCGCTGACGGTGAACGCGCCGGCCTGCATCCAGCTGAAGTCGAGTTTGTCGGTGGCGGGGTTGAAGGCGACGACCGGGTGCGTGCCCCACGCCCAGGTGATCTTCGTCGTGGTTCCTACGGCCGCCGCGGCGGCCACCGGGCCGACTGTGGCCGCCGCGGTCCTGGCGTCGAATCGGCCCATCCGGCGTGCGACGGCCAGCATCGCCCACGGCGCGGGGGATTGCAGGGGCAGTGAGCCGCCCGCGCCGGAGAGTGGGCTGGGCGCTTCGTGCATCGTCGCCGTGACCGGCGCGACGGCGGTGCCGGCCGGTGCAGCAGGCGTGGCCGGTGTAGCCGGTGCGGCGGGAGCAGGGGCACTGTTCATCGCGACGGGCACTGCGCTCGCGGGGACGGCCGGTTCCGGCGCCGCGACGGTGGCGGCCGCGGTCACGGATGCCCCGACGTCCAGAACTCGGTCGGCGCCGAGGGAAGCGGCGGTGGTCGGCAGCTGAACCCGAACCTGAACCGGTTCGTTGTCCTTGCTGCTCGCTGCGGGCCTGCTCGCCGCGGGTCCGGGTGTGCCTGCCCGGGAGGTCCGGACACCCCGGCCGGCCGATTGCACCGCCCCGGCTGCCGGCCGGGCGGCCGCCCCGCGATTCCCCTCGGATCGGGCCGTGGCGGCCTCGGACCGGCTGTCGCCACCGGTGTCCGCGGCCGCGACGCCGTACCCGCCGACGACCGCTCCGACGCCCAGTGCCACCGCCAGAATCCCGATCCGGCCGACGAACCCGCCTGCGGAGATGAGGGGTGATTTCACGGCGGCCTCCTCGGTGAGGGGTCCGCGCCGGCCCCGAAGATCAGCCGATCGGACCACTGCACGTTGAGCCTATCTGTGTTTCAGATCACATTCCGGGTGATTCGTCGAGTGGGTGACGAGTTCCTTCGGCTTGGGAAACAACCCCGGCCAGCGGTTAGGGTGTCCCGGGCGGCGGCGGGCGTCGTCCACCGGCTGACCGGTTGGCCCGAGTCCGGGTCTGACCGTTCGGCCCGAGTCCGAGAAAGCACACGCACAGCTCATGACAGATTCCAAGAGTGGCGCCGATGTCGTCAGCCAGGCGGCTCCGGCAACTGATGTCGCCGGCCAGGCGGCTCCGGCCGCCGGAGTTGCCGTCGGCGTTGTCGCTGAGTCCGGCGCCGATGAGCGCCGGGTGGCGCTGGTCCCCAAGGCGGTCTCGGCGCTGGTCAACAGCGGGGTCGCGGTGGTCGTCGAATCCGGGGCCGGGGAGCGGGCGCTGCTGCCCGACGAGTTGTACACCGCGGCCGGCGCGACCATCGGCGATGCCTGGGCATGCGACATCGTCGTGAAGGTCGCCCCGCCCACCCCTGCTGAGGTGGCTCGCCTGCGGACCGGGCAGACCCTGCTCGGCTTCCTGGCGCCGCGTAACGCCGACAACCAGATCGGCGCACTGAAGACCGCCGGTGTGCAGGCATTCGCCGTCGAGGCGATCCCGCGTATCTCCCGGGCGCAGGCGATGGACGCGCTGTCGTCCCAGGCCAACGTCGCGGGCTACAAGGCTGTGCTGCTCGCCGCCAGCGAGTCCACCCGGTTCTTCCCGATGCTGACCACCGCTGCGGGCACCGTGAAGCCGGCCAGCGTGCTGGTGCTCGGCGTCGGGGTGGCGGGACTGCAGGCGCTGGCCACCGCCAAGCGGCTGGGTGCGAAGACGACCGGCTATGACGTCCGGCCCGAGGTGGCCGACCAGGTCCGCTCTGTCGGGGCGCAGTGGCTCGACGTCGGCGGGATATCCGCGGCGGGCGAGGGCGGCTACGCCCGCGAACTCACCGAGGAGGAGCGGGCCGCCCAGCAGAAGAAGCTCGAAGAGGCCATCGGCAACTTCGATGTGGTGATCACCACAGCGTTGGTTCCCGGCAGGCCCGCGCCCCGACTGGTGACTGCCGCCGCCGTGGCGGGGATGAAGCCCGGCAGTGTGGTGGTGGACCTGGCCGGCGAGACCGGCGGGAACTGTGAGCTCACCGAGCCCGGCCGGACCGTCGTCAAGCGCGGCGTGACCATCGCGTCTCCGCTGAACCTGCCGGCCACCATGCCCGAACACTCCAGCGAGTTGTACTCGAAGAACCTCACCTCGCTGCTGGAACTGCTGATCAAGGACGGCGTCCTGGCTCCGGACTTCGGCGACGAGGTCATCGCCGCTTCCTGCGTCACGCGCGACGCCGCGCCGGCGGCCGAGACCACCAAACGAGAGGCGGCGCACTGATGTACACCCAGCTTCTGGCCAACATCGCGATCCTGGTCCTGGCCGGATTCGTCGGTTTCGCCGTCATCTCCAAGGTGCCCAACACCCTGCACACCCCGCTGATGTCGGGCACCAACGCCATCCACGGCATCGTTGTGCTTGGTGCGCTGCTGGTTCTGGGTGACCTGCCGGCCGACGCGCACTGGGGCGTGCGGATCATCGCCTTCGTCGCGCTGGTGTTCGGCACCCTCAACGTCATCGGCGGGTTCCTGGTGACCGACCGCATGCTCGGCATGTTCAAGGGCAAGAAGAAGGCCAGTAATCAGGCCGGCAATCAGGCCAAGGAGTTCACCAAGTGACCTACCTCGACGAAGTTCTCTACATCATCGCATTCTCGCTGTTCATCTACGGCTTGATGGGTCTGACCGGTCCCAAGACCGCGGTGCGCGGCAACTGGATCGCCGCCGTCGGCATGGGGCTCGCCGTCGTCGCCACCCTGCTCAAGGTCCGCGACACTGCCGCGATCAACTGGATCCTGATTGTCGCGGGTCTGGCCATCGGCGTCATCCTGGGCGTTCCGCCGGCGAAGAAGACCAAGATGACGGCGATGCCGCAGTTGGTGGCGCTGTTCAACGGCGTCGGCGGCGGGACCGTCGCGCTGATCGCCTGGGCGGAGTTCATCGAGACCCAGGGCTTCTCGCACTTCAAGCCCGAGCAGACGCCCACGGTCGCCCTGGTCGTCGGTTCGCTTTTCGCCGCGATCATCGGTTCGGTGTCGTTCTGGGGTTCACTGGTCGCCTTCGCGAAACTTCAGGAGTCGATCCCGAAGAACGTCGAGAAGAAGCTCGTGTCGTCGGCGAAGCTCTTCCAGGCCGCCAATATCGCGCTGCTCATCGGAGCGGTGGCCGCCGCGGTGTACATCGGTCTGAACGCGGGGTCCGAGTACGGCAGTTCGATGTGGTGGATCGTTCTGGTTCTGGTGCTGGCCGGCCTGATGGGCCTGTTCGTGGTGTTCCCGATCGGCGGCGCCGACATGCCGGTGGTCATCTCGCTGCTCAATGCGCTGACCGGATTGTCCGCTGCGGCAGCGGGGCTGGCGTTGAACAACACCGCGATGATCGTCGCCGGCATGATCGTGGGCGCGTCCGGGTCGATTCTGACCAACCTGATGGCCGTGGCGATGAACCGGTCTATCCCGGCGATCGTGTTCGGCTCATTCGGCGGCGGTGAGACCGGCGGCGGTCCGGCGGGCGGCGAGCAGGGCAGTGTCAAGGCCACCTCGGCGGCGGACGCGGCGATCCAGATGGCCTATGCCAACCAGGTGATCGTCGTTCCGGGCTACGGACTTGCCGTCGCCCAGGCTCAGCACGCGGTCAAGGAACTCGCCGACATGCTGGAGGAGAAGGGCGTGGAGGTGAAGTTCGCCATCCATCCGGTGGCCGGCCGGATGCCCGGGCATATGAACGTGCTGCTCGCCGAAGCCGACGTCGAATACGACGCGATGAAGGAAATGGACGACATCAACGGCGAGTTCGCCCGCACCGACGTGACGTTGGTGATCGGTGCCAACGACGTCACCAACCCGGCGGCGCGGAATGACCCCTCCAGTCCGATCCACGGGATGCCGATCCTCAACGTCGACCAGTCCCGATCGGTCATCGTCCTCAAGCGGTCGATGTCCTCGGGCTACGCCGGTATCGACAATCCGCTGTTCACCGCGGAGCAGACCTCGATGCTGTTCGGCGATGCCAAGAAGTCGGTGTCGGAGGTCGTCGAGGAACTCAAGGCTCTGTAGCGGAACTCAAGGCTCTGTAGCGGAACTCAAGGCTCTGTAGCGGAACTCAAGGCGCTCAAGTCTCAGAACGGTGGCGGGTCGGCGGCCCAGCGGGCTTCGTTGATCCCGCGCTCCCAGGCGATTCGAGCGGCGCGCTCTTGGGCGCGAGCGCGGCGCCGGGCCGGCATCATCAGGCCGCGGTGCGGGGTCATGACGCCCGCCCCGGCTGCGTCCGCCCCGGCTGCGCCGAGGTCGATGTCCCCGGCGGGTGTCGCCAGTTGAGGGAAGAAGATCGCGCCGCCGGGCGTGGTGGTGTAACGCCGGCCCGAGGGTGAGGTCCACTCGATCGTGCCATCGGGGTGGAGCCTCTCCCGCCAGCCGTCCACACCGGTCCAGAACGTCTTCAGCAGGTGGTGGGGACGGCAGCGAAGCGACAGGTTCGCCGGGTGGGTGGGCCCGCCACGTGACCACGGCACGGAATGGTCGATATCGCAGAATTCGGCCGGCACGTCGCACCCGGGGAAACGACATGTCAGGTCACGGCAGCGGACGAAATCGGCGAGCGCCCGCGACGGGCGGTAGCCGGGTTCGGCGCGTAACTTCTCCGGCCGGACGAGTGGCCGGATCGTCGCCCTCGCGGCCAGGTCACGCACGGCCTCAGCGGGTACCGGTCCGTATCCCGGCAGGTAGCCCGGCGTCGCACCCCCGCCGGTGACGGTTTCGGCCTCGGCTACCAGGTGGATGACGATCTGTCCGGGTCCCGCCGCGGCATCAGCGGCCGGGCAGTTCGGTGAGCCGCAGTCACAGGCCAGGGCCGAGGCGCCGGCCGTCAGTGCGCCGAGTGCGTCGGCCCGCCGCTGTTGTTTGGTGCGGGTGTCGCCAGGGCAGACGGTGGCGGCCAGTTGATCAAGCCGGCGGTCGAGGGCGGCGGCGTCCGGAGCGAGCACCGATCCCCACACCGTGGCCACCCCATCCTGGCCCGGGCCGATCTCGATATGACGGTCGACCTTCGACTGCCGCGCGGTCCGCTGCGCAGCCGGGTCGAGTTCCCGCACCCGCCAGTCGATGTACTCGGCGATCTTGCGATGCGGGAGAGCGTTCCAGCGTGGTGCGCTGCGGGCCAGTGCGGTGTCGATGGCGGCCAGGACGTCGGGGTCGGTGATCAGACCGGTGCGGAACACCACCACCGCCACCACCCGGAAGTCGACGTCACCGGCCGCCAGTGCCGCCCCCACCTTCGGTAGCCGCTCCAGCAGAGCCAACCCGTACTCCATATGAACGGAGGCGCGCCTTCGGCTGATGCCCATCTCCGCGCCTATTTCCGCGGCCACGGCCTCCCAGTTGTCAATGCACCAGTTCAGCCGTTGGTCCTGCGCCACCTCGCTCATGCGGAGCTGGCACAACCGCCCCGCCGCGAATAGTCGTCGCGCTACCGCGGACCGCTCGGCGCGCTGAGCCGCCGACATCTCGGCCAGCACGCCCGCCTCGTCCAGGATATCGAACATACATTCGATTCTAGGTCGGCACTCCGACAGATTGGGCTCCGACAGATTGGGCTACGACAGATTGGGCGGAGTAGCTGGCCCCGGCCGCAGCAGCAGATCCTGCAGCGCCGCGCGGAAGTCCGCCGGCAGCGGCACCGGGCCGTCGTCGCCCAGCAGGACCAGCACGGTGTCGCATACCCCGATACATGACCCGTCGATGAACAGGCCGGTCGAGGCGATGAAGGAGGTGCGGCCAACCCGCCCGACACCCGCGCCGGTCATGATCAGCGCCGGCCAATGCGCCTCGGCGAGGAAGTGCACCGCGTTCTGTGAGGTGACCAGCCGCAACCGATCGGGCCCGGTCCGGTACGCCTGCGGGAAGAGTCGCCGGTTCATCGTGGCGCGGGCGTTCTCGTGCAGCGACTCCAGTGCGAGATTGTTCAGATGCGCGTTGGCGTCCATATCGCCGTACCGGGCCGCGATCTCGTCGACCACCGGATAGGACTCCAGTCGCAGGCGGATGGGGTCGGGCCGGGCTGCGGTCGTCGTCCACGCGGGAATCGGATCGGTCACAAGTCAAGCAGCCTAATCTCGTTAGACTCTGCTGTGCGTTCCGACGGTATCGACCCCGAACGGCTGAAGGTGACGCTGGAGGTCCTGGCCGAACTGCACCATCTCAACGAGAAGCATCCGGACTTCATCGCCGTTCGCCGGGCCACCGCACACATGTTCAAGGCGGCGAAGAAAGCACGCCGGGACGAGAAGCGGGCGGAGATCGCCGACGCCGACCGTGCGGTGGTCGCCGCGACCGCAACCGGCGCCTCCGATCGCATCGACGACGAGACCCGCGGAATTCAGCTGTCCACGTCGACGACCGCGCCGAGCGCCGGCACGCTGCGCCGGTCGCGGGCCTGCTACATCTGCAAGACGCACTACACCCTGGTCGATGCCTTCTACCACCAGTTGTGCCCGGATTGCGCGCGGTTCAGCCACGCCAAACGCGAGGCGCGCACAGATCTCAGTGGGCGCCGGGCGCTACTCACCGGGGGTCGCGCGAAGATCGGGATGTACATCGCGCTTCGACTTCTTCGCGACGGCGCGCACACGACCATCACCACCAGATTCCCCCGGGACGCGGTGCGCCGGTTCGCCGGCCTGCCGGACGCCGGCGAGTGGCTACACCGGCTGCGGGTCGTCGGGATCGACCTGCGTGATCCCGCTCAGGTGGTCGGCCTCGCCGATGCTGTTGCCGCTGCCGGGCCACTGGACATCCTGATCAACAACGCCGCCCAGACGGTGCGGCGATCGCCGGGGGCCTACGCCCCGCTGGCCGAAGCCGAACTCGCCCCGCTTCCCGACGGACCTCTTCCGGAGCTACTGACGTTCGGTCACACCAACGACGCGCACCCGCAGGCACTGGCGGCCTCCGTCGCCAGCCATCCGATCCTGGCCGCCGCGGCACAGCGCGCGGACGAACTGACGACCTCAGCGCTGGCCGCCGGTTCGAGTTCACTGGACCGGCTTGCCGCCGGGACGGCGATCGACGCAGGCGGGTTGATTCCCGACGAACATCACGTCAACAGCTGGACGCAGCCCGTGCAGGAGGTCGAGCCGCTGGAGATGCTCGAGGTGCAGTTGGCCAACACCACCGCGCCGTTCTTGCTGATCAGCCGGCTCCGCGCGGCGATGGCCGCCTCGCCGGCCCGCCGCAAGTTCGTCGTCAACGTCTCCGCGATGGAGGGAGTGTTCTCCCGTCGGTACAAGGGTCCGGGGCATCCGCACACGAACATGGCCAAGGCGGCCCTGAACATGCTCACCCGCACGAGTGCGGGCGAGATGTTCGAGACCGACCGAATTCTGATGACCAGCGTCGACACCGGGTGGATCACCGACGAACGCCCGCACCCCACCAAGATCCGCCTGGCCGAGGAGGGATTTCACGCCCCGCTCGACCTCGTTGACGGGGCGGCCCGAGTGTATGACCCGATCGTCCAGGGAGAGGCCGGCGTCGACCTCTACGGGGTGTTCCTCAAGGACTATCGCCCGTCGAACTGGTGATACGCCGTGAGGTCGCGTCGCTACAGTGACGCCGTGTGGCGTAACCGGATGGTGGCAGTGTTCGCAGCGGTAACACTTCTCACCGGCTGCGCGGGAACCACGGCGACCGAGCGGACCAGCGCGATTGCTGCATCGGACCGGCTTCCCGCGCTCTACTTCGCCAAGAACGGTGCGCTGTACGTCAGCGACCCTGTCGGCAGCCCACCCCGCAGAATCACCGACGGGCCCGGCGATACCGATCCGGCGCCCTCGCCGGACGGCCGCCGGATCGCCTATGTGCACCGGGCGAATCCCGACGAGCCCGGAGGCGAACTCCAGGTGCTCGATATCTCGTCGGGGGCCATTCGCCGACTGGTCGACCCCGCTGACCTGGTGCCCAAGTTCGACGGAGACCAACCGCAGATCACCGCACCGAGGTGGTCTCCGGCGGGAGACCTGATCGCCTTCTTCAAGGCGACGTTCGGCGGCGGTGGATTCCTGCTGACCGCGGACGCCGACACCGGGGCGGTGACCGCTCCGCCGAAGCCGATATTCGCCGACTTCGGCTACGCGTGGTCGCCGGATGGGCGCCGGATCGCTTGGGCCGGCGGGCGCAGTGACGTCAGCCCGGTCGACGTCGGCGTCTACTCCGTGGGGGGGACGTCGAATCCGGTCGCCCGGGACACCAACGCCACGGCGGTCAGCTACTCGACGGATGGGCGGACCGTTGTCTTCGCCAACGCCGATGCCACTGGAGATGCTTTCGCGGAGATCCCTTTCGGACTCCGAACCGGCGGCATCTATTCGGTGAGTCCGGGGGAGCGGCCGGTATCGCTATACGGTGGGGCCGAGGCGTACGCCGACGTTCAGGTGTTATCCGCCGACTCGGTGGCCGTCGCGGTGTGGAGTGCGGACCAGCGGCGCAAGGACATTGCGATCGTCGAGAACGGAACCCGGCGTGACGTGGCGGAGACGCCCAGCGACGCACCGGCACCGGTGTGGACGGTCACGGGCGCGGGGCATGCCGTCGCCTACGTGGGGGCAGGTACGGACCGACCGCTGCTGGTCAAGAGGGAAGGCGGTGTGCCGGAGAAGATCGACTCCGGCGCTGATGCGTACGCGTGGGGCCGGGGCCAGGCCGGCGGGTAAGACCTAGACCGGTGGGTAGGACGGAGTGCCGGTCCAGTCGGTGCCGCGCAGCGCCCACGGCAGCCAGCTGAAGAAGTACTCGATCTCGTCGGTCCCGTCGTAGTCGGGCTGCGGGTCGAAATCCATGTCAACCTCCATCTGGCTTAGCCATCAGCCTAGCTTGCGCAAGCCGGAGTGCAGGAGGATCCCACCCGATTGCCTAGACTTCCAACCAGTTGATAGGGAGGACGATCATGGCAGCGGAGAACGGGACGACGCGCCGCGAGGAGTTACTGGACGTCGCGACCAAGCTTTTCGCTGCCCGGGGCTATCACGGCACCCGGATGGACGATGTCGCCGAGGTGGTGGGCCTGAACAAGGCCACGGTCTACCACTACTACGCCAGCAAATCGCTGATTCTGTTCGACATCTACCGCCGGGCCGCGGAGAACACCCTGGCTGCGGTGCATGACGATCCTTCGTGGACGGCACGTGAGGCGCTCTATCAATACACCGTGCGATTGCTGAGCAATATCGCCGACAACACCGAGGGCGCCGCGGTGTACTGGCAGGAACAGCCCTACATCACCGAGTGGTTCACCGCGGAACAGGTCGACGAAGTCCGGGAGAAGGAAGCCCAGGTCTACGAGCACGTGACCGGGGTTATCGACCGGGGCATCACCAGTGGGGAGTTCTTCGAATGCGACTCGCACGTGGTTGCGCTGGGCTACATCGGTATGACGATGGGCGCCTACCGGTGGCTACGGCCTGACGGCCGGCGCACCGCGAAGGAGATCGCCGCGGAATTCAGCACCGCCCTGTTGCGCGGACTGATCCGCGACGAGAAAATTCGTGTCGAATGCCCGATCGGCGAACACACGAAGGCGGCACGCTGATGGCGTTGGTCAGCAAGACGGTCGAAGTCGATGCCGACGAAGTCTCGATTCTGCGCATCGTCGCCGACTTCGAGGCGTACCCGCAGTGGAATGACGAGGTCAAGTCCGTCTACATCCTGGCCCGCTACAACGACGGCCGACCCAGCCAGTTGCGCATCGACACCGAGGTTCAAGGGCATCCCGGCACCTTCATCCAGGCGGTGTACTACCCCGGCCCGGCACAGATCCAGACCGTCATGCAACAGGGCGACTTGTTCAGCAAACAGGAACAGCTCTTCTCAGTGGTCGGCATGGGGTCGATCAGCCTGCTCACCGTCGATCTCGACGTCGAGATCGCGCTGCCCGGGGTGCCGAGCCTGATGGTCAAGAAACTGGTCAACGACGCGCTCGACCACCTTGCCGGAAACCTGAAGGCGCGTGCCGAGGAACTCGACGGGGTCTAGTCCGGCTTATGGTGTGACGTAATGGACATCACGGCCGTTTCTCCGATCACAGAGCAGCCCTACCTGTCCCGCCGGCAGAACTGGATCACCCAGCTATCCCGGCACTCCCTGATGCAGCCCGGTGCGACCGCACTGCGATTCGACGGCACGACGACCACCTGGGCCGAGTTGCGTCGCCGGGTAGCTGCCCTGGCGGCGGCGCTGCACCGGCGCGGTGTGGCGGCCGGTGACCGGGTAATGATCCTGATGCTCAACCGGCCCGAGTTCGTCGAGGCCACGCTGGCCGCCAATCAGCTTGGCGCGATCGCCGTCCCGGTCAACTTCCGCCTCGCGCCCCCGGAACTGGCGTACCTGGTTGAAGACTGTGGGTCGGCGGTCATGGTGACCGAGCCGATTCTCGCCCCGGCCGCGGAAGCGGTCCGGGAACTGACGCCCCGGCTGGCCGAGGTGATCGTCGCTGGGGGACGGACCGCCGCCGGCGTTCTCGGCTACGAGGACCTGATCGCCGAGGCCGGTGAGCCTGCTCCGCCGGTGGACATTCCCCCGGACGGCCCGGCCTTGATCATGTATACCTCCGGTACCACCGGGCGACCCAAGGGTGCCGTTCTTACGCACGCCAACCTGGCCGGGCAGGCGATGACCGCCATCTACACGAATCCGCCTCGGCTGGGCCACGATGTCGGTTTCATCGGGGTGCCGCTGTTTCACATCGCCGGGGTCGGCAACGTTCTGCCCGCGATGTTGCTGGGCGCGCCCACGGTGATCCACCCACTGGGCGGGTTCGACCCGGCGAATCTGCTCGACGTGCTGGCCGCCGAGAAGGTCACCGGCATCTTCCTGGTGCCCGCGCAGTGGCAGGCGGTGTGCGCTGAGCAGCAGGCTCGGCCGAGACAGTTGGCGTTGCGCACACTGTCCTGGGGGGCCGCGCCGGCCTCGGACACCCTGCTCCGCCAGATGGCCGAAACCTTTCCCGGCTGCAACATTGTCGCGGCCTTCGGCCAGACCGAGATGTCCCCCGTGACTTGCATGCTGCCCGGTGAGGATGCGCTGCGGAAGCTCGGCTCGGTGGGCAAGGTCATCCCCACTGTCGCCGCGCGCATCGTCGACGAGAGCATGAATGACGTGCCGATCGGTCAGGTCGGCGAAATCGTCTACCGCGCGCCCACCCTGATGGCCGGGTACTGGAACAACCCGGAGGCCACCGCGGAGGCTTTCGCCGGAGGCTGGTTCCACTCCGGCGACCTGGTTCGCAGCGACGAGGACGGCTACATCTGGGTGGTCGACCGCAAGAAGGACATGATCATCTCCGGCGGTGAGAACGTGTACTGCGCCGAAGTGGAGAACGCCCTCGCGGCCCACCCCGGCATCGTCGAGGTGGCCGTGATCGGACGGCCGGACGACACCTGGGGCGAGGTGCCCGTCGCGGTCGCTGCAGTCAGTGAGCCCGGCCTCCGACTGGCGGACCTCACCGATTTCCTCAATCAGCGGCTCGCCCGCTATAAACACCCGAAGATTCTGGAGATCGTCGACGCGCTGCCCCGCAACCCTGCGGGAAAGGTGCTGAAGACGGAGCTCAGAACAATATTCGGCGGTCAGGTCAATGGTCGGAACGATCCGGCTGGGGGTGAATAGTGCGGTTGCGGCATAGGGTCACCAAACCATCGGGTACATTCTTGTGGTCTGCGTTACTACCGCGCGTAGGCGAGGCGTGGATCACGCTGAGCGGTCTTGGGCAAGGAGGGCGTGTGCCGATCGTTACCCCGTCGCACCGCGACGAGCGCGCCTGGCCGGCAGGACGGCTCCGATGACGACCTCCACCTACCTGAAGAAGCGTTTCAACGGCCCGATGCAGGCCATGGGCGGCTTCTTCAAGATGTGTGTGCTGGTCGGCAAGGCCATGTCCCGGCCCTTCCAGTGGAAAGAATTCATTCAGTACAGCTGGTTCCTGATGACGGTGGCGTTGCTGCCGACCTTCGCCATGTCGATCCCGCTGACAGTGTTGATCATCTTCATCTTCAACCTGCTGCTGCAGGAATTCGGTGCGGCCGACGTATCGGGCGCGGGTGCCGCGCTTGCCTCGGTCACCCAGTTGGGCCCTCTGGTCACCGTGCTCGTCGTCGCAGGTGCCGGGTCGACGGCCATCTGCGCGGACCTCGGCGCCCGCACCATCCGCGAGGAGATCGACGCCCTCGAAGTTCTCGGCATCGACCCGATTCACCGTCTGGTCGTACCCCGGGTGTTCGCCTCGATGTTCGTTGCGGTCCTGCTCAACGGCGCGGTGATCACGATTGGTCTGGTCGGCAGCTTCATCTTCGGCGTCGGCCTGCAGAACATCTCAGCTGGCGCCTACCTGCAGACACTGACCCTGATCACCGGGCTACCCGAGGTGCTCATCTCGGTGGCGAAGGCGGTCGCCTTCGGGCTGATCGCGGGGTTGGTCGGGTGTTACCGCGGGTTGACGGTCGGCGGCGGTGCCAAGGGTGTCGGCATTGCGGTCAACGAGACCCTCGTGCTCTGCGTGGTGGCTCTCTTCGCGGTGAACGTGATCTTCACGACCATCGGCGTTCGGTTCGGGACGGGGCATTAGATGGCGGACAGTAAATGACGGCGACCACGGCTGGTTCCCGCTTGCCGGGCTTCAGTAAAGCCGCAGGCTGGCCGAGCAGGTTCCTGGACAGCGCCGGCAAGATCGCTTGGTTCTCCATCCAGGCGATTCTCGAGATCGGTCATGCCATGCGGTTCTACCGCAAGGAGATAGTGCGACTGATCGCCGAGATCGGCATGGGCGCGGGCGCCATGGCGGTGGTCGGCGGGACGGTGGCCATCGTCGGGTTCGTCACCCTGTCGGCAGGTTCACTGATCGCCATCCAGGGATTCGCCTCGCTGGGCAACATCGGTGTCGAGGCCTTCACCGGCTTCCTCGCCGCCATGGTCAACGTTCGCCTCACCGCGCCGATCGTCACCGGCCAGTCCCTGGCCGCGACTGTCGGCGCAGGCGCGACCGCCGAGATCGGCGCGATGCGGATCGCCGAGGAGGTCGACGCCCTGGAGGTGATGGGCATCAAGTCCATCTCGTATCTGGTCTCCACCCGGCTGGTGGCCGCCTCGGTCGTCATTGTTCCGCTCTACGCGATGTCGCTGATCATGGCGTTTGCCGCAGCGCAGCTGACCACCACGGTCCTCTATGGTCAGTCCAGTGGTACGTATAACCACTACTTCCACACGTTCCTGCGGCCAGAGGATGTCTTCTGGTCGTTCGTGCAGGTGATCATCATCTCGGTGGTCGTGATGATCAACCACTGCTATTTCGGTTACAACGCCAGCGGTGGTCCGGTGGGTGTGGGCGAGGCGGTGGGCAAGTCGATGCGCGCGTCGCTCGTGGTCATCCAGTTTGTTGTCCTTTTTGCCTCGTTGGCGCTCTACGGCACCAACCCGAACTTCAACCTGACGGTGTAGCCGACTATGACAGCACCCTTGAACCCCGACCGCCGCCCGCCGCTGAAGCTCGCGGGCAGCATTCTGCTGCTGATCCTCGCGGTGGTCCTCACACTGGTCGTGATGCAGTTCCGTGGAAAGTTCACCCCCGAGACCGAGCTGACCATGCTGGCCAGCCGTTCCGGACTGGTGATGGATCCCAACTCCAAGGTCACCTACAACGGCGTCGAGATCGGCCGGATCAAGAAGATCCTCGCCGTCACGCCGGAAGGCGGCGAGCCGGCAGCCAAGCTCATCCTGGAGGTCGACCCGAAGTACATCAAGCTGATTCCGTCGAACGTCAACGCCGACATCGAGGCGACCACGATCTTCGGCAATAAGTACGTGTCGCTGTCCAGCCCGGCGAATCCGAGTCCCGCGCGAATCAACAGCAGCGATGTCATCGACGCACGTAGCGTGACGACGGAGTTCAACACCCTCTTCGAGACCGTCACCGGACTGTCCGAGAAGATCGACCCTGTCAAACTCAACCTCACGCTGTCGGCCACGGCCGAAGCGTTGACCGGACTTGGAACCAAACTGGGCCAGTCGATCGTCAACGCCAACGTCGCCCTCGAGGACGTGAATCCGCGGTTGGGCCGGCTGCAGTACGGCATGCAGCGTCTGGCGGATCTCGCCGATGTCTACACCGCGGCGGGGCCGGACTTCTGGGATGCCCTCGACAACGCGCTGACCACGTCGCGGACGCTGAATAACCAGCGCGGAGATCTCGATGCGGCATTGCTCGCGGCGGCCGGCTTCGGAAACACCGGCGCCGACGTGTTCGAGGAGATGTCTCCGTACCTGGTCCGCGCAATGTCCGACCTGCTACCCACATCCAAGGTGCTGGACACCTACAGCCCCTCGCTGTTCTGCATGATCCGCAAGTACGCCGAGGTTCTGCCGAAGGCCCTATCGTCGTTTGGCGGAAACGGATACTCGCTGGCGATGCACGCACCGATCATCGGGGCGCCGAATCCCTACGTGTACCCCGACAACCTCCCGCGGGTGAATGCGCGCGGCGGTCCGGCGGGAGCGCCGGGCTGCTGGCAGACGGTCACACGGGATTTCTGGCCGGCCCCGAGCCTGGTCACCGACACCGGCGCTTCCATCGCTCCGTACAACCACATTGAGCTGGGTCAGCCGATCCTCAACGAGTACATCTGGGGACGCCAGATCGGGGAGAACACGATCAACCCATGAGTATTAAAGGCACGGCCATCAAACTTGGCCTCTTCTCGGTGGTGCTAGCACTGTGCACGGTGCTGCTGATAGTGGTGTTCGGGCAGATGCGCTTCCAGCGCTACACCACCTATACCGCCGAGTTCAGCAACGGCAGTGGCCTCAAGAGCGGTCAGTTCGTCCGGGCCGGCGGTGTGGAGGTCGGCAAGGTCTCCGGAGTCAAGCTGGCGGATAACGGCCAGCGCGTAATCGTGGACATGAAGGTGGACCGGTCGCTGCCGCTGTACCAGTCCACGACCGCCCAGATTCGCTACGCGAACCTGATCGGGGAGCGGTTCGTAAACCTCGAGCGCGGCACAGGCGAGGGTGCCGATAGGGTGCTGCCAGCCGGCGGGTTCATCCCACTGGCGCGCACCCAGCCCGCCTTGGATCTCGACGCACTCATCGGCGGGTTCAAGCCGCTGTTCAAGTCCCTCGAGCCCGAGAAGATCAACAACATCGCCACCTCGCTGGTGACGGTGTTCCAGGGCCAGGGCGGCACCGTGGCCGATATCCTGCGCCAGACCGCGCAGCTGACATCGACGCTCGCCGACCGGGATCGTGCGATCGGCGAGGTGATCACGAACCTGAACACCGTCCTGACCACGGTGAACAAGCACCAGAAGGAATTCGACTCGACGGTCAACAACTTCGAGGTACTGATCACCGGTCTCAAGAACCGGGCCGACCCGCTGGCAGGGGCGGTGGCCGACATCAGCAATGCGTCCGGAACTCTGGCCGGTTTGTTGGCTGACGACCGTCCGCTGCTGCAGCAGACAGTGGAGAAGCTGGAGACCTTCCAGACCCCACTGGCCGATGACCCGGCGAAGCTCGACAAGTTGCTGTCGGACTATCCGGCCGCGATCAACCTGATCGGGCGCGCCGGCGGTATCTACGGTGACTTCTTCAACTTCTACCTCTGCGACCTGACTCTGACCATGAACGGCCTGCAGCCCGGTGGTCCGGTACGCACTGTCCAGATCACCAAGCAGCCGACGGGGAGGTGCACGCCGCAATGAGGACACTCGAGGGTTCCGATCGCGTCAAGGTCGGGCTGATCGGCCTGCTGATCCTGGTGATGGTGGTGGCCGTGGGCCAGAGCTTCGCCAGCGTCCCGATGCTGTTCGCCAAGCCGATGTACTACGCCGAGTTCGCCGACGCCGCCGGGTCGATGCCGGGCGACAAGGTGCGGATCAGCGGGATGGACGTCGGCGAGATCAAGTCGCTGGAGATCGACGGTGACCGGGTCCTGGTCGGGTTCGTCCTCGGTGACCACCGGATCGGCAGCGACAGCCGGTTGTCCATCCGTACGGACACCATCCTCGGCAAGCGGGTCATGGAGATCGACCCGCGCGGGAGCCAACCGCTTGCCGTGAGCGGGACTCTGGCGTTGGAGCAGAGCACGACGCCCTACCAGTTGTACGACGCATTCTCCGACCTGACCACGACGACGGCCGGCTGGGACCTTGAGTCGGTGAAGAAGTCGCTCAACGTACTGTCCGAGACGCTGGACTCCGCTGCCCCCGAGCTCAAGACGGCGCTGGACGGTGTGGCTCGGTTCTCCGACACCATCGGCAAGCGTGACGAGGAATTCAAGTCGCTGCTGGCCCAGGCCCACAAGGTGGCCGCGGTACTGGGTGACCGCAGCGAGCAGGTGAACCGGCTGCTGGTCAACGCCCAGGTTCTGGTCGCCGCGGTAAACGAGCGGGGCCAGGCCATCGACTACCTGCTGTCGAATGTCTCCGCGGTGTCGCGCCAGTTCGAGGGGTTCATCAACGACAACCCGAACCTCAACCACGTCCTGGAGCAGTTGCGGGTCATCAGCACCGTGCTGGAACAGCACAAAGATGATCTGGCCTACTCGATCACCACCGCGTCGAAGTTCATGGGTGCACTGGCCGAGGCCATCGGCTCGGGACCGTTCTTCAAGACGTTGGTGGTCAACCTCCTCCCGTATCAGATGATTCAGCCGTTCGTCGATGCTGCGTTCAAGAAGCGCGGCATCGACCCGGAGGAGTTCTGGCGTAACGCGGGCCTGCCGGCGTTCCGGTACCCGGATCCAAACGGAACCCCCCACGGGAACGGCGCACCGCCGGCTGCCCCGGACGTTCTCGAGGGCACCCCGGAGTTCCCCGGTCCGGCAGTTCCGCCGGGTCACCCCTGTTCGTACACGCCGCCGGCCGGCAGTGCCCCGTCGCCCGGCAACCCGCTGCCCTGCGCGGGTCTCGACATGGGTCCGTACGGCCAGGGCCAGTTCGGCCCGATGGTGGGAGTGCAGAACGCGCCCCCCAATCCGGCCGCTCTTGCTCCGAACCACGGCGTACCGGCTGCGGCGATCCCGGGACTGCCCGGCCCGCTGGTGCCCGGCGCGCCCGGTCCGGCGCTCGCACCCGGCCCGCCCGGGGCGCGCACCGTTCCGATCGCGCCGCCGTCTCCCGGCCCTGATGCCGCGGTGGCGCCGCTCGACATGGGAGGGTCCTAGCCGGTGTCCGAAACAAAGTCCGCTCGCAGCATGCGGCTGTCGAATCTCTCCAAAACCTCGGCAGCAGTCGGAGCACTTGTGATCGCCCTGGCGCTGGTTGCGGCCATCGTCGGCTACAACATGTACAAGAAGGCCACCACCACCACGGTCACCGCCTACTTCGCCGACGCACTAGCCCTGTATCCCGGTGACCGGGTGCAGATCATGGGGGTAAAGGTCGGAACGATCGACAGCATCGAACCCGACGGCGACAAGATGAAGGTCGTGCTGTCCTATGACAGCAAGTACAAGGTTCCGGCCAATGCCACGGCATCGGTGCTGAACCCGACCGTCGTCGCCTCCCGGGTCGTGCAGTTGTCACCGCCCTGGACCGACGGGCCGGTGCTCGCCGACAACGCAGTGATTCCGTTGGAGCGGACACAGGTCCCGGTGGAGTGGGACGACATCCGTCACCAACTCGACCGGCTGGTGACCGACCTGGGTCCGACGCCCGCTCAGCCGAAGGGTCCACTGGGAGATCTGGTCGAGGCGCTTTCGGCGAACCTCGACGGCAAGGGACAGCAGATCAACACGACGTTCCGCTCGCTGTCGGATGCGGTCGGAGCTCTCCACGACGGGCAGGGCGACCTGTTCGGTGTGACGAAGAGCCTGGCGCTGTTCGTCAACGCTCTGCACAAGAGCGACAAGCAGTTCGTAGCGCTGAACAATGGACTGGCGACGCTGACCTCATCGCTGAACAACGGTGATCAGGAACTTGCCAGTGCTCTGCGCGACCTGGACGGATTGTTGACGACCGCCCGGAAGTTCGTCGATGACAACGGCGAGGTGCTGGCGACCGATATCAACAATCTGGCCGCGGTGACGAACACGCTGATGCAGCCGGACGCCCGAAACGGCCTCGAGACGGCGCTGCACGTGTATCCGAACCTGGCAGCCAATATCAACAATATCTACCACCCGTCGCACGGATCACTTGTCGCGGCTCCGGCGATCGCCAGCTGGGCAAACCCGATGCAGTTCATCTGTTCGTCGATCCAGTCCGGTAGCCGGCTCGGCTATCAGGAATCGGCCGAACTGTGTGCGCAGTACCTCGCGCCGATCCTCGACGCGACGAAATTCAACTACCCGCCGTTCGGTGTGAACCAGTTCAGCAGCGCCGCGACGCTGCCGAAGTACGTGGCCTACTCCGAAGAGCGACTTCGCCCTCCGCCTGGCTACAAGGACACGACGGTGCCGGGCATCTGGTCTCGGGACACGCTGTTCTCGCACGGCAATCATGAGCCTGGCTGGATCGTCGCGCCCGGCATGCAGGGTGTGGACGTCAACCCGTTCACCTCTGCGATGCTGACGCCGGACTCGTTGTCGGCACTGATGGGGGGTCCGGACCCGACGTCGTACGCGCCGGGAGGTCCTCGCGGCGGAGCGCCGTCGAACTCGTACGACCAGCTCAACCCGCTGCCACCGCCGTGGTACCCGCAGGCGCCGCCGCCGCCGGCACCAGCACCGGGCGTGGTGCCCGGACCGCCCCCGGCTGCCGAGCTCATCGGCGCGACCGCGCCTGCACCCGCGGCAGCGGGGCCGGTCCTGCCCGCAGAAGGGGGCGGACAGTGACCGCGACTAAGGGATCCTTCAAGCGAATGAGGACGGGGACCGTGTCGAGTCGGGCTGCGTCGAGTCGGGCTGCGCGAGTCGTGAAGCGCGGTATGGCACTGGGAGTCAGCGCGATGGTGCTGACCTCCTGCGGCTGGCAGGGCATCGCGAACGTGCCGCTTCCGGTCGGGCCTGGCAGCCAGAACGGGTCTCAGACCTACTACGTCCAGATTCCCGACACGTTGGCGCTGAACACGAACAGCCGGGTCCGGGTGGCCGATGTCTTCGTCGGCACCGTCCGCAAGATCGAACTGAAGGACTGGATCCCGACCATCACGCTGAGCGTCGAGCCCGGGATTCGCCTGCCCGCCAACGCGACGGCCAAGATCGGCCAGAGTTCACTGTTGGGCACCCAGCACGTCGAGCTTGCACCGCCGGCGAATCCGTCCTCGGAACCGTTGCGCAACGGAGCCACCATTCCGATCTCGCGGTCATCGTCCTACCCGACCGTCGAGCGGACGCTTGCCAGCGTCGCGACGGTGCTGCGCGGCGGTGGTATCCCGAACCTCGAGGTGATCTCGACCGAGGTCAACAACCTGCTGACCGGGAACGCCGAACAGATCCGCACCTTCCTGAACAATCTCGACGTTCTGACTCGTGAACTAAACAACCAGCGCAATGACATCGCCCGCGCCATCGAGTCGACCAACGAGTTGTTCTCCTATGTTGCGACCCGGAACAACACCATCGACCGCCTGCTGGTGGACCTGCCTCCGCTGATCGAGTATCTCGCCGGAGCGCGTGACCGCGTGACCGACGCGGTCCTGGCGCTTGGCCGCTTCGGTCAGGTCACCGGGGATACGCTGTCCGCCGCCCAGGCGGATCTGCGGACCAACCTCGAGCTTCTGCAGCGTCCGCTCAAGCAGCTCGGTCGAGGTGCGCCGTACCTGCTCGATGCGCTGCGGATGGCCATCACCAACCCGTACCCGCTGGACAACATCCCGAAGGTGATCCGGGGCGACTACATCAACCTGTCGCTGAACCTCGACCTCACCCTGAGCACGTTGGACAATGGCGTCCTGACCGGCACCGGGGTGTCCGGCATGCTGCGTGCGCTGGAACAATCGTGGGGCCGTGACCCGGCAACGATGATTCCCGACGTCCGGTTCACCCCGCACCCGAACATGACTGACGGCGGCGGTCCGTTCGTCCAGCGCGACGAGTAAGGGGGCGGACACCATGATGCTGACCCGTTTCATCAAGAACCAGCTGATCATCTTCCTGGTCTTGACCGTGCTGGCTCTGCTTGGGCTTGGCTTGTACTACTTGCGACTGCCCAGCGTGGCCGGGGTCGGGCAGTACCAGCTGAAGGTCGATCTTCCTGCGGCGGGCGGCCTGTACCGGACCGCCAACGTCACCTACCGCGGTGTCACGATCGGCAAGGTCACCGGTATCGAGCCGACGGAGAAGGGCGCGGTCGCGACGCTCAGCATCGACAACAAGTACAAGATTCCGGTCGACTCCAGCGCCAACGTGCGCTCGGTGACCGCGGTCGGTGAGCAGTACGTCGACCTGGTGTCGGACGGCAGCCAGAACCAGTACTTCCAGGCTGGTCAGACGATCACCAACAGCACGATCCCGCAGCCTGTCGGTCCTGCCCTCGATAACGCGTACAAGGCCCTCGCCGCGCTGCCGACCGACAAGATCCCCGGTCTGCTCGACGAGACCGCGCTGGCGGTCGGCGGCCTGGGTCCGACACTGCAGCGGTTGGTGGACAACACCCAGTCGTTCGTCACCGAGTTGAAGGGCAATATCGGCGATATCGATGACATCATCGACAACGCCCCGCCGATCTTCGACAGCCAGGTGGTTTCCGCAGATTCCATCTACACCTGGGCGGCGAATCTGAACAGCCTGACCCGTCAGGCGAAGGAGCAGGATGGCGCACTGAGCAGTGGTCTGCGGCAAGCCGCACCCGCCGCTGAGCAGTTGAACACGTTGTTCGTGGACGTCCAGGATTCGCTGCCGCAGACGGTGGCGAACCTGGAGATCATCATCGAGATGCTGAAGCGCTACAACAAGGGTGTCGAACAAGCCCTGGTGCTGCTGCCGCAGGCAGCTGCGGTGGGTGAGTCGGTCTCGGCTCCGTTCCCGGGCGAGGCGCTGATCTCCTTCGCGCTGACCATCAATCAGCCGCCACCCTGCTTGACGGGTTACCTCCCGGCCCCGCAGTGGCGGGCGATGTCCGACACCAGCGTCAAGCCGGTGGAGAATGGTCTGTACTGCAAGATCCCCCAGGAGACGCCGTCGAACGTGGTGCGCGGTTCTCGTAACTTCCCGTGTGCCGACGTCCCGGGTAAGCGGGCAGCAACACCGAACGAATGCCGTAGCGACGAACCGTATGTGCCCCTGGGTACCAACCCGTGGTACGGCGACCCGAATCAGATCGTCAACTGCCCTGCTCCGGGCGCCCGTTGCGATCAGCCGCCGAAACCGGGCCTGGTGATCCCTGCCCCGTCGATCAACAACGGGATGAACCCGCTGGCGGCCGATCTGCTGCCTGCGCCGACGGCGCCGACCAGCGATCCGGTGTCGAAGCCGGGTTCGGGTACCGTTCAGTGCAACGGCCAGCAGCCCAATCCGTGCGATTACTCGCCGGCGGGACCGCCTGCCGCTACCACGACATCGGCAACTACGACCGCTACGTACGACGCTGCCACCGGTGAGGTGGTCGGGCCGGATGGCACGAAGTACGCGGTCAAGAACTCGACGAGCACAGGAGACGACGGATGGAAGGAGATGCTGGCTCCGGTCAGCTGACCCCAACCCCGCCACTCACGGCTGACGAGGCGATCGATTCCGTAACTGAGCCGGACACCACAGAGTCTGCTGTTCGGTCCGGGCCGCCTGCCTCGCGGTTGGCCAGTGGACGCTGGCCGATCGGGCTGTGTATCGCAATAGGCGTCGCGGCGTTGGCGCTCGCCGCCGTGGGTGTCCTCGCGTTACTGGGAGGTCGCGCAACGGCAGCCGCCACCCGGGGTGAGGATATCGCCGTCGCGGCGGCGAAAGAATGCATCGCGGCCACCCAGGCGCCCGATGTCAAGGCGATGGCCGAAAGCCAGCGCAAGATCGTGGACTGCGCCACCGAAAACTTTGCCGCGCAGGCCAATCTGTACGGCGGCCTGCTCGTCGAGGCGTACGAGACGGTCCAAGCGCAGGTCAAGATCAGCGATATCCGGGCAGCGGCCGAGAAGCACAATCCCGACGGCTCGATCGCTGTCCTGGTGGCGACCCGCGTCGCGATGTCGAACGTGGATCAGCAGGGCCAGGAGATCAGCTACCGCCTCCGCGTGAAGATGGTTCCCGATGGGGATACCTACAAGGTCGACAGCATCGAACCGGTCGGCAAGTGACGGACCCGTTAGAGGGTCCGCCCGCGACGTGGGTGGAGCGGGCGGGGGCCTTCTGGATCGACGCGGTGTTCGGCCTCGCCGCGGCGGCCTGCCTGCTACTGATCGGCTGGTCGGCGCCTCAGGGCGGACTGTTGTCGTGGTCCTGCATAGTCGGCGGTGCTGTGCTGGTCCTCGCGGTGGCCGTCAACCGCCTGCTGATGCCGGCGCTCACCGGATGGAGTCTGGGCCGCGGCATTTTCGGAATCGCCGTCGTCGATCGCGACGGCAAGCGGGTGGGGCCGTGGCGGCTGCTGGTCCGCGACATCGCGCATCTGCTGGACACCGTCCCCCTGCTGCTGGGCTGGCTGTGGCCCCTCGTCGACGGTCACCGACGAACGTTTGCCGATATCGTCGTGCGCACTGAGGTGCGTCGCGACCGGCGGTCCCGAGCGGATCTGCAGGCTCGGGCGTTCGCGGTGGTCGGCGCTGCGGCGGTCTTGGCCGGTATGGCGGGCGCTGTGGGCTACCTGGGTATCTACCGACCCGACACTGGCGCCGCCGAGGCTCGCCAGCAGATCGCGACGGCTGGCCCCAAGATCGTCACCGACATGCTCAGCTACACCGCAGCGTCGGTCGCGGAGGACTTCGCACACGATCAGACACTCGTGACCGACTCCTACCGCCCCGAACTGAGCGAACAGCAGGATGCGGTGCGCAAGTCGGGACCCGTCGACAACGACTACTGGGCGACGAACAGTGCCGTGCTGTCGGCGACAACGGACCGTGCGGAGATGCTGATTCTGCTGCAGGGGCAGCGCGGAACCGGGACCAAGCAGCGTCTCATCACGGCCTCGGTGCGCGTCGACTTCGAGAAGTCGGATACGGGCCAGTGGCAGGTTAACGGGCTCACCGTGCTGGGTCCGGCCAAACCACAGCCGGCCAGTCCGCCACAGCAAGCCCATGCCGGGAAACCGGACGCCAAACCTGATGTCAAGCCGGATGCCAAGCCCGATGCGAAGCCGGCACCGACTGGGAAGGCGCCGCCTGCCCCGTCGCAGAAGCCGGCGAACGGCGGCAGCCGATGAGCCCACGCCGCAGGATCGCCGACGACGAACCGGTGCTGTTCGGGCCGCTGGAAACGCCCGCCCCGCGCACGCGGCTTGTGCAGGTGGCCGCAGCCGGAACCGCTGTCCTGGTAGCCGCCCTGATGGTGTGCGTCTGGGTGTTCGTGCAGGCGCAAGGCGAGCGCCGCACGGAGATCAAACAGGCTGCTGTCCTAAGCTTCGTCGGCTCCTTCATGACGCACTACACCTCACCCGATCCGTTCCACGCCAACGACTACGCGGACAAGGTTCTCGCGCTGGGCACTGGGAAATTCGCGAAGCTCTACTCCGAGAAGATGACGGAGATCGTGATTCAGGTGGCTCGAGCCGAACCCGGGGCCGGAGCGGTACAGGAATTGGGGATCGAGAACTGGAACGACGACGGCAGCGCGAACGTCGTCGCCGTGACCACCATGACGACGACCATGCCGGACGGGAAGAAGATCGAGACCGGCAGTCGATGGGTCGTCACGGCGATCAGGGAAGGGGAGCAGTGGAAAGTAAGCGACCTGATCCAGGTGCTGTGAACGACGAGGAAGGCGCATCCGTCGGGCCGGCGGAGAGTGCCCAACCGACCGAACCCGAGTCGGTGCTCGACGAGGCGGTTCCCGCGGTGCTCGACGAGGCGGTTCCCGCGGTGCTCGACGAGGCGGTTCCCGCGGTGTCGGACGAGGCGGTTCCCACGGTGTCGGCACCGAAGCCGCCATCGGCGCTGCGCCAGTGGTTCTCCCGGCACGGCACCACGGCGGCGGTCGTCGCGGCGGTTGTCAGCTTCGTCGCAGCCGGCGCCTTCGCCGGTGCCACCGCCGAGACCTATCTCGCGGAGCGTGCGACGGCGGCCACCAAGCTGCGGATCGCCGAGACCGCGACGGCCGCGATCACCACGTTGTGGAGTTATACGCCGGAGGATATGGATTCTCTTCCGGACCGGTCGGCGAAGTATCTGGGCGGCGACTTCGAGGAGCAGTACCGCAGGTATGTAGATGCCATTGCGGCAACGAATAAGCAGGCTAAGGTCAGCAGCACGACGCGGGTGGTGGGTGCCGCGGTGGAGTCGTTGCGCGGCGGCGCGACGGGCACCGAGGCGACGGCCATCGTTTACACGAACACCACCTCGACGACTCCGCAAACCCTCAACTTCCCGTCCATGAAGTACCTGTCCTATCGACTGGACCTCAAGCGCTTCGGGCGGGACTGGCGGGTGACCAAGATGACGACCATCACCTCGCTCGACCTCACCCCCAAGCTGTAGCGCGGCCCGTCCCGGGTCCGGTCAGTCGAAGGCCAGCCAGGCGGGCAGCGCTCGCTCCTTGGCGTCGCACAACACCTCCGTGGTGTCGCAGGATCCACGGGGTGAGCCGGCGCCGGTCCACATGCCTCCGGTATGGCGACGCAGCACGATCGCCGAGGATCCGCCGCCATCGAGTAGCACTGCGGTGTCGCTACCCAATCCCCGGAACAAGTCCTGAATCTGGTCCGGGGTGTAGCTGCCACCCTGGAACACATACATCTCGTCCTTGCTCCGGGTGTATGCCACCGCGGTGCGCGCCGCGCTTGGACCGGGGTCGTTGAGTTGGCCGGTGTCGCCGGGCGCGAGCAGCTTCAGTCCGGCCACCGCCACGAATCGTGTTCCGCTGGAGACCAATTGATTAATGACGGGGGAGGCGGCGTCATAGTCGGTCGCCGACTTGGGTGTCACCACCGATGGCACTCCGCGAACGGGAAGGATCAGTGTGCTCAGCGCGGTCCAGACTTCGTCACCGCCGGACAGGGCCTGCTTGCCGGCGTAGGGCACGGTGCCGGTCACCGCCACATTGGCCCTGCCCTGGCCACCGGTATTGTCCACGTAGGTGCCCAGTGGTGAACTGCAATCGGTGGTTTTCCACGATCCGGCCTGCTGTCCGCGCACATCGAAGAAGTTCGCGTTGATGGCGATCGTCGGCCGGTTGAGCACCTGCCAGGCCTGCAGTGGTGTGTAGGTCTCGGCAGCCTGCGCCAACCCTTCCCGGGTGCGCGCGCCGGGGGTGCGCTCGCACCGGGCCTGATAGCCCTGGTGGGTGTCGACCAGCAGTCGTGGCGAAAGCCGTTGGGAGGCGGCCTTGACGATCATCAGACGCCCCCCGTTGTTCTTTTCGTACCAGTCTCCGGCGGCATTGAGCATCGGCGCAGGGAAGCCGTCCCCGAAGTTGTAGACCAGGTAGCTGCCCCGCGTCGTCGCGATCGCCTGAGCCAGTTGATCGCGCGCGGCGGCACTGGCGGTCGGTGCCACCGCAACGCCGGAGGTCAGCACGCAACACAGCGCCAGACTCACCCGCGCGAGGCGGGTTAGTCGAGCGAATCCGGTTGGGGCCATGAAACTTTCGGGAACCTCTCGGGCGAAGCGTGCGTGACGACCGCATCAACGATAGCCACACCTGAATCACTGTCAACAAAGGTCACGGCGCTGAATCCATTGTGTTCCAGGCGGATCACGAAACGCCGCGCGGCGCCGGGATTGATTAGCGCGGAGCCGCAACGGGAACTCATTCCCCAGCGCGGCCGTCAGCGCCGCAACAGACAGAGGAGCCAGAAATGTTCTTAACGATTATCGGCGCCGTTGTGGTCGGGGCGATCATCGGCGCACTCGCGCGCCTGGTGATGCCCGGGAAGCAGAGTATCGGTGTCGTGATGACGATCCTGCTCGGCGTAGTCGGGTCCCTTCTCGGATCATGGGTGACCGCACAGTTCGGCTACCACAACGCCAACGGCGGATTCGCGGTTCTGCCCTTCATCGTCGGAGTGCTGGCGGCCGCGGTGTTGATCGCCGTCTACGTCGGAGTTTCGGGCCGGCGCGGAACGACCGTGCACCGCTGATCCCCGCTCTGCCCGCCAGGCCACCGAAGGGTCGTCGGCGGATACGCTCGACGGATGGTGACCAGGCGCGAGGAGCGTACGTTCAGCGGGGTTGGGGGCGTCGAGATCGTCTACGACGTGTGGACTCCGGATACCGAACCGCGCGGCGTGGTGGTGCTGGCCCACGGCTACGGCGAACACGCCCGGCGCTACGACCACGTCGCGCAGCACTTCGGGGAAGCCGGGCTGGTGACCTACGCCCTCGATCACCGCGGACACGGCCGCGCGGGCGGTAAGCGGGTGCGGGTTCGGCACATGGCGGAGTTCGTCTCCGACTATCGGGATCTGGTGAACGTGGCGCGCGCCGAGCACCCCGGCCGCCCATTGATCGTCCTCGGCCACAGCATGGGTGGCGGCATCGTGTTCGCCTACGGGGTGCAGCACCCGGGCGACTACGACCTGATGGTGCTCTCCGGACCGGCGATTGCCGCACACACTGGGGTGTCCAAGGTGAAGGCCATCATCGGCAAGGCCGTCGGTTCGATCCTGCCCGACCTGCCGATCGAGGCGATCGACGCGAATGCCGTGTCCCGGGACAAGGCCGTCGTCGCCGACTACAAGGCCGACCCGCTGGTCTACCGCGGGAAGGTGCCGGCCGGGATCGGGAAGGCGCTGCTCGTCGTGGGGGAGACGATGCCAGCCCGGGCGCCGGCCATCACCGCACCGCTGTTGGTCGTGCACGGCGAGGACGATCAACTGGTGTCGGCGGAGGGGAGCCGGCGGCTCGTGCAGTGCATCGGCTCCACTGACGTCGAACTCAAGGTCTACCCCGAGCTCTACCACGAAGTGTTCAACGAGCCCGAGCGCGAACAGGTCCTCAACGACGTCACCGACTGGATCACCTCGCGGCTATGACCCCGTGCATGGGTCACCGCACGGCTATGACCCCGTGCATGGGTCACCGCACGGCTATGACGCCGGTCCGCGGCCTGGTTGCCGCCGTCCTGGCATTCACCGTTGTCGTCGCGATGGTCACCGGTTGCGGTCGCGGAGATCAGCGGGTCACCGCCTGGGTCGACGAGGAGGTCACCTTCGTCGCTGACGGGCTGACCGTGCACGGCACCTACCGCCATCACGGCGATGGAACCGCGCCGGCTGCGCTGCTGATCTCCGAGAGCGGGCGCACCGACCGCGACGGCGATAACAACGTCGCCGGTCCGGTCGGCAATATGCGCCAACTTGCCGAGTATCTCTCCGGTCGCGGGGTGTCCAGCTTGCGCTACGACAAAGTGGGTACCGGCGCCACCGGACTCGGCCGCTACGCGGCCAACCCGGCCGATGTGGGCAGCGCCGTCTACACCGCCGGAGCCCGGGCCGCCATCCGGTTCCTGGCCGCGCAACCGGGCACCGACGCGGACCGCATCTCGGTCTACGCCCTCGGTGAAGGCACCGTGCACGCGATGACTCTGGCCGCCGACACGGCCGCGGGCGCGCCGGCGATCCACTCGGTGGGGCTGCTGCAACCGTTGCCTGCCCGTTACCTCGATCTGATCAGCAATCGGGTGAACGCCGACATGGCCGCGGCGGTGCGGGCCGGGACCAAGACCCAACAGCAGGCCGACGCAGTGCAGGCCGCCTGGCGCGCCGCGGTGACCCAGGCCCGGACGTCGGGCACCACCCCGACCGGGCTGCCCGACGGGCTGAGCGCGATCCTCAACCCGGGCAACGTCAAGGCGGTCGTGGAGGCCGACGGCATCGATCCGCTGAGGCTGGCCGCCGGCATCCCGGCCGGAACGCCGGTCCTGCTCAGCTGTTCGGACTCCGACGGTCAGGCTGACTGTGCAGACATGAGTCCGCTGCGTGATGCCCTCGCGCACACCGCACTGCAGGTCGCCGAACTCGCCGGTGTCAATCACGTCCTGCGCGACGATCCGACCGACAATGTCGGCAACTACGCCCGACAGGATCCACTGTCCGCGCAGCTGACCAGCGCGTTGGACGAGTTCGTCACGAAATGAGCGGGCGCGCCCCGCGGCCTGTGGACGAATTCGATCTTGGGGACAACGACCGGTTAGTGCCGTTCCCCGGCGGTCTGTCGTCGGCCGCATCACCTACCGTGGCGCCATGACCGACGACCGGATGCTGGCCCGTATCGCGGCGCTCCTGCGCCAAGCCGAGGGAACCGACAACCCCCATGAAGCGGAGGCCTTCATGGCTGCCGCCCAGCGGCTGGCCACCGCGACCTCCATCGACCTTGCGGTGGCCCGTGCCCATTCGGCTGGGCGCGGAACCGCCCAGACACCCGACCAGCGCACCATCACCATCGGCGACCCCGGTAGCCGGGGCCTACGCACCTACGTTCAGTTGTTCGCGGTGATCGCCGCGGCCAACGACGTCCGCTGCGATGTGGCGTCCAATTCCGCCTACGTCTACGCCTACGGGTTCAGCGAGGATATCGACGCCACCCATGCGCTTTACGCCAGCCTGGTGGTCCAGATGGTGCGTTCCTGCGACGCCTACCTGGCGACCGGGGCGCACCGGCCCACCCCCACCATCACCGCTCGGCTCAACTTCCAGTTGGCGTTCGGGGCGCGGATAGGGCAGCGGCTCTCCGAGGCCCGCGACGAGGCCAAGCGCGAGGCCACCGAATCGCGGACCGCCGCCCCGGGAACCGCCATCGCATTGCGCAACAAGGAGATCGAGTTGAGGGACCATTACCGGCAGCAGTCGAAGGCCCGGGGAACGTGGCGGGCCAGCCGGGCCTCGGCGGGTTACTCGTCGGCCGCGCGCAGGGCCGGCGACCGGGCCGGACGGCAGGCCCGACTCGGTGCGAGCCCGGAATTGCCAGGAAACCGGACCCGGCTGAGGGGGTGAGTGTCCGCGACACCCAACGCGCCCGCGTCTACGCCGCCGAAGCCTTCGTACGCACCATCTTCGACCGGGCCGCCCAGGGCAGTTCGCGCTCCATCGACTTCTTCGGCGCCCGGATCACCCTGCCGCCGGAAGCCAGGTTCGGGTCTGTCCCCTCGGTGCAGCGCTATGTCGACGGGGTCCTGGCGTTGCCCGCGGTCACCGCCCGCTGGCCGCACCGGACTCCGCTGGGGGTTCGTGCCCGTCGCGGCGCCACCGCGGCGCACTACGAACGCCGCGCAGTCGGCGCGGTGATCGCGGTGCCCGCTGACGTCGGCTGGGCGTTACGCGAACTGGTCGTCCTGCACGAGGTGGCCCACCACCTCGACAACACTGCTGGGCCTCCGCATGGCCCTGGGTTCGTCGCCACCTTCTGCGACCTGGCCGCGCTGGTGATGGGTCCCGAGGTCGGCTACGTGCTGCGGGTCGTCTACGCCAAGGAGGGTGTGCGATAGCTACGCTCGGACGGATGACGGACGGGATGGGGCCCGAGCAGTGGCAGGCCGTCGACGATCTGCTCGACCGGACCCTCCTCGCCGACGATCCGGCCCTGAGTGCGGCGCTGGCCGACTCGGCGGCCGCGGGTCTGCCGCCGATCGAGGTCTCCGCCCAGACCGGCCGGCTGCTCTACTTGCTGGCCCGGATCAGCGGCGCGCGCCGGGTTCTGGAGATCGGCACCCTCGCCGGTTACAGCACCATCTGTCTGGCCCGCGGGGTGGGGCCGGAAGGCCGCGTCGTCACCCTCGAGTACAGCCCGCGGCACGCGGAGGTGGCGTCGGCCAACCTCGTCCGCGCGGGAGTCGCGGACCGGGTCGACATCGTGCTCGGACCGGCCCTGGACACCCTGCCCGGCCTGACCGGGGAATTCGATCTGGTGTTCATCGACGCGGACAAGGAGAACAACAGCGCCTACCTGTCCTGGGCGGTGCGACTGGCCCGGCCGGGCACCGTCATCGTCGTCGACAATGTGGTGCGCGCCGGCCGCATCGTGTCCCCGGCGCCGGATGACACTCAGGGCCGGGCGGTGCGGGACATGCTGGAGTTGATGGGGTCGGACGATCGGCTGGAGGCTGCGGCGCTCCAGACCGTCGGCACCAAGGGCTGGGACGGCCTGGCGATCGCCCGGGTCAGGTAGCCATCACCTGGACCGGCACGCCGTTGAGCACTGACGTGCCGGACAGCGGTTCGATGAGCGAACTGTCCAGCAGGCTGTTGACGTTCACGCCCGGCTGAGCGGCGGCGACGGACATCCGGGTGCCCGTGGCGGTGTGGCCCCAGCCGTGCGGTAGCGACACCACACCCGGCCGGATCGCGTCGGTGATCTCCACCGGCACCTGGAGCTTTCCCCCTGGTCCGGTGATCACCGCGGTGTCGGCGAGGCCCAGCCTGGTCGCGTCGTCGGGGTGAATCTGCAGCGTGCAACGGTTGGAGCCGCCGGCCAGGGCGGGCAGGTTGTGCATCCAGCTGTTGTTGGAGCGCAGGTGACGCCGGCCGATCAGCAGGAAGTCGGTGCTGTCCGATTCCAGCGACGCCGCCAGGCGGGGGATATCCGCCATGATCGGTTCGGGGGCGATTTCCACCATCCCCGACGGGGTGCGCAGAACCTCCGGAATTCGCGGTGTCAGTGGCCCCAGGTCGATGCCGTGCGGGTTGTCGATGACTCGCTGCAGGGTCACCCCGCCGGGTCTGGTGCCGAAGGCGTCGCCGAACGGCCCCAGCCGCAACATCATGTCCAGCCGGCGCTGATGTCCCGGGCCGTCGATGAGCATTGCCGCCAACTCGTCGACCTCGCGGCCCGCCACCGGTGAGGTGCCGTCGGCGACCTCCTTGGCCAGGACGGCCGAAATGATCTGCTGGTCAACAAGTTCGGTGGCGGTGCCGGCGTTCTCCAGCGCGCCCAACCCGAGCAGACTCAGCGTCAGCCGGGCCAGGATCTCCGCCTCGTCCGGCCGGCCGGGCGGCAGTGCGAACACCGGCGGGGAGTAGCGCGCCGTGGTGCGCACTGCCACTCCGGACAGCGCCACGTCGAAGTGCGCGGTGGAGGACGGCGGCGGAGGCGGCAGGATGACGTCGGCGTGGCGGGTGGTCTCGTTGAGATAGGGATCGACCGACACCATGAACTCCAGGGTGTCCAGCGCGGCCGCCAGCCGGGGCCCGTCCGGCGCCGAGAGCACCGGGTTGCCGGCGATGGTGACCAGCGCCCGGACCTGGCCGTCGCCCGGGGTCTCGATCTCCTCGGGCAGCAGGGCGGTGGGCAGTTCCGCGGCGACCTCGGGGTGGCCGGACACCCGGCTGTGCCAGCGCCCGACGGAGAAGCCGCGGCCCGGCCGGGGCGGGCGCGGTGCGGCACTGATCGGGGAGGTGGCGAACATCGCCCCACCGGGCCGGTCGAGGTTGCCGGTCAGCAGGTTGACGACGTCGACCAGCCAGCTGGTCAGGGTGCCGAAACGCACCGTCGAGGTGCCGATCCGCCCGTAGACGCAGGTGCGCGGACCGGCGGCGATATCCCGGGCCAGGTCGCGGATATCGTCGGCGGGGACGCCGCAGTGCTCGGCGACGGCCTGCGGTGGGAACTCCAGTGCCGCGGCCCGCACCCGCTCGAGCCCGATCACGTGGCTGTCGAGACCGCCGAGGTCGGGGTCGGTCAGGTCTTCGTCGAAGAGCACGTTGACGACGGCGAACAGCAGCGCGGCATCGGTGCCGGGCCGCGGTGCGAGGTGCCGATCGGCGGCGGCCGCGGTCCGGGTGCGGTTGGGGTCGATCACGGTGAGCCGGCCACCGCGGCGGCGCAGCGCCTTCAGCTTTCCGGGGAAGTCGGCGGTGGTTCCCACGCTGCCGTTGGACACCAGTGGGTTGGCGCCGATGATCACCAGGTGGTCGGTGCGGTCGATGTCGGGCACGGTGAACGCGAACGGGTTGCCGAACAGATAGCCGCATGCCACCTGCTTGGGCATCTGATCCAGGGTGCTGGCCGAGAACACCTGCCGGGTCTTGAGCGCGCGCACGAGTTGCGGGGCGTACAGAGCGCCGGCGATGGTGTGGGCATTGGGGTTGCCCAGGTAGACGGCCACCGACCCGCCTCCCGTGGCGGCGGCCACCCGGACCAGCCCGTCCGCGGCCGCGGCCAGCGCCTCATCCCAACTCGCCTCGACCAGTTCGCCGCCGCGGCGTATCAACGGCACCCGCAACCGGTCCGGGTCATTGTCGAGTTCGGCGAAACTCGCCCCCTTCGGGCACAGGTAACCGTGGCTGAAGACGTCATCGCGGTCTCCGCGGGCACCGGTCACCCGGGGGCCGCCGGCTCCAACGTCATCGACGGTCAGGACCAGCCCGCAGGTGGCTTCACACAGGGGGCAGATTCGCAGCGCGGTGCTCACCTTGCCACTGTGCGGCACCGCGGTGCCGCAGGCAAGGCCCCGACGCGGGGCGGGTCAGTCGCAGACCGCGCCGCCGGCAGCCGACCCGACCAGACGGCGGTACTTGGCCAGCACCCCGGTGGTGTACCGCGGCGGCGGCGGCGTGAATCCCGGCTTGCGGGAATCGAACTCGGCCTGGTCGACCAGCACGTCGAGTTTCTGGTTGGCGACGTCGAGGCGAATCCGGTCGCCGTCGCGCAAGAACGCGATGGGTCCGGCGTCGACGGCCTCCGGCGCGATATGGCCCACACACAGCCCGGTGGTGCCGCCGGAGAACCGCCCGTCGGTTAGCAGCAGCACATCCTTGCCCAGTCCGGCGCCCTTGATCGCGCCGGTGATGGCGAGCATCTCGCGCATGCCGGGACCGCCCTTGGGGCCCTCGTAGCGGATCACCACGACATCACCGGAGGTGATGGTGCCGTCCTCGAGGGCGTTCATGGCCGCCCGTTCGCCGTCGAACACCCGCGCAGTGCCCTCGAACACGCTGGAGTCGAAACCGGCGGACTTCACCACCGCGCCCTCGGGTGCCAGCGAGCCGTGCAGGATCGTGATGCCGCCGGTCGGGTGGATCGGGTTGGTCAGCGCGCGCAGCACCTTGCCGTCGGGATCGGGCGGGGAGATGTGGGCCAGATTCTCGGCCATCGTCCTGCCGGTGACGGTGAGCACGTCACCGTGCAGCAGACCCGCGTCGAGCAGGGCCTTCATCACCACCGGGACGCCGCCGATGCGGTCGACGTCGTTCATCACGTGCGAACCGAACGGTTTGACGTCGGCCAGGTGCGGGACCTTGGCGCCGACCCGGCTGAAATCGGCCAGCGACAACTCGACCTGCGCCTCGTGGGCGATGGCGAGCAGGTGCAGCACGGCGTTGGTGGATCCGCCGAACGCCATCACCACCGCGATGGCGTTCTCGAACGCCTCCTTGACGAGGATGTCGCGGGCGGTGATCCCGCGGCGCAGCAGGTCCACGACGGCGATACCGCTGCGGCGGGCGTAGCCGTCGCGGCGGCGGTCGGTGGCCGGCGGGGCGGCGCTACCCGGAAGTGAAAGCCCCAGCGCCTCAGCGGCACTGGCCATCGTGTTGGCGGTGTACATCCCGCCGCACGCGCCCTCGCCGGGGCAGATCGCGCGCTCGATGGCGTCGACGTCCTCGCGGCTGATCAACCCGCGCGCGCATGCGCCGACGGCCTCGAAGGCGTCGATGATGGTGACTTCGCGTTCGGACCCGTCGGGCATCTTGGCCCAGCCCGGCAGGATCGAACCCGCGTAGAGGAACACCGCGGCCAGGTCGAGGCGGGCGGCGGCCATCATCATCCCGGGCAGCGACTTGTCACAGCCGGCGAGCATGACCATGCCGTCCAGGCGTTCCGCCTGCATCACGGTCTCCACGCTGTCGGCGATGATCTCCCGGGACACCAGCGAGAAGTGCATGCCCTCGTGCCCCATCGCGATGCCGTCGGACACCGATATGGTGCCGAACTTCATCGGGAACCCGCCGGCCTCGAACACGCCTTCCTTCGCGGCGTCGGAGAGTCGGTCCAGCGAGAGGTTGCATGGGGTGATCTCGTTCCATGACGACGCCACCCCGATCTGCGGCTTGGCGAAGTCGTCGTCCCCCATGCCGACCGCCCGCAGCATGCCGCGCGCCGCGGCCTTCTCCAGACCGTCGGTGACGTCGCGGCTGCGGGGCTTGATATCGGGAGTGTCGCTCACGGAGCAAGTATGGACCGTCCGGCCCGGACCGGGATCACGGGTATACCCCTCAGGGGTACCGGGTACGGTGGCGGGATGGCACAGGGCTATTCGGCCGACAAGGAGAACTACGCGCGGCGGCTGAAGCGGATCGAGGGTCAGGTCCGCGGTATCGGCAAGATGATCGACGAGGACAAGTACTGCATCGACGTGCTGACCCAGATCAGCGCCGTCACCAGTGCGCTGCAGTCGGTCGCGTTGGGTTTGCTCGACGAGCACCTCAAACACTGTGTCAGCCACGCCGTCGCCGAGGGTGGCGAGGAGGCCGAACGCAAGCTCGCCGAAGCCTCCGCCGCGATCGCCCGACTGGTCCGGTCCTGAACCCGTGGTCTCGACCCGATGTCGATGCGGTCTCCGCTGGTGCCGGGGGGTTTTGCGGTCCGGTGGGGATGGCTAGCGTGAAGGTCTGCCCGACAGCACCATGACGGCCGGCACTGCCGCCGCGACTCCGACCGGCCCGTGGACGCCACGGGTCGGCTTTTCGCTCGGCGTGCTCGCCGCCGCCGCGTTCATCTACGTGACCGCCGAGATCATGCCGGTCGGGGCGCTGCCGGCCATCGCCGCCGATCTGGACGTCAGTGTGGCGGTGGTGGGCACCCTGCTGGCCAGTTACGCGCTGGTGGCCGCGGTGGCCACGGTGCCACTGGTGCGCTGGACTGCGCTCTGGCCGCGTCGGCGCACGCTGCTGTTCACGCTGGTCTGTCTGACGGTGTCCCAGGTGATCTCCGCGCTGGCGCCGACGTTCGCCGTGCTGGCGCTGGGTCGGGTGCTGTGCGCGGTGACCCATGGGCTGATGTGGTCGGTCATCGCCCCGATCGGGGTGCGACTGGTACCGGCCACCCATGCCGCCCGCGCCACCATGGCCGTCTACGTGGGAACCGGTCTGGCGCTGGTCATCGGCAGCCCATTGACTGCGGCGATGAGTGGGCTGTGGGGGTGGCGGCCCGCCGTCGCGATGATCGCGGTGGCGGCCGCCATCGTCACCCTGGCCGCTCGGCTGGTGCTACCGCCCATGACTCCGCCCGTCCGCGGCGGGCCGGGCGCGGTTCCGCGTCGGCCCTGGCATCAGCAGAACCGTCGGCTGCTGGTGATGTGCCTGCTCACCCTGGTCGGAGTGACCGGCCACTTCATCTCGTACACCTTCATCGTGGTGATCATCGGAGACATCGTCGGGGTGCGGGGCCCGGGCCTGGCCTGGCTGCTCGCCGGGTACGGGGTGGCCGGGCTGATGACGATGGCCCTGCTGGCCCGGCCGGGCGACCGCCATCCCCGACTGGCGATCGTCGGATGCCTGGCGGTGCTGACCCTGGTGCTGGCCTGGCTGGCCGTTCTGGGGTTCGTCGGCGGGGGAACCGCCGTGCTGGTCGGCCTCGGAAGTGCGGCGATCATCGGCTGGGGCGCGACCGCGACCGCCGTGCCCCCGATGCTGCAGTCCGCGGCGATGCGGCACTCGCCGACCGACCCCGACGGCGCCTCCGGGCTGTACGTGGCGGCGTTCCAGGTGGGCATCATGGCGGGCTCGCTGATCGGTGGCGCCCTCTACGAGCACGCCGGTGAACCGACGATGCTCGCCACCTCCGCAGTATTCATCGTGGCCGTGCTTGCGGCCGTGGTGGCCGGTCCCAATCTGTTCGCCAGCGGAAAGTAACGCCCGTCACCGGCACGGCGATCAACGATACGATGAACTGCTCAGGTCGACCTGCTCTGGCCCCCGGCAGGTGGCTGCGGCAGGTTTGCTGGAAGGGTTGGTTGCCCGCGCTGTGTCAGACTGGAGCGGTCGTTGTGACAGGAGGATTTTTGTGATGCGGGTCAGAGGCGCTCTTGCGATCGCCCTATGTGTTTTCGGCGTAGCGAGCGCAGGCTTGAGCAGCGGTCCGGCCCTGGCCGACCCCGATCAGCCGCCGGTGGACCCACAGGTGGTGGACATCGCGCCGGTTCCGGTCGAACAACCGCCGGTCGAACTTCCCCCTCCGCCGCCGCCGATGCCCGGTGACATGGCCGCCCCCGGTCCTGTGCCCGCCGGCGTGCCGGATCCCGCGGCGCCGCCGTCCACACCGGTGGCCGTCCCGCAGGCCACCTCGACCGGCCCGGTGAAAGGCCAGAACCCCGCGCCGTTCACCGGGGACCCGGTGTTCGCGCCGCCGAGTTTCAACCCGGTCAACGGCTCCATGGTGGGCGTGGCCAAGCCGATCATCATCAACTTCCAGCGGCCGATCGCCAACCGTGCGCTGGCCGAGGACGCGATTCACATCTCCTCGGTGCCCGCGGTGCCCGGAGCGTTCTACTGGACCACCGACACCCAGGTCCGCTGGCGGCCGTACAGCTTCTGGCCGGCGGGAACCGTGGTGAACATCGACGCCAGTGGCACCAGATCCAGCTTCCGGGTCGGAGAGTCGCTGATCGCGACGATCGACGACAAGACCCATCAGATGACGGTGACCCGTAACGGCAAGATCGAGAAGACCTTCCCGGTGTCGATGGGCATGCCGGACGGCAAGCACGAGACCAAGAACGGCACCTATTACGTGCTGGAGAAGTTCGCCGACATCGTGATGGACTCGTCGACCTATGGCGTGCCGGTGAACTCGGCCAACGGTTACAAGATCAAGGTGCAGTGGGCCGTGCGGATCGACAACAGCGGTGGCTTCGTGCACAGCGCCCCGTGGTCGGTGGCCGATCAGGGCAAGCGCAACGTCAGCCATGGCTGCATCAACCTCAGCCCGACCAACGCCAAGTGGTTCTACGACAACTTCGGCAGCGGCGACCCGGTCGTGGTGAAGAACTCCGTCGGTCTCTACACCAACCCCGACGGCGCCGACGACTGGCAGTGGCAGCTGTACTGAAACAGCAGCTGTACTGAAAACAGCAGCTGTACTGACCGGCGTCGCCGGGCGGTGTCGTTAGTTCCAGATCCGCACCCGCTGCGCGGGATCGAGATACAGCGCGTCGTCCTCGTCGACCCCGAAGGCCTCGTAGAACGCGTCGATATTGCGCACCACACCGTTGCAGCGGAACTCCGGCGGTGAGTGTGGATCGACGGCGAGGCGCCGGACGGCCTCGGGCGGACGGGATTTCGTCCGCCACACCTGAGCCCAGCCGAACAGCACCCGCTGCTCACCGGTCAGCCCGTCGATGACCGGGGCGGGCCGGCCACCCAGGGACAGCCGATACGCCAGCAGTGCGATCGACAGGCCACCGAGGTCGCCGATGTTCTCGCCCACCGTGAACGCCCCCTGAACGTGCGGCGGATCATCACGCCCGGCGAGATCGCGGGGTACGAAGTCGTCGTACTGGGCGATCAGCGCGGCGGTGCGCTTGGTGAACTCGGCGCGGTCGGCGTCGGTCCACCAGTCGGTCAGGTGACCGTCGCCGTCGTATTTGGAGCCCTGATCGTCGAAGCCGTGCCCGATCTCATGGCCGATGACCGCGCCGATCCCGCCGTAGTTGGCGGCGTCATCGGCGTCGGCGTCGAAGAACGGCGGCTGCAGAATCGCCGCGGGGAACACGATCTCGTTCATGCCCGGGTTGTAGTACGCATTGACGGTCTGCGGGCTCATGAACCATTCATCGCGGTCCACCGGTCCGCCCAGTTTGGACAGCTCCCGGTGGAACTCCAACTCCGTACCGCGGAGGACGTTGCCGTACAGATCATCCGGGTCGATCATCAGATTCGAGTAGTCCCGCCACCTCACCGGGTAGCCGATCTTCGCGGTGAACTTGTCCAACTTCTCCAGCGCCCGCAGTCGGGTCTGCGGGGTCATCCACTCCAGATCGCTGATGCTGACCCGGTAGGCCTCCCGGAGGTTGGCGACCAGTTCGTCCATCCGGGTCTTGGCCTCCGGAGGGAAGTGCCGGTCGACGTACAGTCGGCCGACGGCGTCTCCCATCAGGCTCTGCACCAGCGACACCCCGCGCTTCCAGCGCTCCCGGGTCTGCTCGGTTCCGCTCAGAATCCGCCCGTAGAAGTCGAAGTCCTCGGCCACCAAGGCGGCGGTCAGCACCGACGACCTGGCATGGATCAGCCGCCACCGCGCCCAGTCCCGCCAGTCCGCGATATCCGCACCGGCCCACAATTCAGCGAACGCGGTGAGGTAATCCGGCTGGCGCACAATGACTTCGGCGAAAGCATGCGCAGGGCGGCCCAGCGCGGCCACCCACGCGGCCCAGTCGAATCCGGGTGCCGTATCGGACAGATCGGCGAACGAGCGCAGGTTGTAGGTCGCCTCGGCGTCGCGACGGCGCACCACATCCCAGTGCGCCGCGGCCAGCCTGGTCTCCAGGGCGACGATGCGGCCGGCCCGTTCGGCGTACTCGTCGGGGGAACCCCCGAGAGCGCAGGCGAACATCCGGGCGATGTGGGCCGGGTAGGCGCCAAGGATGGCGGCGTGCTGCTCGTCGCGGTAGTAGGACTCGTCGGGCAACCCCAGTCCGGACTGGCTCAGATGTACCAGGTAGCGCGAGGAGTCCTTGGAGTCGGTGTCGACGTAGAGGCCCACCGCGCCGCCGACGGCCGTGCGCTGAAACCTGCCGATGACGGCGGCGAGGTCGACCGGCCCGGTGGCGGCGTCGATCAGCGCCAGTTCCTCGAACAGTGGCGCGACGCCCCGGCGTTCCACGGCGTCCTCGTCGAGGAAGCTGGAATACAGGTCGCCGATCCGCCTCGCGTCGGGGTCGTGGGGATCCGATGAGCCGGCGCCGATGATGATCTGGCGAACCTGCTCCTCGGCGCGGTCGTGCAACTCGCGGAACGCCCCGTCGGTGGCCCGATCGGCGGGAATCGAGTAGTCATCCAACCAGCGGCCGTTCACATGGCCGAACAGGTCGTCCTGCGGCCGGATCGTCGGATCGCGGTGGGTCAGATCGATGCCCGAGCCGGGTTCGGCGGCGGTTTCGGGTCGGGCGCCGTGGAGGTGAGTCTCTACCGTCACGCCACCATCATTACCACGCCCGGTAGCGTGCCCTGCATGTCCGAGCCTGCCGTCGAACCGACTGCCGACCCGCAGGATGACTCCGGAGTCTGGTCGGTCTTCGGGATCGTCTCCGCGGTGCTCGGGGTTCTCGCGGTCGCGGCGCTGGTCCTCACCGCGGTGCTGTGGTCGGACCACCGCGCCGCCGCCGGCCAACGGGACTACGAGGGTCGGGCGATGCAGGCCGCGGCCGACTGGACCGGCGTGCTGATCAATATGAACGCCGGCAATGTCGAGAACAGCCTGCAACGGTTGCGGGACGGCACCGTCGGCGAACTCAACACCGGATTCGAGGCATCCATCGCGCCGTATCGCGATGTGGTCAAGACACTCCAGTCGCGCACCATCGGCGAGATCGAGTCGGTGTCCGTCGAAGCGCTACGCAACAATCTCGACATCCGGCCCGGCCAGCGGCCACCTGCACCGTCGGCCGTCCCGGCCGAAATGGCGTCGCGCAACTGCATCGTCCTGGTCGTCGCGACCTCGGTCAGCGAGAACGCAGGGAGCAAGCCCACCACCGTCCGATGGAACCTGCGACTGGGCGTCTCCGAGGTCGACGGCACGCCCAGAATCTCCCGGTTGGAGTCGGTCCGATGAGAAACGCCGCCCGGGTGCTGGCCTTCGATGTGGCCGCGCCGCTGGCTGCGATCGCCGGACTGCTGGCGATCGGGCTGATGCTCGGCTGGCCGCTGTGGTGGGTGTCGGTGTGCTCCATGTTGTGTCTGCTGGTGGTGCAGGCGATGGTGGTCGACGTCGCGCTGTACCGCCGCGATTCGGTGACCGTGGGCACCGACGACGACGCACCCGGACTTCGGCTGGCGGCGGTCGGCGTCGCGACCGCGGTTCTGGTGGTTGCGACGATCGTCGGCTACAACCGCTGGACGCTGGCCGACCGGGCCTTCGACCGGGACTCCGTCGAGGTGGCCCGGATCGCCGGCGTCGTCGCCGAGGCCACCGCGACGTTCTCGCCCGCCGATCCCACCTCGGCGCTGGACCGGGCGGCCGCCGAGATGGTGCCGGAGACCGCCGAGGTGTTCCGGGCTCAGTTCGGCCCGACGGTGGCCGATCTGGCCAAACGGAAGGTCACCGCGATGGCCCGCACCGTCTCGGCCGGGTTGGAGGCGCTCAGTCCGGACGCGGCGAGCGTCGCCGTACTCGTCCGCGCGACGCAGAACGTGCCCGGTCAGGAGCCCAGCACGGCGGTGTTGCCGCTTCGGGTCGCGCTGTCGAAGCAGGACGACGGGTGGAAGGTCGTCGACGTCAGCCCGATCACCGCGGCGCGGTAGAGCGCCCGATCACCGCGGCGCGGTAGAGCTCCTGAACGCTTACTCGAACGCCGAACCGGTGTCGATGCTTTCCGGTACCCCCGCGTTCTCCGGTACCCCCGCCGGCGAGTTCGCGGCTGGTTGCTGGGCCCGGATCTTGGCGAACCGGTCCGACAGCCGCCGCATTCGGATCATCAGCGATGCCGGCGGGCTGGTTCGCGCCTCGAGAAAGTCCGTCAACTCGGCGCGGCTCACTCCGATACGGGAGGCGAACTCGGAATCGCTGAGTCCGGACCGCTCCTGCAGAAGCAGCACGTGCCGGGCCGCCTCGGCGCGTTCATTGGCCTCGAGATGGTTGCGAGCACGGGTCAGAACCTCAGCCAGAGCGTACGAAATGCCATACGGCGCAGCGGTTTCCAGTACCTCCTCGACCTGACGCGCGGTACGGCCGTACGGGTCTCGCTTGACGGCCAGGACGATCCGCTGCCAGATCGCGATATCGCCGCTCTCCAACGCGGCGCGGATCGCCACGGTGGGCCAGAACTCCACCGGCCGGTCCTCGACCGGGTGCTCCGTGGGGCGGGTCAACTCGGCTCCTCCAGCATCGCGACCGCGAGCGTCAGGCATCGCTGCCGAACATTGTCCCACTCGACGGGCGTCCACCCGGCGGTCTCCCGACCGCCGCCGGGCCCCGCGCCGTCCCATCGGGGCGCGTCATCCGGTTCGGTGGGCCTCGGGTCGGCGAGTCGGCGCACCAGTTGGGTGGCGATCCACCGCCGTTGTTGCCGGCCCGAACTGTAGTACCGGTCGATATCGGCCAGCACCATCGCGGCGTTGTCCAGGCC